>Ga0315272_10000647_pt1 | contig 17578 bp, 12 predicted proteins | sample C3_middle_MG_FD_203918 | JGI IMG/M metagenome (GOLD analysis project Ga0315272, IMG submission 203918) | Sediment microbial communities from Yellowstone Lake, YNP, Wyoming, USA - C3_middle | ecosystem: Environmental > Aquatic > Freshwater > Lake > Sediment | place: USA: Wyoming | collected...
GACTTTCTAGTTCTTCCCAATTTCCTTCAAAATCAAACACAGGTAGGTCTGAACTATAGGCTTGAGGTAAAGCCCTCTTAAAAGTTGCTAAAACCTTGATTTCCGAGTCTCCAATTTCAAACTCAGAAGGCCACCATAGGTAAAACTTTGGTTTTTTTATATCCTTCCATAAAGGATGTTCTGAAAGGGTTGCTAAAAAGGGCCCGCTAAAGCTTGGAACTCTATCTTTTTTTCTTCTTACATCAACTAAACAAAGCCCTTCTTTAGTAGCTAAGCCCGCCCCACCACATATTCCAAAATAAACTCCGCCATTCTTGATGAATTCTTTTATAAGCTCTTTTCCTTCCTCATTGATAGCCTTAAGTTTGTTGCTTGCCCACCCACCCGGAACAAAAAGCACTTTATATCTTTCAATACTCTTTAAATCTTCAGCTTTTATTAAATCAAAAGCAATTCCGCTTTTTATAAGAGCATCAAAAAGCCAAATACCCCAAAGATGAGATTCATCCCACAAGATCGCTGATAAGTTCATACTCCTTTTCATACTTCCTTCTATACCCTCTTGGAGTTATAAAGAAATTTTTATAAATATAGCTTTGGGAATTACCTATAATTATGATGGTATTCATATCAACAGGATAAGCATCCATATTATCTAAATTAGTGATAAAAACTTCTTCTCCTTCTCGAGTTGTATTCTTTACTATGGCTACCGGCGTGTTATTATCTCTATACTTAAGTATTATTTCTTTTGCTTTGGTTAAGTTTTCTCTCCTTTTTGAGCTTTTTGGATTATAAAGAATGATGACAAAATCTGACTTAGCTGCGTATTCTAATCTTTTTTTTATCTCATCCCAAGGAGTAAGCCTATCAGAGAGACTAATACAGGCAAAATCGTTCATGATCGGAGCACCAACCATGCTTGATGCTGCATTGAAAGCTGAAATACCCGGTATAACCTCTACTTCAACTTCAAGATTGTTTTGAGCTAAGATTTCAAAGATTAAACCTGCCATCCCATAAACTCCAGGATCTCCTCCACTAACCACCGAAACTATCATCCCTTTTAGAGCATACTCAATAGCAGTCTTTGCTCTTTTTACCTCTTCAGTCATACCATAAGCAAATACCCTTTTGTTTTTAATCAGACTTTCTATTTGATTTATGTAAGTTTTATATCCTATTATAACATCTGCTTCTCTTATCGCTTTTATAGCCTTTGGTGTGATGTAGAATAAGCTTCCTGGACCAATCCCTACAACATATACTTTTCCTTTAACATAGTATGGAGCCTCGGCAACAGCGATTGTTAGGTTTTTAAAAACTCTTTTTGGAATAATAAGCCTCCCTTGACTGGCAAGTATGGCAGATTGTTCACAAACAGAGGAAACTCCAACAGTCCTTTCCACAATAGGAGAAGAATTAAGCCCTTTTACCTCCTGCAATTCCTCCGGTGTATAGCTAAAAACACTAAGTCCATAATTTCGAGAAAACTCTTGCAAAGCCTCATTCTTTGCCTTCTTTTCGAGGGTTGCAACACCTTTTAAGGCTTCAAAATACAAACCCTCATCAGTAAACACCTTCTTTACCGCCTCTTCAATTTCATTGCTTGTTACCCAATCATGAAAACCTAATCCAACAACTAAATTTCGAGGGATAAGAACAAGCTGGTCCTCGTTTAATTCTAATTTTAATTTTTTGTTCGTGATTATAATGTCCGCAAATTTAGCCTCTTTTACAACTTCAAAATGCTCAGAAAAAATGGGCACTCGAATTAAATCTGAATTGATGTGAATTTTTATTTTCCTATTTTCTATAAATTTTGACATGATTTTAGGAAGGATAGAAGGATTTTGGATAAAGAGTTGACAGCGTTCAATCCAGAGGTCAAGGGGAGGGAGGTTATTGATATCGGAGGATGTGGTGATTACTGGGGTTGCGTTAATTAGAGTTGCTAGTGTGGTTGCCAATTCGTTTGCTCGAGCTTGATGTCCGCCAAGAAGTGGAATCACATGTTTTCCTTCTTCATCTATCACCAAAACAGCAGGGTCCTCCTTCTTGTTCTTTATCAAAGGAGCTATAGTCCTAACCACAATCCCTGTTGCCATGATGAATAAAAGAGCTGAGGCATCTTCCCAACTTCGTTTTACTTCATCCTGACTAAACTTACATACTTTAGCATGGGGGAAAAAATTGAAGATTTTGTTTGCCAATTTTAACCCTTTATTGTTTAGATAAAAGATTGCTATGTTAGACATTAAGTTCTTTTCCATACAATTTAGACCTTTTGTTTAAATTTTCTTTAACCGCCTTTAGGGCTTCTCCTACAAAAATTAAAGCTGTCCTCTTTATGTTGTGTTCTTTAAGTAAAGAATGAAGGTCCTTCAACGAACCAAATAAAAACTTTTCTTCTTTATGACATACTTTGTAGGCTATAGCTACTGGAGTGTCAATAGGTAAGACTTCGCCTAAAGTCTTTTGCAGGTTTTCTGCTAAGTTTGCCGAGAGAAAAAATACCATTGTTCCCTTTATCTTGGCTAATGTTTTTATTTCTTCTTTTGATGCTCCCCCAGTTTTTCCTTCAAATCTTGTAAGTATTATCGTTTGGGATATTTCTGGAATAGTTAATTCTATACCCATTTTGGCTGATGCTGCTTGATATGATGAGACTCCAGGAACTATTTCATATGGAATATTCTTCTGACGTAGTACTTCAATCTGTTCTTGTATAGCGCTATAGATTGATGGATCTCCACTTACCAATCTTGCTACAAGTTTTCCATTTTCTACATACCTTTCCATAATTTCTACAATTTCTTCTAAACTTAAATTAGCAGAATCATAAAGGTCTCCTTTTAGACCTTTAAGAAGTTCTTTATTGATTAAACTTCCTGGATAGATTATACACTCAGCAGAATTTAGTATTTTATGGGCTTTTATTGTAAGTAGCTCTGGGTCACCAGGTCCTGCACCTATAAAGTAAACTTTCATTTTAAAACTTCCCCTTTTTAGCGATCACGATTGAAAAATATTCAAGCGCTTCTTCTGGAACTTCATCTAAATTTTTGTAGATTTCTTCTTCTTCAGTTGTTGCTCTTTTTATGTAATAAGTTTGAAAATTTTTATCAGCAAAAAACTTTTTTATCTCTTCAAAGAGCTTGTTCGGTTTTAAGAGGATGATAGTATCAAATTTTTCGGCAAATTCTTTTAAGTTTACTTCGTAGTTTGCTGGAATAATAGCTATCTTTTCATTAGCAATACCAAGACTTGTAGGAATTCTGCAAGCTGAGGCATTGATCGAACTTACTCCCGAAATAAATTCTATATCGATTATATCTTTTAGATAATTATACAGATAAAAGAAAGTGCTGTAAAGCGTAGGGTCTCCAAGCGTAATAAAAGAAGAGACATTAGTCATATTTGACAGAATCTTTTTTGCTAAATTTTCCCAAGTTTTTTTTAAACTTTCCTTTTGTTCTTCGTCCTTTGTTTTCACCATAGGAAAATCAAGAAACACTATTCTTTTACTTTTTATATCAACCATTTTTTCAACAATCCTTAAAGCTATACTTTCTTTTCCTCCCTTGGGACAAAATATAGTCTCTGAGTCTTCTAAAATTCTTTTTGCTTTAATGGTTAAAAGTTCAGGGTCTCCTGGTCCTACTCCTACTACATAAAGCTTCATCTCATCCCTCGCACAACGATCACTGGATTTTGAGCTTGCAAAAAAAGCTTTCCATGTTTTTTCACCAATCTTGTTGCCTGAACCTGGGTAGCATCAACCTTAAATCCCTCTTTTTCTAACATATGAATGGCGATGTTTAGGGTTTCCATAGTGATTGCTGAAATTACTATAATCTTAAGTGTCTCAAGCTTCCCTATGTAATCTAAAATTTCACTTAATCTTCCACCGCTACCACCGATAAAAACCCGAACAGGGTTAGGCAAATCTTTCAAACACTCAGGAGCTTCTCCCTTTATAACCTTAACATTGCTTAGTTTAAAATAATCGATGTTTTTCTCAATAAGAGAAGTGTCCCCCTTTTCTATAGCATAGACTTCTAAATCCTGAGACAGATGAGCAAGCTCAAGGCTAACTGAGCCAGAGCCTGCCCCAATGTCCCATACTATACCCTTCTTCGGAGGACAAAGCTTATGCACAATACAAGCTCGCACCTCATCCTTAGTAATCATCCCCTTTTCATGAAAAATTTCTTCTTCCTTGAGCCCAAATATAATAGAAGAATGGTCAGGGGCGTATTCATTAGGATCGAAATAAGGCAAAGGAGCTTTTTTTTCAATGATTAAAAAGTTTGGTTCCTTAAAATCTTTAAAAATCAACTCTTCTGCGCTTTCAAAGATGCTTACTTTTTCATCTTCATAACCTAATCTTTCAAACACATAATACTTTAAACTTTTTCCATATTCTCTGTTTAAAGATAAAAGCTTTTCAGCAATAGCCTTAGGAGAATTTTGATTATCTGTTAGCACGGCAATCATGCTCTTTTGTGAAAGCTTTTGTATCAGTTCTTCTAAATTCATACTTCTTCCGTGAAAACTTACTGTTTCAAGTGTATTCCAACTTTTCTTGATAAGCGATAAACCTTTTTGAACACATGAAAGGTCAGGGAATACTTCTACCTTTTCTTCTCCAAATAGTTCTATTATTTTAGGGGCAACTCCATAGAAAAGCGGGTCTCCACTTGCTAACAGAGAGATATTCCCTCTTTCGATATTTTTTTGTATAAATTCTATTGTTTCATTAAATTTTTTGATCGCAACGATCATATCTTTTACTTCATTGTATACATCATACTTTTTAAATACCTCAACTAATCTTGGAGAAGCTACAATGAATAGACTTTTTCTTAAACATTGTTTTGCTTTTTCTTCAAGAGGTTTAAAACCGATTCCAATGATAAAAATTTTATTCATCTTTTTCTTTTTTCGTCAATAAATAAGTTTCCATTATATATCCATGTTTTTCTTTCAACTTTCTTCTTAATTCTACCAATTTCTGCCAACACTGAGATAGTTTACCATTAAATAGCACTTCTTTTTCCGTTCCAATGTAAGCACCCCAATAGATCATCAGTTCACTATCATCTTTAAACAGTTTAAATGTTTCATAGTTATCTAAAAAGACAAGTGTATTCCTTGAAATTTCTTTTTGCTTTCTTAGAGGTCTTGGAGTGGTGATTAGTAAGGTCTCAGCAACTTTAGTTAAGGAAATCTTATGCTTTGCTGAAAGAAGATTAATGGTTGAAATGCCAGGAATTACTTCAATTTCCATAGGGAGATTTTTGCTTACTTCTTTAAATATTTCAATATGCCCGTCATACAGAGATGGGTCTCCTAAGACTAAAAAGCATGCTTCATCTACATCCTTTAAAACCTCAGCTAATATACTTACCTTTTCTTTTCGCCAGCTTTCTACTTCTAACTTATAAACCCCTCCTTTTTTTCTTTCTGGAAACTCAACCTTTATTATCCTGTAGTCTGTGTCGCCTTGCTTACAAAATTCTATGACCTTTTCTCTAATCTTTGTAAGCTCTTCCTTTGGTCCCTTCTTTAACGGTATGATAAAGATTTTTGCTTTTTTAATTATTTCATAAGCTTCCAAAGTTAAGTACTTTGGGTCTCCTGGTCCTATTCCTACGATGTATACTTTTTTATTATTCATTTCTTCTCCTTTATAGGATCATTTATACGCTAGCCATCTTTCTAAAGCATCAAAAAATTTTTGACTCCATTTTCTAAACTTAACCGAAACTCTAACATGATGCTTATCTAATCCATAAAAGTTAGAACAATCTCTTATTAAAATACTTTCCTTAAAACAAAATTCAAAAAAATCATCATTGGGAAGCTTTAACAAGTAAAAGTTGGCAACAGAAGGAAAATAACTTAAGGGGTATTTTTGAGACAAAAGATTTAGTTTTCGTTCAAAGTATTTCTTTTCTTTAATAAAGAAGTTAAGCGTTCGTCTTTTAAAATCTTCGTCTTTTAAAATTAGGCTTGCTAAAATTTGTGAAAAAGTGTTTACATTCCATGGTGGAAGAAATGCTAAAGCTTTTTGTATTATTTTCTTTGTAGAGATAGCATAGCCAAACCTCAATCCAGTCAAGCCATAGAATTTAGTAAGAGACCTTAGAACTACAAGATTGTCAAGCATTGTAGCTTCCTTAATCAAACTATCCTTTTCAACGAAATCAATGAACGCTTCATCAACGATAAATGTAGTCGTAGAAAATTTTAGGATTGCGTCAAGTAAGTCTTCTTTTTTGTAGAGCCATCCAGTTGGATTATTGGGATTGCAAACAAACACTAAGTCTATTTTGGTTTTAGAAAGTTTCTTTAACAACTTTTCAAGTAAAATGTCCTTATCTAAAATGAAAATTTTCTCTATATTGACATTGTATAATTTGCAAGCCCTTTGATACTCATTAAAAGTTGGTTCTAAGATTAGCGCTTTTTTCGGAGCTAAGGCATTGACAAAAAGATAGATAAGTTCTGTAGAGCCGTTACCGCATAAGACATTTTCTTCGGGAATACCGTATACTTCCTGCAGAGTTTCTTTAAAGGACCTGAAGAAGGGGTCTGGATATTTGTTGATTTGATGAAAATTCTTAAGCAAAGCTTGTTTATACTTAGAAGGCAAGGGTAGGGGATTTACGGAAGTGCTAAGGTCTATGATAGAGTTAACATCAGTGCCTAAAATTTTTACCATAGTGTAGATGTCTCCACCGTGATGAAAACTGTAAGAAAGGTTTAAGCTTGTTTTTACCATATGAAACTTCTTACTCCTAAAGCAATTATTAAAAAAAGAAAACTGCTTAAAACGACTACCTTTTGAGCCAATTTTATCACATCGTCTCTAAAGTCTTTTTCTTCACCTATGTAAGGTTTTTCAACGAGTATACCGTGGTAGTAGTTTGGACCGCCAACTCTTATTCCTAATGCTCCTGCCATTGCAGCTTCTGGTATTCCGCTGTTTGGGCTAAGGTGTTTTCTTCCATCCCTTAGCATGATCCTAAAGGAGTCTTTAGCTTTTTTCGCTCCAAAAAGAAATAAAGTAGCTAAGACTATCATAAATCCTGTAATTCTTGCAGGTATAAAATTAAAAAGGTCGTCCATTCGTGCAGAAAACCAACCAAAGTCTTTATACCTTTCATTTTTATAGCCAACCATAGAATCTAAAGTGTTTACGGTTTTATACAAAACAAGAAAAGGAAAACCTCCGACAAGAAAATAAAAAAGAGGAGCGATCATCGCATCAGAAAGATTCTCTGATAAACTCTCAACTACAGCTATTTTTATTTGTTTAGGGGTTAAATTTTCAGTATATCTTCCTACAAGGGCTTTTAAAGCAATTCTTGCTTCATAAAGTTTATTTTCGTTAATCAATCTATCTATTGTTGATGAAGTTAAAATCAAACCTTTCAAAGCAAGAAAAAGGCTACTAACTATAATCAAAATAACAAGAGAGAAGAAATAAAAGGACTTGGAAACTGCAGAAAGTAGAGAGAGAAGCTTTATAAAAAAGATAGATAAAAAGAAGGTTATTGAGCAAACAATTAAAAATAGCAACACACCGCCAAGCTTGCCATCTAAATGTATACTTCTAAGAAAGTTTTCGGTTTTTTGAATAAGCTTGCCGATACCTGATATAGGATGATACTTTTTAGGGTCTCCAATTACAAGGTCAAGAAGAAAGGCCAAAGCTATAGTTAGACTATCAACATAAAAAAGCTTCATACTCCTGCAATTTCCCATATTCTATCTATGTCAATATGTTTTTCAACTACTTCGGCTAATTTTTCAATGTATTGATCCTCTAAAATTTTCCAAGAAAAGGTTTTTCCTAAAGGTGGAAATCCTTTTTTTGTTCTATGTTTGTTTATTAACCATCTTCTAAAATCATCGTTTTCAAAGAGACCATGAAGATAGGTGCCCCATATATTTCCTTTTATCATACCATCTGTCAGCCATTCATTCGTTGCCTTTCGTCTTATTCTAAACAAATTCATATCACCTATGGTTAGGCCTTTGTGTATTTCATATCCCTCAACTTTTATGAATGTATTTGACAAAAGATGCCCCTCTACCTGCGTAGTAATTTTTTCGGGATAAAAGACAGTATAGCAGGGGAGTAAAGATAAGCCGTCAACCTCTTTGTATGAGCTCTCAACGCACTCAGGGTCAAAAAGCTTCTCACCCAACATCTGAAATCCACCGCATATCCCAACAATTTCTACATCTTTTCTTTTAGCAAGCTCTTTCAAAATTTTATCTATTCCAAGCCTTTTTATATACATCAAATCGTCTATAGTTTGCTTTGAGCCTGGTAAGATAATTATGTCTGCGCTTGCTAAATCCTCTTCTCTTAACGAAAAGACCAAATCAACATCAGGCTCAAACCTTAAAGGTTCAAAATCGCTAAAGTTTGAGATGTGCTTAAGCTTTAAAATAACTATTTTAACCGGTTTTTCAGCGTAAGAAAATTCCTGCTCCTGCAATTTTTTCGTTACTCCATCTTCATCCGCGATCCCAGTCTCAAAAAGAAAAGGAATTACCCCCAAACAAGGCTTGTTTAAGAGGCTTTCAAGCCTTTCTATTCCCGGAGAAAGTATCTTCAATTTACCTCGAAACTTATTGATAATAAATCCTTTTATTAAGTTTCCAAACCCTGGTTTACACTCATCTAACAGTTTAACCGTTCCGTAGAGGGAAGCAAAAACGCCTCCTCTATCGATGTCCCCCACCAAAATTACAGGAGCATCAAGGTACTTAGCAAGTCGAATGTTCGCAATATCTTGGTCAAGAAGGTTTATTTCGGCTGGGCTTCCTGCTCCCTCTATTATGATAAGGTCAAATTTTGTTGAGAGGTGGTTTAAGGAAGTTTCCACAGCCGACCAAAGTGCATTTTTTTCTGATGCGAGCTCTTCTGAGCTTAAGGTTTTATAAAGCTTTCCATGAACGATAACCTGGATGCCCTTTTCTCCAGCTGGTTTAAGGAGGATAGGGTTATGGTGTAGGGAAGGGGGGATACCTGAAGCCTTGGCTTGGATGGCTTGAGCTATTCCGATCTCTCCACCCTCCTCTGTCACATAACTCTGAAGGCTCATATTCTGAGCCTTAAAAGGTGAAACCTTAAGATTTCTTTTATTAGAAAGCCTACATAGCGCCGTAACAAGCAAGCTTTTTCCACACCCAGATGAGGTGCCCTGCACCATCAAATACCTTGCCATAGCCTTTCGCTAAAAAGATAGATTAAAGGAAAGAAAACTTCGGTAAGTTCAACCGTTGTCCCTAAATTATCCCCAGTTATCCCGCCAAATTTCCTTTCAAATAGGCTTTTTAAATACCAAACAAAGAGAATAATAAAAAGAAAGGCAAAGAAAAGATGAAAGAATTTTTTAACTCTTATAAAGTATAAAATTAAGGCAACAGGTAAAAGAGAAGAACAAATAAGCTGTTTAGTAGTAATTTTCCCCACAAATAGAGCTCCAAGTCCTGTGTTTCTTGCAGGTTTACTGTAGCGCATAAGAATTATGATCACAAAACGAGAAAGAGTGAAAGAAAGTAAGAGTAAAAAATTTTTAGCTTGAGATACGATCTCATTGAAAATTAGAAGTTTAGTAAGTATGATTAAAACCAAGGCATAAACACCGCCAACACCAACCGTGCTATCCTTCATGATCTCAAGACGTCGAAGTCTATCCTGCTCTGCATCTCCTGTCCCCTTGTAAAATAAGGCATCAAAAGTATCGGAAAGCCCATCTGCATGAAATATTCCTCTAATCAAAAAAAGAGAAATGAGTAGTAGAAGAGAAAGCATAAAGGAAGAAAAATATGGGTTTAACAAATAAACAACAAGTACAAGAAAAAGTCCTTCTAAAAGACCAACGAGAGGATAGAAGATGATGGAGGATTGAAGCTCCCTTGCTGAAACATTGTTTAGTCTTATGGGGACGATGGTTAGGAAGGAGAGGGCAACAAGAAAACTTCTAAACATTCCTTTGGTCAGTCCCTTTGCTTACTCCAGCCTCTTCAAAGGTTGCCATCTCTCGATAGATTTTTAAAGAAGCTTCAATTATGCTCATAGCTAGGGCTGCTCCTGTTCCTTCTCCAAGCCTAAGGTTAAGGTCTAAAATGCGTCTTAAACCCATGTAGGAGAGGGCAACTTTATGACCCTTTTCTGCGGAATTGTGGGCTGAAAAGATGTAGTCTTTGACTGTGGGCTCTAAAGCATAGGCTATTAGAGCTCCTGCTGTAGAGATAAATCCATCAACAACGACAGGAATTTTAAGCTCCGCACAACCTAAAACTACACCTGCTATAGCTCCTATCTCAGGACCACCAACCTTGGCAAGCACATCTATTGGGTCCTTTGGGTCGGGCTTGTTAACATCTATCGCCCGTTTTATTACTTCTATTTTTCTTTTGTAGGTCTCATCATCTATGCCCGTTCCTCTTCCTGTTACCTCTTCTACAGGATAGCCGGTTATGACGCTGATTATGGCTGAAGATGGTGTGGTGTTGCCGATTCCCATATCTCCTGTTCCAAAAAGATTGTATCCTTTGGCATGGTATTCTTTTACTAATTCCCTTCCAATTTCTATGCACTTTAAAGCTTCATCCCTTGTTAAAGCTGGTCCCTTAGTCATGTTTCTGGAACCGTAGACGACTTTTCTATCAACTAAGCCTTCAATCTTACCAAAATCGTAGTCAACGCCCACATCAACCACCACAACATCAGCCCCTGCATGCCTTGCTAAAACATTAATTCCTGCACCGCCCCGCAGAAAGTTAAACACCATCTGGGCGGTGACCTCCTTAGGATAGGCTGATACTCCCTCTTCCACCACTCCATGGTCTGAGGCAAAAACAAAAATCGCCTTGCCTTTTATCTCGGGCATGGGATCTTCATAAATGGCAATAAGCCTTGCGGCAATCTCTTCAAGCATCCCTAAGCTACCAACAGGCTTTGTCAGATTGTTTAGCCTCTTCCAGGCAAGCTCAAGATACTCTTTTTTAATCGGCTGAACTTTGAGGCTAATCATCGCTTTACCTCCTCCCAACTTCTATAAAAAATTTGTTGTTTTTGCTATAAACCTTACCCAAGGTAAATTTTACAGGATGCTTAAAAAAAGGTCCATCGTAGACAAAGGTATGGTATTCTCCTTTTTCGCCGCAGAGGTCAACGGTTCCTAATTTTTTTAGCTCCTCAAGGAATTCAAAGTTTACTTCTCTTCCAAGCCATTCTGGTCCAAGATAATCCGCATTCACGGCACAAACGACGGCTTTAAAACCAGCGTTGATAAACTCTTTCATCAAGCTTTCCCTATCGCAAAGCCAAAGGGGGAGGAAGGGTTTGACCTCAAGCTCGCCACAAACCCTTTCAACCCAAGCTCTATGCTCCTCAACATCTATGTCTCCAAACACCCCTGCGTTTATACCCTGAGCTTTAAGCTCAGACACTGCTTCTTTGAAGGCTTCTTCGTAGCTCCCCCAGCTTGCTCCTTTTTGAAGAATAGGAATACCCATGGCTTCAGCCTGAGAAAGGATGATCTCTTTCGTTAACCCATGAGAGCGAGACATCTTTCCGTCTTCTCGGAGCATGTTAAGGAGATAGCAAACCTCAATTCCTTCCTTGATTGCCCGGTAACAAGCAAGTGCGCTATCTTTCCCCCCGCTCCAGGAGACAAAAGCTTTGATGCTATCCATAGTTTTCCTCCTAATTTAGTCTATGTATTTATTTTTGTTTTAACATTTCAAACCCGTCATGCTTTTTTAGAGCCTCTACTACAGCTTCGTATACTGCCTTCCCAATTAGTTCTCCTATTTTACTTTAGGTGAACCTTAAATTCAATATCAAAAATTAAAACTTTAGTGAAAGATCTACAAACCATTGTCTCCCCGGTGCTTTATAGTATTGATAATATTTTTCATTAAAGATATTGTCTACTTCAAAACTTAGCTTAGAAAACTTTGTAAGCTGATAAGAAATTCTCCCATCAACCACAAAATATTCATCATAAGAACCATATACATAAGTCTTTTTATCCGAATTATCATCATTAATATACCATTTATCCACATATCTCCCAATAATATATCCTTGAAATTTAGACCTTTCAAACTCTAAACCTACATTTGCTCTCCATAAAGGAGTAGCCACAAGCCTTTTCCCTTTTGTAGTTGGATTTGCTTTGTTTTCTTTAATTTCTGAATCAGTATAAGTAAAGTTCATAAAAAGCCTTAACCATTTATCAAACCTCTGTTCAAAATCAAACTCAACTCCGCGAGATTCTGCCTTACCTACATTAACCCATTCTTGATAAGTAGCATTGACAGTTTTACGATATATCAAATCTTTCATATAGTTTTCAAAATATGTTAAAGAAACTTTTGCACCTTTCCATAACTTCTGTTCAATCCCAATATCCCAAGAAACAACTGTTTCAGGATCTAACTGAGGATTCCCGGCATAGGTAATCCCTGATGAGGTTGTCCAGGTTCTATAAAGCTCATATATTGTTGGAGGTCTAAAGGCTTTTCCAATCGAAGAACGGATAGTTGTTGTTTCAAAAGGTTTATAAACAAGGGAAACCTTTGGACTAAAAGAAGACTTAGATTTTAATGGATACTCCTTTGGATAACCTGCTTTTGGTGTTCCATTTGGGTTTAAATCAATCACATATCCATCATAAGTTTTCCAAAAGTCCTTTCTAAAACCTATGTAAGCTGTTAAATTATCAAGAAGCATAATTTCATCTTGCACAAAAAGGGCATAACTTCTTGCCTTTCCTTTTGATTCATACTTTAAAGTCGTTGTTGAATCTTCATCTTTCCAGTTTCTTAAATATTTTTCTTTTGTATTGGCATACTCACCCCTAAAAGAGCCTCCAAAGGTAAGAATTTGATTACTAAAAATAGGAAGACTAAACTGAATATCTGCCATATAAGCATTAGCGGGTGTGTTTGAAACATATCCACACTTTGTAGGATCTGGTCCACATCCACTTCTTGTTGCACCAGATAACGTTGTTACATACCAATTTTTTTCAGTATCAAAATAGGATAAATTTAACTTCATTGATAGGTCTTTAAAAAGCTTTGTTTCAAAGTTTAAGGCATAAGTATTTTGAATCCTTCCTCCAGCACCAGGAAGAAAAGTATTTTCATATACTGTAGATTTTCCTACTTTATAACTCCAAACAGGAGCCCCGGTTGTTGCATTCCATAAATATGTATGAGGGTCATCATAGTTATATTCATAGCGATTCCTCATAAAACTTAATCTTAATTTTGTGTCCTTGGTAAATTCATATTGTGCTTTGATGGTAATTCCGTCATCCCACCAACGGTTATCTCCTTTATCACCGATCAAATAGGCAGGCTTGCCTTCTCTTGTATAAGTTTCTTTATATCCTGTAATTCCTGCTGGTGGCTTTGTTGTTTGGACGTTAAAGTCAGTTGGATAACCATTTGTATCATGCCTTCCATAGCTTAAAAATATGCTAAGTTTATTCCAGAGTTTATCCCCATAAGAAACATAAACCCTTCTTAAATCATCCATTCCCTCTCCACGTTCCCAACTTGAGCCATACCCCGTTTTGAAAGTAAACTCCCTTTTCTCAGGCATCTTGGTAATAAACTGAACAACCCCACCCATCGCATATCCACCATAAAGAGAAGAAAAAGGACCTTTCACCACTTCAATTTTTTCAAGGTCCTCCGGATAGTATCCACCAATTCTAACACTTCCTGCAAATGGATCATTTAGCACAATCCCATCTATAAGAACAAGAGTCCTTTTCTGGTCAGATATTCCCCTTAAAGTTAAAGAAAACATAACTTCCATTAAGCCTTTACCCCTTTTTATGAAGACGCCAGGTAAGTCATTTAAAGCTTCATCAATTGTTTTAGACCCTTTAAGCTCAATCCTTTCTTTAGTAACTACATTTACGCTTGCTGGAGCAAATTCAACAGGGGTCTCAACCCTCGATGCAGTAACCACCACATCCTCAAGCTTAACCTCTTTCCCCTCTTGAGCAAAGGAGAAGGAAGTAACGCCTAACAGAGGAACCAAACTTAAGGATGTTAGCTTCCGCTGCATATTACTCCCCTATAAATAGTAAATTTTTTTACCATTAAAAATAAAACATAAATTTTAATCCTGTCAAGATAAAGATAATGGTATTTTAAACTACCATAAATCTTTATTTTCTTTTTCCTGACCTTTTCCAGCCAAGGTAGACGAGGAATAAAAAGATGAGGAAAGAGAGAATATAAAGCCGGGGTAGAGGGGCTGAGGAAAAGCCAGACATTTTTACATCCTCCATCTCAAAGCCTTTTACCGTTTGCGAACCACCTGGGACTAAATTCTTCTTTGTTCTAAAGGTCATATCCCTCTTAAGAAACTCTTTCTTGTCAGGATTATCTGAGCCTTGGTTCTCTCCTTTTACAACTGCCAAAGTGTTAAGAAAGGACTTGGCAAGGGGTTTTAGCCCTGGGACAGAAAGAAGGACCTTTGCGGTAAACTCGGTAAGAAACGGGTTGTTGCAGGTATGGTCGCAGCAGGCAAGCCCAACCTCGATCGCTGTCTCTGCATACTCTTTAGCTAAGTACTCAACAACCTCCTTTTCTGGCTTCCAGTAGCCTTTTCTTACCGTTTCAAGCATCCTTGCCACAACCGATTGATAAGCCCAAAGGTTGTTTGCCTGTCTAAAAAGCTCCTTTATGTTTAAACCATACTTGTCTACTACATAGGTTTCATACATTTCTTGCCACTTTGCTGCGTCCACTACTTCAGGAGCAGTTACCTGCCAGCCCCAGAGATGCTCAACCACCTTATCTATAAACCTTGCCCCAGCATAGCCCTCCTTCATCATGGCTTTTATCCATTCAGGGTTTAAATACCTACCTCTTAGCTCCCTCCCCATGAACTTTTCTAACCTTTCTTGTTTTGGTTGATAAGGGTTGGCAAGGTTTGTGACAAAGAGCTCAGGTGACTTTCCGTCAATCGTCCTTATGGCAAGGGCTAAGCCACCTAAATACTGGAAAAAATCATCATTATCAAGGGTGGCGAATATGTTCGTTCCTCGGCTATGTAGGGCAGCCTTAGTTCCAGATAAAGCCTTTTTGAAAAGAAATAGGCTTAAATCTTTGCTTAATTCTTTTCCGTTCTCATCAATGCTTCCCCAAAAGCCCTGTCCGTAGAGATGACTCATCCTATTAATGTAAAGCCTTGCTATCTCTTCTTCCTTTTCCCAAGTGTTAGACATGGCAATGGCTTTATCTATTCTTGTTCCATAATCACCTGGAGGCTCGGAAAATATACGAACGCTTGCAAGCCTTAAAGCCTTATCCTCTGGAATTCCTTGTTTTATCAAAGTATCCTTGAGGGATAGAACATTATTCCGAACAAGGTTGTCCTCTTCCTTTGCTTCTCTGGCAAGGGAGACTGCTTGGTCTAAGAGGTGAACGAGGTTTGAAAAGAGGTCCCGGTAAAGCCCGGATATGGTCAAAACTACATCTATCCTTGGGCGGGAAAGCTCCTCCCTTGGAATAAGCTCAAGCCCAGATACCCTTCCCCTTTCATCCCACTTTGGTCTAACCCCAAGGAGATACATGATCTGCGATTCCATTATACCTTCATGCCTTATCGTCTCCACCGCCCATAGCACAAAAGCCAACTTATCTGGGAAGTTTCCATGCCTTCGCTTATAGTCTTCAAGGAACTCTTTAGCAAGCTTTGCTCCCATTTCATAGCTTGCTTTAGAAGGTATCCGTGATGGGTCAAAGGCGTAGAAATTCCTACCCGTCGGCAGACTATCTGGATTCCTAATGGGGTCGTTACCAGGACCAGAAGGAATATACCTTCCAGATAAGGCTAAAATCAAAGAATCAAGCTCTCGCTTTGCGCTCTCCCGAATTTTATCTTCAATTTCCTTTAGCTTCTTTTCTTTTTCTTCACTGCTTAGATTTTTCTCTATGGATAGTATTGCTTCAGCCGTTGCCCTGATAAGTCTTTCCTCAGGAGCTCTGCCAAAGGTATGTAGCCCATAGGGATTAAAGCTTTGTCTTATCTCTTCAAGATAATGCTCAAGCTCCTCTAAGTCTTTCTCATCTTTTACATCCTCAAGCCCTAAGTCCTTAAGTATGCCCATTTTCCTTGATAATGCGGAGACCTCCTTTAACTTTGCTTCAGCAAGAAGAGGGCTTTTGTCTTTGGCTGAATGGTAGTCGTTTATTAGGGCATAAAGCTCGGTTAGTTCTTTGTTTAGGGTCGTTTTATCGAGGGGAGGCGTCATATGGTCTATGATTACTGCCATTCCACGGCGTTTTGCTTGCAAACCCTCTCCCACATCATCTACGATGTAAGGATAGATGTTTGGAATGTCTTGGATCAAGGCTTCAGGCGGGTCTTCGGGTGAAAGTCCTACTTCTTTCCCAGGGAGCCATTCATGCGTTCCATGAGTTCCAACATGGATTATGGCGTCAGCTTGAAACTCCTTCTTTAGCCAAAGATAAAAGGCTATGTATTGGTGATGCGGGGGCGTTTTCATGTCGTGATAGAGCTTTTCTACATCCTGCTCCAGTCCACGAGATGGTTGAGGCAAAAGAAGGATGTTTCCGTATTTTACAGCGGGTAAGACAAAGTATTTCTTATTAGAAGAGTCGCTAAAGGTCATGATGTTTGAAGCTTCAGGTTGCCCCCAGGTTCTAATTACCGCTTCTTTTAAGCCTGAGGGGAGCTCTTCAAACCAGGCTTTGTAGGTTTCAACCGGTATGAGGATAGGATTGAAAGCTTTGACCAGTCTTTTAAGTTCACCCTTTGCCCAATATCCGATGTTTCTTCCCTGTGCTAAAACATCCTCAAAAATTTTAGCTTTATCAACTTCAGGAACTGTATAACCCTCTTCCTTCAGCCTTTTTAAAATTTCATAGAGGCTTTCAGGCAATACATTGAGATAGGCAGCTCCGATGTTTTGTTTGCCTGGAGGATAGTTGTAGTAGATGATGGCTATTTTTTTATCTTTGTTTAGTTTGTCCTGTAGATTAACCCAAGCCTTAACCCGGTTGACAAGCATTTTAATCCTTTCAGGGATGGGTTTTTCTATTATGTAATCTGTTTGAAACTCTGGGTCTCTAAAAGTCTCTTTGCTTCCTACAACGATTGGTTGAATAATTCCGCCAAGCTCAGGCAAAGCAATCTGCCAAGTCCTTTCAAAGATGTCAAGCCCGGTCAGCGATTTTCTCCACTCTTCTTCGCTCTGACTGTAGAGGGTTATGGCGTTAATAATAGGGACTCCAAGCTTGCTTAACACAGGAACGGCTGACTCAGGTCTTACCCCGACTTTTAAGCCAAGGGCTACTACAGCTTTGACTAACGGCTTCCCCTCATCGGAGAAGAAAAATTTCTCTATCGCAAGCTCAGATGGATAACCATAAACGGGAATCACACCAAAACCTTGCTTTTCTAACTCTTCACATATAGCATCAACTATCGCTGTCTGAGAACTTATATAGCTTGTTTTATAAAATATTATACCGATGAGATTTCTTT
>Ga0315272_10000649_pt1 | contig 17571 bp, 15 predicted proteins | sample C3_middle_MG_FD_203918 | JGI IMG/M metagenome (GOLD analysis project Ga0315272, IMG submission 203918) | Sediment microbial communities from Yellowstone Lake, YNP, Wyoming, USA - C3_middle | ecosystem: Environmental > Aquatic > Freshwater > Lake > Sediment | place: USA: Wyoming | collected...
ATCCATCACCGCGAAACTCTCGCGCTGTCGCCAGACTCTGGAAATTATTCAGCCCGGGTGCACCAGTCCGAGGGCCAGAAACCGGAAAAAATGACTGTCCAGTTATTTCGTGGACACTACACTAGCCAATCGTTTTGGTCAGAGTAGGAGGGTCCGGTTGATCGAGGCAATGCTCGAACCGGACCCGTTCTGTGTGCGGGGCGGGATGGAGGGGGCCGTTTCGCGCTCGGGGCAGAAGAATGAAACCGCGGCGTGTTCTTGTAGGGCGTCTCGCCGTCTGTCCAGCCTGTGCTCAGGCGAGTTTGAGATACAGCGCTGTCACTGAAGCGGGTGCGAACTGCTGTACCAGTTTCCCGCCGCTGGGCGTCACGCCGGCCGGTTCGGGATGCACCACATCCAGGTTCCGGAAGTCGTTGTGGGCATGGATATCGGTGTTGGTGAGAACCTGGCCGCGGCCGCTCGCGATGGAGGCGCCGCGCACCACGATCTCCGTTTCCAGAGCGCGCGTGGGATGCGGATTCACGACGGTCAGCGTCAGGTCCTTGCCCGAGATGGAGGCCGAGCCCCTCAGTCCCCACAGCGACGCGGACTTGCCATTGCGGTCGTACGTGATGCCGGGGGCTGAGAATTCCGTTCGAATCGACTGCGCTCCCATGTGTGCCATATACATCTTGAACACGTGATAGACCGGCGTGAGGACAAAGTTGTCTTCGCTCGCGAGCATCAGCGAGTGCAGCGCATTGATCGTTTGCGCCACGTTGGCCATGGCCACCTTGTCGGCATGGCGGTGGAAAATGTCGAGGGTGAGACCGGAGAGCAGCGCGTCGCGCAGCGTGGGCATCTGGCAGATGGTGAACCTGGGATTGACCTCGGTGCCGGGCCGGTACCAGGCGCCCCATTCGTCGACCACCAGCTTGATGTGATGATGCGGGTCGGACTCGGCGGCGACCGCCCAGTGATCGCGAATGATGGGCTCCATCTCGCTGCCCTGCGCCATCAGCTCGTACCATTCCAACTCGTTGAACTTCACGGCGTCACGCTTGCCGAGGTCCCAATTCGTGGTCGCTCCGGCGCTGAGGTTCCAGGTGTAGTAATGCACCGAGAGCCCGGCGGCGCTGTTGACCTGGCCCCGGTCGGCAAGTGCTTTCAGCACGCGCCGGGTCCAATCCACCTCATGGTCGTTCGGGCCGGAGACGACGAACGAGAGTTTCTCGCCGTACTCAGGAACCCAGGCGGCGAAACGGCGGTATTGCGAGGCGTATTCCTCGGCAGTGAAGTTGCCTCCGCAGCCCCAACTCTCGTTGCCGACGCCCCACCACTTCACGCCGTAAGGCTCGGGATGGCCCTGGGCGGCGCGCTGCTTTGCGCCCTCCGTGCTGCCCGCGGGCGAGTTGCAGTACTCCACCCATTGATAGAAATCGCGCGCCGGCAGGCTGCGTACGTTCGAGGCGAGGTAGGGCTTGGCGCCGATCAGATGACAGGAGCGCAGGAACTCCTGAGTGCCGAAGGCATTGGGCTCCGTCCCGCCCCAGAAGTTCGTGCGGAGCTTGCGCTCGGCCGGTTTGCCGATGCCGTCGCGCCAATCGTAGCTGTCGGCGAAGCAGCCTCCGGGCCAGCGGACGATGGGCGCATGAATCGACTTCATGGCGTCGATGTAGGCCTTGCGGATGCCGCCCTCGTTGGGGATTTTGGAGTTTTCTCCGACCCACACGCCGTCGTAGATCACGCCTCCGAGATGCTCGATGAAGTGGCCATAGATCTCGGGGGAGATCGTGCCGATGGACTCGCCGGGCAGCACCTCGATATGCGCGGGCGATTGGCCGGAGACTGTCTGGGAGCGCAATCCGCTTGCCGCCAGACCTCCTGCGGTTAGAGCTTTGACAAAGTCGCGTCGATTCGTCAGCATTTTTCGAGTCTCCAATCAGTGCTAGGGGCTGACCGCAGAGCTACCAACGCCAGCGGTTGCCCGGGAAAGTATCTATGCGTGGTCATTCGCTGCGGACTGGCCTCCACGGTTCGCGTTACGGGGCGTGAGTTCCGACCTAAGCGCGTCCGATTGCGTTCCTGGCCAGTATATTCATTAGGTGTAAACGCTTGCAAGGTCCGCCCCGCCCAAGACGCCTCCGGCACGTGAGTCCGGGTGGGCATCCCGCTGCCGCCGGCTGTCTCGCGGCGAACTGCCGGGCGTTCACGGCGTGGGTTCGGCGTGCGGGCCGCTGGGTGTACTCCGGGGACCGGCCGGGTCTGTATACGGTTGCAGGTTTCTGCGTTCCGGGAGGTCCGAAGATTCGGGTGGCGCGAAGCCGGGCCCCGGCGGACGCCATGCTTTACACTTTGAGTTTGGGGCTCTTCCTGATATGTCGAGAGTGCTGCCCAACCGGTCGGTTGGGCCGGCCGGGCATGGGCCGCAGGCGGACTTTCAACGAGGCAGGAATCTTGATGCCTGAAGTTGCTGCAGGATCCCGCCGCGTTCGACCGGGAGCGAGCCAGGCCGGATTGGCGCTCCAGAATCCCCACCGTGAAGGGTTCCGCGACGAATGAGTCTTGAAGATGTTGCCAGACGCGCGAGGGTTTCCACGGCCACGGTGTCGCGCGTGCTCAACGGCGTCGATGTCGTGAAGCCGGACACGCGGGCGCGCGTGATGAAGGCGGTAAACGAGCTCAAGTATCACCCCAACCTGCACGCACGGAGTTTAGCCGGCGGCCGCAGCAAGACGCTCGGAGTGATTGTCTCCAATCTGGAGAACCCGTTCTTCCTCGACGTGTACCGGTCTTTGGAGACCGACTGCCACGACCACGGCTACGAGGTCGTGGTGGCGAACACGGACTATCGCGCCGAGCAATTGGTGGCGAGCATCCGGCTCATGATCGGCCGCCGCGTGGCGGGCCTGGCCGTGATCGTCTCCGAAATGGAGAATGTGCTGGTCCAGGAACTCATTGACAGTGAGATCCCCGTCGTCTTCTACGACGTCGGGCCGTCGACGCGCAATATCACGAACATTCGCGTCAACTACAGGCGCGGCGTCGAACGCGTAGTGGACTACCTGACGGCGCTCGGTCACCGCAGGCTCGCTTTCGTCGGCCATCACTCCTCGCTCGGTCCCATCAATGAGCGCTACAGAGCCGTGCTCGATGTGCTCGCGCGTGTGGCTCCGGATGCCGAGATCCGCGAATCGGCCGACAGTGACAGTCTGGAGGGAGGCCGGCAGGCGGCCCGGTCCCTTCTGTCTTCGGGATATGCGCCCACCGCCATCATTTGCGTCAACGATCTGATGGCCGTCGGCGTTCTCAAAGAATTGCGGGAGAGCGGGCTGCGCGTGCCAGAGGATATCTCGGTGACGGGCTTCGACAACATCGGGCTGTCTGAATTCTGTTATCCCGCGCTGACGACGGTTCACATTCCGCGGGACCGCATCGGCCATATTCTGTTTTCGATTCTTGCGCCAGAAGGAAAGGACAGCGACTCCGAAGGCCGGGAGATCGTCATCGACCCGGAGTTCATGGTGCGCGAATCCACGGGGCCGGCCAGCCCGCAGCGGTCCGCCTCGGCGACAAAGCCGATCGAATCCACGGCCTCCCGCCCGGCCTGACGCCGCGCGGGCCAACGTCTGTCAGGAGGCATCCCTTCTGGCGCGGCGGTTTGCCGGACAATGGCCTTAGGCCGCCATGAACAGCTACCGTAAAGAACTCTGGTTCAACGTCCCTCCCCGCCGCGCGCTCTTGAACATCACGCCGCAGATCGAGGCGTGTCTCCGCGAGAGCGGAATCCGCGAAGGGCTCTGCCTGGTCAATGCGATGCACATCACCGCGAGCGTTTTCATCAACGACGACGAGAGCGGGCTGCATCACGATTACGACGACTGGCTGGAGAAGCTCGCGCCGCACGAGCCTGTCGCCTCCTACCGCCACAACCGCACCGGCGAGGATAATGCGGATGCTCACATGAAGCGCCAGATCATGGGCCGTGAAGTGGTTGTGGCAGTGACCGGCGGCAAACTCGATTTCGGTCCGTGGGAGCAGATTTTCTACGGCGAATTCGACGGCGGGCGGCGCAAACGGGTTCTCGTCAAGATCATCGGCGAGTAGACGGCCCGTACTTTGCTCTGGCCGTCGCGCAAAATCCAGCGCTTCTGAAATCGGATATTGACCTCCGGCCCGCTACAATTAAGGAGAAGCTCGCTCTCTCATGTTCACATCGCTATTTGGATCTTCTCCTCAACCGGACCCGGAACCATCCTCCGCCCCGCAGCCTGGCGGGCTGCTCGAACGGCTTAAGCTGGGCATTCAAAAGACTCGCGCCGGACTGGTCGACAAGGTCGAAGGTGTTTTGCTCGGACGCAAAGAGATCGACGCCGATCTACTCGAAGAGTTGGAGTACACGCTCATCACGGCCGATGTCGGCGTGCGCACCACGACGGAAATCCTGGAAAGCATTCGCCAGAGAGTCGACCGGAATATGGTCAACGATCCTTCCGAGCTGCGCGGTCTGATTCGCGAACACCTGCTCGGAGTGCTGGAATCTTCGGAGACTCCGCTCCAATTCGCGCCGGAACCTCCGACCGTGGTCTTTATGGTCGGCGTAAACGGTTCCGGCAAAACGACGACAACCGGTAAGTTAGCGTCGCGTTTTAAGAGCGCAGGCAAGAGCGTGCTGCTCTGCGCCGCCGACACGTTCCGCGCGGCCGCCATCGAACAGCTCCAGGTGTGGGGCGAACGCACGGCCACGGACGTCATCCGCCAGGCGCAGGGAGCGGACCCGAGCGCCGTGATTTTCGACGCCATCCAGGCCGCGAAGGCCCGCAAGACGGACATCCTGCTGGTGGATACGGCCGGCCGCCTGCATACCAAGGACAACCTGATGGCGGAGCTCGAAAAGATGCGCCGCATCGCCAGCCGGGTGATCCCGGGCGCACCGCACGAGGTCTGGCTGGTGCTGGACGCCACGACGGGACAGAACGGGTTGGAGCAGGCGCGCAAATTCACCGAGTCGGCCGGGGTGACCGGCCTTGTTCTGACTAAGCTCGACGGCACGGCGAAGGGCGGCATCGTGGTCGCCATCACGCGCGAACTGAATCTGCCTATCCGCTTTATCGGCGTCGGCGAACAGGCCGAGGACCTGCTGCCGTTTGAGCCGGACCGTTTCATCACTTCTTTATTTGAACCATGAGCCTTCAATATCTGGCCGAAGCTCTCGATCTGGCCCGCCAGGGCCTGGGCCGCACATCGCCCAATCCGGCCGTGGGCGCTGTCCTGGTGCGTGACGGCGAAGTCGTGGGCCGGGGCTTTCACACCTGGTCCGGCGTCAAGCATGCCGAGATCGCCGCTCTCGAAGACGCTGGGGAGCGGGCGCGCGGCGCCACGCTCTATAACACGCTGGAACCCTGCTCCCATCAGGGCCGCACCGGCTCCTGCGCCGAGGCCCTCATCCGCGCGGGCGTGACCCGTGTGGTGGTTATTCATCAGGATCCAAACCCGCTCGTCGCCGGCCGCGGGCTGACGATGCTGCGGGATGCCGGCGTTCAGGTCGAGACCGACGCGACCCTGGCCCACGAGGCCGAAGTGCTGAACGCGCCATTTTTCCACTTCATGCGCACCGGCCGCCCGCTGGTGACGCTCAAGTCCGCGCTCACGCTCGACGGCAAGATCGCCGCGCCGGAGGACAATTCCGGCTGGATCACGTCGGAAAAGGCCCGCGCGCACGTGCAGCAGATGCGGCACATGAGCGACGCCATCATGACCGGCATCGGCACCGTGCTGGCCGACGACTGCCTGCTGACCGACCGCAGCGGTTTGGAACGATCGCGCCCCCTGCTGCGCATTGTTCTCGACTCGCAGTTGCGCATCCCACTGACGTCGAAGATGGTCGAGACCTGCATCGGCGACCTGCTCGTGGTCTGCACCTCGGTCGCCTCCGCCGCGCGGCGCAAGGCGCTCGAAGAGCGCGGCGTCGAGGTGCTGGTCGCGGACCGCCCGGGCGGCCGCACGAACCTGAATGCTGTGGTCGAGGAACTCGCCCGCCGCAAATATCTGTCGCTGATGATTGAGGCGGGGAGCAAGGTGAACTGGGCCGCGCTCGAGGATGGCGTCGCCGACCGGATTTTCTTTTACTACGCGCCTAAGATCCTGGGTGGACTGCAGTCGCTGCCTGTCGCGGGAGGCATCGGCCGCCGGCGCCGCGCCGACGCAATTCAGCTGCGCGAGATCTGTCTGCACGTCATCACGCCGGACGAGTTTGCGGTGGAAGGAACCGTGATCAAGGGTCTGGTCTCCAAGCCCGCCGTTGTGAAGTGACGCTACGGCCGGAGCCGCGAGGCGTAAGGGCGTCGGAATGGTCTGCCGGGCCGTCGATGGGAACGAAAGTGGCCGGAGCGTGGTGAAGTCTGCCCACCGTTCAGGCCGCGGCTTTGCGTGAGCGGTGGTATCACGGCCTTGAGGGCTTGGACAGTCGCTGGAGAGTTGCTGCCTGTTGAACCCACTGCTTCCCTTACGGTCGCGGCTCCGTTCAGCAAGCGGCTTAGTTCAGGCCAAAGCACAGGAGGCTTCGCCATGTTTACCGGCATCATCGAAGAACTCGGCGCCGTCGAGTCGATCCAGGTGGGCGGCGATACTGGCCGTCTGCGCGTCCACGCTCCGCTGGTCTGCTCGGATCTGCACGAGGGCGACAGCGTTTCGGTGAACGGCGTCTGCCTGACGGCGGTTGCGATTCGCGGTGCAAGCTTCGAGGCCGACGCCTCGCCCGAGACGTTGAGCCGATCAAGCCTTGCCGGCCTGAAACGCGGCGGCATCGTGAATCTGGAGCGGGCCCTGCTGCCAACCTCGCGTCTCGGCGGCCACATCGTGCAAGGCCATGTCGATGCGACGGGCGAAGTGGTGGCGGCCCAGCCGCTCGGCGATGGCAACTGGTTGCTCAGCGTGCGCTACCCGGCCGAACTCGACAAGTACCTCGTCTCGAAGGGTTCGGTGGCCGTCGATGGCATCAGTCTGACGATCGCTTCCATCGAGGGCGGCGTCTTCAGCGTGGCCGTGATTCCGCACACCTGGGAGCACACGAATTTGAGGGCGCGCCGTCCAGGCGATGCGGTCAACCTCGAAACCGACATCCTGGCCAAGTACGTGGAAAAGCTGCTTACCGGTGCGCCCGCCGCGTCGAAGCTGTCGGTCGAGCGGCTGCTCGAAATGGGATACTGAGGCCGTGACGGACCAGCTCAGCGACCTGCGTCCAGACTGAACGATTGGAAGAAGTACGATGCGTGTTCTGTCTCTCTCCCGGCGAATCGCCGTCCTCGCGTTGCTCGGTATGTTTGCGGTATCCGCGCAATCTCCGGCGGGTCCTTACGACACCACTGCCGACGCCCATAAAGAGCTCGCCGCGGCGCAGCAGCGGGCACGCGCCGCAAAAAAGTATGTGATGGTGATCTTCGGCGCCAACTGGTGCAAGGATTGCGTCGTGCTGCACCGGCTTCTGGACGAACCTGCGACCAAGGCCTATGTCGATGCCCATTTCGAGATTGTCGGCGTCGATCTCGGCCGGTTCGACAAGCAGATGGACATTGCCAGGACGTTGAAGGTGGATCTGGACAAGGGCATTCCCGCGGCGGCGTTCCTCGCCCCCGACGGCAGTTCGATCGGCAACACCAACGATGGCGAACTCGAAGCGTCGCGCAATTATCACTCCGCGATGATCCTGCATTTCCTCCACGAAGTCGTGGAACACCACAAGATCGTCAGGCCGCAATAGACGTTTGCTCCGTACTCCGTTTGGGAAGCTCGCGAAGAGACGTGGCGTGACACCCACATCGCGAACCGCCTCAATCCTGCCGGACGGACCTCGTGTGTGAAATTGAGTGCCAACAAAGCATGAGCGGACCAAAGCCGGCCTTTCCAGGACTGATCCGCTCACCTTCCGGGCAGTCAATGGCCTGCCCGGAATGACTCAGATTCCGATATTAGAGTGTTCGGGCGGAATGCTCTCTTGATTTGCGGTGCGGTCCAGAGTTCTCAGACACACGGCAATCGGGAAGTACGCCAATTCAATCAAATCTCACCGGCCGGAAATGCCCGGGTATAATGACACGATACGCGCGTGGTTCTGCTGCGCAACTGGGAAGCGACTGGGAGGGACTATGTGTGATCAGGATCATTTCGAAAAGGACCGGCGAGAGTACGAGGCTCGCGGTCTGGTAACACGTAAACAATTCGGCGTCCTGTTGGGCGCAGGCATCGCGATGGCGTTGCCGCAAGTCGCCAACGCGGTTGCAGTGAGCGAAGCCGACGTGAACATAACCACGCCGGACGGTACCGCAGACTGCTATTTCGTGCATCCGGCGAGCGGCACAGCCCCGGGAGTTCTCATGTGGCCGGATATCTTCGGGCTGCGGCCGGCGTTTCGCCAGATGGGCAAGCGGTTAGCCGAAGCGGGGTATTCGGTGCTTGTCGTGAATCCTTTCTACCGCGTCAAAAAGGCCCCGACGGCGGAAGCCGGCGGTGCAACTCCGCTTCAGGATTTGATGCCGCTCGCGCGAGCTCTGAACGAGACGACTCACATGACGGATGCCAAGGCCTTCATCGGGTGGCTGGACGGGCAACCGTCGGTTGCCAGGAACCGGAAGGTCGGCACACAGGGCTATTGCATGGGTGGCCCGATCGCGTTTCGTACAGCAGCCGCCGTGCCCGATCGTGTCGGGGCGGTAGCCTCATTCCATGGCGGCGGACTCGTGACGGATGCGCCGAACAGTCCACACCTTCAGGCCGCAACGTCGAAGGCGCAGTTCCTCATCGCCATCGCGGAAAATGACGACCAGCGGTCGCCAAACGACAAGACCGTGCTGAAAGAAACGTTTGCTAAGGCGAACCTGCCCGCGGAAATCGAAGTGTACGCTGGCGCCGCGCATGGCTGGTGCCCGCCGGATTCGCGGGTCTACAACGAGCCTCAGGCCGAGAAGGCATGGAGCCGCTTGCTCGCACTGTACGGAAAAGCGTTGGCTTGAACGTCGAGATCTAAGCTGGTACCGCGCCGGATGCAGTGAATCCGCGCCGAAACACTACCCGGAATGCTCCCCAAGCCCGGCTGCCGGCGGGTTGCGGGCAATCCCGAGTTCGACGGATGCTGGCCGGCTTTCCGGTTCTAATCCCGGTTCGGGATCGAGCGCCCCGGAATGCTGCCGCGGCGCAGGAGCCGCTCGGTGGTGGAGACCCGCTTGGTCGAAAACTGCCGCACCGCGCCGTTCAGGTACGGCTGAAACTCGCGCCGGCAATACTGGACGTAGCCGGCTTGCCGGATCTCCGCCAGGCTCTTTCCGTAGTGGTCGAGCAGACCGGACGCGAGCACCTCTCCGGCGCGGCGGCCGCCAACGCGGGTTGCGCGGGAAAGCCAGCGCACTTTCTCCGGAAGCTCTCTCACGGCGGCCAAGGCCATGATCGATGAAAGCTGCAGGACAGATCGCCCCTCTGCCTCTGCTTCATCCTGGAGCTCGCGCCATTGGCTGTACACTCGATCGACGGGCATCGCGGCCTTGGGGAAATGGGACGCCTCCCGGCGGAGTTCGGCCCATTCGGCGCGCAGCGCGGCGACGTCCAAGGGGGGTGTGTTCACCGTCTCTGCCAGCCGCCCGGCGGTACGCTCCAAGCCATCAAGCAGTTGGTCCACTGTTTGAAACTCGTGGCCCGCTTCCAACAGTCCTTCCTTTCGCAGCGCCTCGGCCACCTCCCCGATCATCTGGCGCCCTGCCCCGGCGAGATCCGCGAGAGCGGCCAGCACCCAGACTGGCGAAGCGCGGAACGACGCAATGCCAGCCAGTTCCACTACATTGCCGGCCGTGCGGCGTATCAGGAAGTCGGAGGGAAGGGCCTCGGCATCCGCCGGATAAGCCCCTTCGACTTCGCCGACCTGCTCAATGAGGAAGCGGAGGGTCGAATCGACCAGCGATTGGTAGAGCCGGGAGCGCCGTACGCGCGGCGGGAGCAGAACGTCGTTCACCTCGCGGACCGCTCCGCCGCCCAATCCAGTGAGCGAGCGCAGGAATCGTTCCGGAATGGAATAGATATAGCCCGTGAACTGTTCGCGATCCATGCGTCCTGACATCTCCTGACAGGTTGCTATGGGAGAATCTTACGCGCACCGGGGTCTTTCGAACAAGCAATTCGCGAAGGATAGGGCAATGGGATCTAGTGTAGTGCGTCCAAAGCACTGTCGATTATCGAGATCGTGTGGGGCAGGATGGCATCCTGCGCGGCGGTTGGCAACCGCCGCCGTTGGCGAAGGATAATGCACCAAGCCGATTGCCAATCGGCCGCAGCTTACCAAGCTGCCCCACAATTGGCAGCATTGAGCGTCAGGAATAATCGTCATCCTGCATGACGCAGTATTCTAGCGGTCCGGCTCCGTCGCAAGAGCAACCTGTCACGAGCAATCCCGGGAAACGGCCGGGCGCCGCCTATGGCGTTCCACTCGGGCGAAGCGCTTTTGAAAAGTGGCCCATTGAAGCAACCGATCTCCGCGAGGTGATAGATCCTACTCGTACCGCAGCGCGTCCACCGGATCCAGTCCCGCGGCCTTCATGGCCGGCCACGTCCCGAAGAACAGCCCGATCGACACCGACACGCCGAAGCCCATACTCACGGCCCAGGTCGGCACTGTGGAGGGCAGCGCCGGCACGAAGATCCCGATCAGCATTGTGAGCAGCACGGCCACGCCGACCCCCAACACCCCGCCTAAGCCCGTCAGCGTGATCGCCTCCATCAGGAACTGGGTCACAATGTCCGTTTTACGCGCACCCAGAGCCTTGCGGATGCCGATCTCCTTCGTGCGCTCGGTCACCGAGACCAGCATGATATTCATCACGCCGATGCCGCCCACCAGCAGCCCCAGACTCGACAGCGCCAGGGAGACCAGCACCACGACGTTCAGAATCTTGTCGAGCTGCTTCACGATCTGATCGGCGGTGGTGATTCCGAAATCGTCCTCCGCGTCCTTCGGCGTGTGCCGTACGCGGCGCAACAGTTGGCGGATCTCTTCCTGGGCGTCGTCCTTCTTACCCGGCTTCGCCTTGGCCGTGACTCCGTAGCGGTCTTCATTGGGAAAGTGTTGACGCGCGGTGGCTAGCGGGATCATCACCTGGGTGTCCTGGCCGTTCTGTCCGAAGAAGCCGCCCTTGGCCTTCGCAAACACGCCCAGCACGGTGTACTCGCCGCCGGCCACTGTGACGGTGCGGCCCAGAACCTTGCCATCGGGAAACAGCGCCTCGGCGACTTGCGAACCGAGAACACACACCCGCATGCCGCGCGCCTCTTCATCGGGCGTGTAGAACCGGCCCTGCGCGATCTCTCTGGGGGCGATCTCAAGGCTATTGGCCGAGGATCCGACGAAGAAGATGTTGTCGGTTTCAAAGCCCGGCACGCGCGCCGTGATCGGACCGTTCATCTCCGACGTGATGTAGACCCAGGTGGAGACGTCGACGACGTCGGGAACCGACTGTTTGATCATCGCCGCGTATTCGGGCTTGATCGGCTTGCGTTTGGCCTCTTTGGGAGTGAGCGGCGCATTCGGGTCTCTCGCCACACGCTGCACGAAGATGTTGTCGGGGCCGAACTCGAGGAAGAAGGTCTCGATGCCTTTTTTCAGACCGCTCGTCAGGCTGCCGACCGTCACCACGGTCGTGATGCCGATCACAATGCCCAAGATGGTTAAGCCGCTGCGAAAACGGTGCGTCCACACCGCGCTCAGCGCCATCCCGAGATTCTCGCCCGCCAGGTTGGCGAATGTGCCTCGCATATCACCTCAACTTCAATTCGGAACCGCGTTCATCGCCCTGAGCGCCCGCATCGCCAGCACGGAACCGCGAATGAAAAGAGCGGTCCTCTCTCGGCTTGGCTCGACTCGGCGCTGTGCCGAACGTACTCGTCAAGCCGAGCAACACCAGCGTGGTCGAGGGGAAGCCCAAGGGACCCCTCTCTATCGTTCGGGGTTCTGTGCTAGCTCGGCGATGGACCATTTTCATCATTGGGGGTGAACGGACCGCCGGTCATGGCGAGATCTGTGCTGGGTTATGTGCTCCCGCTGCGACAGCATTCTTCACTCCGCTCGCAGAGCTTCCACCGGATCCAGGCGCGCCGCTCGCGCCGCCGGATACCACCCCGAAATCACCCCGACGGCCGAGCTGACAAACAGCGAGAGGATGACGTAAAACGGGCTTACGCTGATCGGGAACCCTGACACGATCGAGGCGATCCTGGCAATGGCCCAGCCCAGGCTCAGGCCCACTGCGCCGCCGAAGGCCGACAGGAACACGGCCTCCATCAGGAATTGCAGCATCAGGTCGCCGTGCCGCGCGCCGAGTGATTTGCGCAGCCCGATTTCCTTGGTTCTCTCGGTCACGCTCACCAGCATGATGTTCATGATCACAATGCCGCCGACCACCAGCGAAATAGCCGTAATCGGCACCACCGCGGCGCTGATCAGACCGATAATGCGTCCGATGAACTCGCGGATCGAATCCGGCGTCAGAGTGTCGAAATTATCGTCCTTGCCCGGCCGCGTCTTGTAATGGCTGCGCAGCGCCACACGCGTCAGGTCGAGCGCCTGGTCGAGACTCAGCCCGTCGCCCGGCCGGGCCTTCGCGAACAGGATCAGGCTCTGCTCGGGTCCGAACACGCGGTTGTAGACGGTCGACGGGATGAACACGACGCTGTCCTGCGATTGGCCGTTGCCGCCGCCGCTGCCAATCTTTTCCTGGACGCCGATCACGGTGAAGTCGAAGCCCTGGATCTTGATTTCCTTGCCGAGCGGCGTCACGCCGGGGAAAAACTGGGTTCGCAAGTCCTCGCCGATTACCGCCACCGGCACGCGATTCTGCTCTTCCTGCTCGGTGAAAAACCGGCCTTCGGTCAGATCGATCTCCCGAATCTCGGCCATGGAGGGGGCCACGCCGATCACTGACACGCTCTCCAGCGTCTGCGTCCCGTGCTTGACGTCCACGCCCTTCACCCGGTACGGGCTGTAGAGGATCCTGTCTCCCGTCGTCTCTTTCAGATACGCGTAGTCCTCGGGCCGGATGCGCTTGTTGTACTTCAGCTTGTCGTAGCGCTCTTTGCGGGACATGCGGCCGAGTTGCAGCAGTTGCCCGATCTGGTAGCTGTTGCTGCCCAGCGTCTTGGCCGTGGTCTGCTCGGCGTACGCGCCCAATCCGTCGATCGCCGCCCCCACAATCACCACGCTGCAAACGCCGATGATCACGCCAAGCAGAGTCAGGAAGCTCCGCAGCTTGTGAGCGCGAATCGAGGCGAAGGCCAGCGCCGCGGCCGTCTGGAAGGAGTAGAGAAGTCTCATTCGTGAATCGTCTGATGTTGTTTGGATTCAGCCGGAAGGAGCAAGATGCATCATATCCGCCCGGCCCCTCGTATCACGCCTGCTTTACTAATCTTCACAGTTCCTCATGCCGCTGGAAAGCCTCCGAGCTATCCTGACCCTTGTCTCCAGGCTCGCCGCCAGCACCACTCATCCGCATTCTTTGCCTAATTGCCTAATCTTGAAAAGTTCTTCAACTTTTAGACCCGCGCCACGGCGCTCCTCATCGAGGAACTGTCGCCAGGTTTTTGGCGCAACTTTCCTCAATGGAGTTCGAATGAAACGCGTTCTGACCACCGTCGCTCTGCTCGCATTTGCTGCTCTCGGAGCCAGCGCAGCCGATATCGTCGACACTGCCGTTTCCGCCGGCAGTTTCAAAACCCTGGTCACCGCCGTCAAGGCGGCTGGCCTGGTTGACACCCTGAAGGGTGCCGGCCCGTTTACGGTTTTCGCGCCTACTGATGAGGCGTTTGCCAAATTGCCTGCTGGTACGCTCGAGAGTCTCTTAAAGAACCCGGAGGCGTTGAAGAAGGTCCTCACCTATCACGTCGTCGCAGGGAGGGTCATGGCAGCCGACGTCGTCAAGTTGGAGTCCGCTCAGACGGTCGAGGGTGAATCCTTGAAGGTCACCGTCGAACAAGGCGCAGTGATGATCGACAACGCCAAGGTCCTGAAGACGGACATCGTTTGCGACAACGGAGTCATCCACGTCATCGACTCCGTCATCCTGCCCAAAACATTCTGACGGCGGCGCCGCTTCTCCTGGCGCGGGATTGAGCTAGTTCGCTTCGCGATTCACAATCCCCACCAGGAAGAGCGGCCTGGCCTTTTCCGACGCTTCCATTTCGTAGCTCTGCTCCGTTATGGCCGGGTCATATTCCCGCCACAGCCAGATCATCTGGGCAGGGAACTCGGCCGCGCCGTGGGCGCCGTTATGGGTGCCTTTGCCGAAGCTGAAATGGAAATCGTACCCGGCCAGTTTCAGCGCATTCGCCATATGGATGTTGGCCAGCGTCCAATTCCCGTAGCGCCGTTCGTACCAGCTCATGGTCATGTCGTGCGAGCCGTCCTGCAACCAGACACGGATGTTGCGCTTCGGCTCGCGCAGAATCTTGTTCGGGTAATCCTGACCACCCTCGGTTACGCTCGGATCTTCTTCCCACTGAATGCCGACGAAACTGCCGATCCAGGTGATCACGCGGCTGAACTGATCGGGCATTTGCCAGGCGGCATTGAAGGAGCAGATGCCCCCCGAGGAAATGCCTGTGATGGCGCGACTGTACGCGTCGCGGCGTATGTTGTACCTGGCCTGGACGTCGGCGAGAACCTCGTCGCGCAAGAAACGGGGGTAACGGCCGCTCACCGTATCGTAGAGCGTGCTGCGCATGGAGTCTTTCAGATCGCGCTTCCACTTGTCGCCGTAACGCTTCACGAAATCGTACGTGGGCGTTCCGGGCGCGGCGCTGATGTCTCCGGGATTGATGAAGACGCAGATCATCACCGGAATCTTCTTCTGTGCGATGAGATTGTCAATCACGTTCAGGGCGGGGTTCATTCCTTCGCGGTCCAGGTATCCCCCTCCGTCCTGAAATACCATCAGGGCGGCTGGGACCTTGGGATCGTACTGCGCGGGTACATAGACCCAGTACTCGCTCTTCATCCCGTCATAGATCCTGCTCGTGTGGACGATCTTAGGGGAAAGCGTTCCAGCCGGAACGCCTGACTGCTGGTAGGACAATGGTCCGAACACCGGCATATCGGTTTGGCCTCCGAACCTGACCCCACCCAGCGTATAGAAGTAGGAGTGTAAGGTCCCGAGCGGCTGGACCTTCGCAGCCGCATACCAGAGATTGCCGGTCTCGAACCTGCTCATGCGGGGCCCCGGCGCATCGTCGATAAACAATTCCGGACGGGTCGCCGCCTCCGTCGCGAAAAAGAAATCCTGACCATGCCCGGACCAGGCTGCGCCCGACTGCAACGTTGCGGCGCTGAACGTCTTTCGGATCGCCGGGCCCAGGCCGACGGACCCGGAAGCAGCCAGCGCGATCAGTTCGGGCGCGGTCGTCTTCTGCTCTGCAAGACCCGGGCACACCGAGATCAGCGCGAGGAACATCGGGATAATTCTGGTTTGGAGGCGCATGATTTGAATCTATCGGGGAACGTCGATTTCATGGTCACTTTACTAGAAACGGTAGAGCAATGGTCGCGATTCAGGCTCATTTGTGGATTGGAAAATGCTGCGCTTCGGGAACTGTCAGCCTGCAGACGGTCGTTGGCGGCCCGCCCTGATTCTGACTTTCGTGCCGGCAAACGCTTGTAAGGAATCAGGTTCTCACCCGGAAGGCGAACTGCGGAGCAGTTGAATACCCAAGTGAGTCCGAAGCCAACATAGCTCCGTAGAAGCATAAGAATCCAGCCCGGTGCGCAAGCGCCGGGTCTTCGACGGATTGTCCTCGGATTCCCCGGATTCTCCGGATTCGAAGCACCAGCAGCAGAGGAACTTCGGGCCATGTCGACTAATGTGGACAGATCAGGCGTGAATAAGAGCGGACAAGTTGGCATGCTACCGACAGGCCGGCACGCCCCCGACGGCTGAGCTCTGCCCTAGCCGTCGGAGGCGATCCTGGTTCCCTTCGCGGGTATTACTCGGGCGGGCTACCGCTCGGTTATCCTGACCTTGGGCGTGGCGAGGTAGCCTGAAATGTGGTCCCGCTTCACGTCGTTGACCACCACCTCGTAGGGTTGGCGCGCCTTGGACGTGTAAAACTGGATCGGCTCGTTCAGGCTCTTGTCTTTCTTCTCCGTCCGCTTGTCGTCTGCGGTGATCTCGAACGTGAAGCGGTTGCGCTTGGGATCGGCCCTCTTCAGGACGATGAAAATGTCGCCAACCCGCTGCGGAGTCTTCGTTTTGCCGATACTGAATTCGAAGTAATTCCGGTCGTTGAGCGCCCTCAAGGCCGCCAACTCTTTCCCGTTGGTGGCGATCAGGCCGCTCTGCACTCCCAAGTCGCCCTGCGCGGAATGCAGCTGATTAATGGTGTTGTCCATTTCAGTTTTGTTGGTGGCGACTTCCGTGCGGACGTTTGACACATCGGATGAAACTTCGCCGATTTTCGAGGTGGCGGTCTCCTCAACTTTGGCGATCTGACCCTGCAATTCCTGTTGTTGCTGGGCCACTTCGCGCTTCAGTGCGGCGACCCGTTTTGTGGCATCGACCTTGGCTTGACCGGCGGCCTGGCCCGCTGCCTTGTTTGCATCGTTCAGCCTGACTTGAAGATCCTCGAGGTTCTTCTGAGCAGCGGCGCTGCTAACGTTTCCGGTTTCCCGGATCTGGCTCACTTCGGTGGTGAGCGAACCCTGGACCTTCACCAGTTGCTGCTTCAGGCCGTCGATCTGCATGTAGAGAAAGATGTTGGCGGCGATTAGCGCAATGACGATGACGGCTCCAGCGAAGATCACCGTTCTTAAGCCGGAATTCTCTGGTTGGCTGGCCGGCAAGGTGTAGCCCGGCTGGGGGGTGGATGGCGTCTGTGACACTGTATGACTCTCTTTCGACGAACAAGGGACGAATCCGCAGGGCTTTATCGAGCCGAGAAGAAAGGGGGCGGCGCGAGGTTGAATGTTTAGGAATCTCGTTGCGAAATTGCTTGGTTCTGCCGAGATTTCCCTTACCTGGACTAATTTGCCTAAGGTTATGTTTGAAATACATGCACCAACTTTGCACAGACGTGCAGGAAGATCAGGTCTCCAGGCGAACTTATCCGTCGAGCACGCCATGTAAACCACTGATTTTAAGCGTCCCCCCCGCCCGCAACCCTTTACAACAGCATTTTGGGGCCCGAACACCAACGGCTCTCCGGTTCAGTTGGGGCTGAACGCGGTCGGAGACCGGATCGTGCCGCACAATTATTGCAGTAGGGCAGTAGGGGACGTCCTGGGAGTCTGTCGGAAATAGATTTTTCCCGACGTAGAATCAATGACTTGTGCGCCGGGATAAACCGGCATGTTGTAGGGGATGAAAGAGCCCTACAGGAAAGGAATAGCGAACCATCCTGACCCCGAGTTTTGCGGCGGTGATCGCGAGGTGGCCGTCGAAGCGTAGACAGGGGCACTGGTGGGCTGGGTATTGAGCTTCGAAAAGATCGATGGAGATGCCGACCTGATAAGTAACATGGGAAGGCAACATCGGCTGGGCCGCAAGCGCGAGGGCCAGACGAATCTCCCGTAGT
>Ga0315272_10000651_pt1 | contig 17542 bp, 30 predicted proteins | sample C3_middle_MG_FD_203918 | JGI IMG/M metagenome (GOLD analysis project Ga0315272, IMG submission 203918) | Sediment microbial communities from Yellowstone Lake, YNP, Wyoming, USA - C3_middle | ecosystem: Environmental > Aquatic > Freshwater > Lake > Sediment | place: USA: Wyoming | collected...
GGGCTCAACCCGCCTTAAGGCTTTTAAGCCCGACCATGGGTACGCCTTATAATGGAAAATGTCCATGGGATGGGTGTGGGTGTAGGGTTATGGGTGTGGTTAAGCTGTCTTGTGAAAGTGAAAAACCATGTGAGCTACAATTGGTTGATTGGATTGAGCTACAAGATGCATTAGGAATGAAAGTTGCAAAGACATACAACTACAGCATTGATTTGGTTACACGCCAACGCAAAAGGGCTTGGATAAAGATTGGGTTAAGCGAAGAAGAGATTAAGGTTTTGCGAATAATTCGTGAGAAACACCTATTGTATCAAAAGATGCTCAATGCTGAAGATGAATATCATGAGCTTAAGCAAGAATTTGATGTGCTCAAGGAGTTTTTGAGCGAAGAGGAAATTCGTGAATATAAAGAGCGTCTTAAGTATCTACAACACATGGTTAAGATAACACGAATGCAATACAAAAGACGCATTGAGCGTATTGAACACTATAGGAAAGCCCTTGAAAATGTTTTCCAAGGCTTTAAGCCAATGCATAGTCTTCCAGTTGTTGTAGTGAAAAGCATATTGAGACCTTTGCTGAAGGACATAGACCTATACACACTCCTAGGCTTAACACGAACATTACGCCTTACACGAAAACAATATGAGTTGGTTTTGCGAAGCTATTTGGAGATGTTGCAATTTGTCAATGACATAATCATTGATAAAGCAATTGCATGTATTGAGCATGGAAACTGCGAAGAAAATTGGAAGCTCAAAATGAAAGCCTTGCAATTTCTCATGGTTAGATATCCAGAGCACATGCTAAGTGCTATAGACCTAATCCTTGACATTAAGGATGCTAAGCCAGATTCTGAGCTAATTGTACGCATTTTGAGCTCATAACCTTTTTCACAACTTGCTTTTCCTTGCTTTGCTTTGTCTTGCTTTGCATAGCTTTTTTTATTTTTCATGGGCAAAAACCATGAGCTCCGAAACCCAAACCCAAACACCTTCTGAAAATCAAATCCAACCCATAAACTATGAAAACGTAAAGGCTTTTGAGCGAAAGTATAACGCAAGACAAACAAAAGAAAAGGTTGTTGAGATAACATATCTGCCAAAGTGGAATCTTAAAGAGCTTATCCAAGACGCAATGGAATATGCTAATGTAATGCAAAAGGTTGTTAGGATTCTTGGTGTGTATAGTCTAGGCTTTGGAAGAAATATTAGCATAACCATTACACCAAAGGGCTTTGTTAGATTCAGCATTATGCTAGGCTTTAGGATAGGCTTAGATAGACCTAATGCGATAGATGTAACACCACAAGACATACCAGTGCTAAAGCTACTGCTTGAGCAAGTTGAGAAGATAGTTGAAGAACTTCAAAGCTAAGCCTTTTAACACAAAACTTTTTAGCCATTTTTTTATTTTTTTCTTTGGAATGCTTCGTGAGGTTTTTATGTTGCAAAATTTTTTTGATGGTAAACTGTATGCTATGGTGTACTCTCTGGTCTTGTATGATGAGCCACACCCAACTGAGTAATGATGTGTCTCAATGCTGATTATTTATTTTGTTTTGGGATGTGCATGCCTAACCCAAACTATGTGAAGTACATTCTTACAAACCCTGAACAATTGCAAAAAGTGAAAAGTGTGTTCCCATATGTAACAAGGGTTGTGCTGAAAAAGCTGATTGAGGAATACCCTGACTGGTTTGAGAAAATAAGTAATAACACATGCCCATTCTGTGGTAAGCAGTTCATAAGCAGGTATGCATTAAGACTACACTTAGCTAGAACATCATGCGAAAAGCCATACGAAAGGTTAGTGAATAGGATTCTTGATGAGCTGAATAGATTTGAATTGCTGTGTAATAGAGCAAAGCATACAAAGAGAAATGATGCAAAGCAGAAACTGTTGGAAATGCTTGACAATGAGGACACAACCTTTGAGGAGATATACAAGTTCTGCAAAGAAGTTTAACACCATTTTTATTTTTTATGGAGATGTGTATGAGTTACCCTATTTATCCAGACCCAGAAATTGAAAGGAAAATTGATAGGTTGAGTGAAAAGGATGTGTGTATACTTGTTAGGGTGTTTGGTCTTCCTGTGAGTTATAGGATAGTTGATGAAAAGGCTTCTGTGCCTGAGAAAACTGGTGTAGTGTTTATAGAGAATGGTAAGGATGTAAACAGCTTTAGAAGGATTTTGCTATGGAAAAAGGAGCTTGTTAGAAGAGGATGGGAAGCAACATACACGCTTAGTGCTATTGTAGACCCTGATACAAATGAGTTGATTGGGTTATCACTAATTGAGAAGCAAAAGCATTTACATAAACCCAGAAAGCTAGTTGAAGTTGAATTGATGTACTTCTTCGACATGGTAAAATACAAGGTTGTTAGAGCAGGCTTTAAGGATGATAAGAAGCTGTATGAAGATGTGTGGGAATGGCTATATGAGCCTGAGAGCGTATGGCTCACAGAGAAGCTGAGGGAATGGACAAAGAACCATCCAGAGTACAAGAAGTGGATGTCAATCATACAAACATAAAACTCATTTTTATTTTTCATGGGTGCTACATATGATGGGAGGATTCTTTGTAAGATTTGACCTTGAGCTAAGCCCTAGTGAATTATATGAATTAATGAGGAGAGCAAAGGAGAAGGTGTTCGCAGTAAGAAATGATGCTGTTTACTGGCTTCTTGTAGGCAGTCATTGGATGGCTGTTGTAAAGGTGTGGATACCTAGATTCCTCAACTACACAGAGTACATTAGCTGGGTAGAGGATGCAAGTCAGGAGAGAATTGAGGCACACTTTAGTGAACCAATATATGTAGTTGATGAGGATTGTGTTGATGCAGATATTGAGGTTACACCATATGAGATTAGATACTACTGCAAACAGGTAAGAAGATATGCCACATTCGCTGTAGAGATAAACACAAATGATGCTGGTAAACATGACAAGTACATACTACAGCTAATGGCAGTATCAGTAGGAGAATCAACATTTGCAAAGATGCTCAGACCAATGTGATACAAATTGACTGAACTAAGAATGAAAACATATGGATACGTGCTTGTGTGCTACAGCATAAAGTCAAGGACACATTTGTACAGAATGGAAACAGATAGCGAGGTAGAACTGCATAAAGGTCTTAATGAGTGTCTAATGAGAAAAGCTGATATTGTGATAATTCGCAGATATGAAAAATAGGTAACACATTTTTATTTTTGATGAGGGTTGTTTGTATGGTTGAATCAGTTGAGATGCATAGATGGATGTTTATAATTGAGGGTATAAAGATTGATGTTGGTATAGAGCTGAGAAATGAGATAGTTACTAAGGTTCAGCTAATGTTCTGTGTAAGTAGGTGTCTTGATATGTCAGTTGACCTAAGCCATCCTGATGAGTTGCAAGATACAGTACTACACATTGCTGAGAGAATTACAAAAATAGGGAAGCTAAAGGAGGAGGAGCACTATGAGAGAACAAGCTATAGCAATGGGTGAGAAAATGAGTGGGACAGAAACAAAGGAGGAGTATTATAGGTGGCTTGGAGCAATAGATGTGAATGGACAAAAAGTAAGGCTCTATGTAGAAATCAGGTTTGTGAATGATATACTAGACCTGATGGAATTTGAGTTTATAGTAGATAGACAAGGATATCCGTTTAGAGAATCAAAGATTAGGCTAGAGCGTGATGACCCAAGTGAGTACGCTGAAATAGTAATAATCATCTTAAAGGAGTTGCTTGAAAGAATAAAGGTTATAGAAGAGAGCTACTCATACTACATCCGCTTCTAACTCGATACACACCTTTTTATTTTTTATGGGTGTAATCTGTATGTCCAATACTGCTGAAAAAGAGAATGAAAATAAGCCTACAACTGATGAGACCTATAGATGGATAGGAAGACTTGAATCTGAGTCAGTAAAGCAGTTAATCTATGTAACACTGAGGTTTATAAACGATGTGTTAGTTTCATTAGAGGTGCAGATACTATTTGAGGTGCAGGGTATAACAACAAAGTCAATAAGCCTTAGTGCTGAATCTAATGACCCGCAGGAATATATAGAGATTGTTTTGGAGTTTGTACAAAAGCTAATTCAGAGAGTTGAGGTTGTGCGTGAAGACTATGAATTACACACATTTTTCTAAACCGATACACATTTTTTATTTTTTGATGGGATGGGAAAATGGGTGAGGAAAAACAAATCCAAGCTCAAGAGTTAGAAATAGAAGAATTAGCAATTGCTGAAACAGGCACTCCAATAGATGCTAAAGTCATTGAAGTGCGAAGAAAGAAGTGCAAGGAGTTTCCAGTGATAGAGAAAATAAGAAATCAAGCAATTAAGGAGAGATGGCTACAGTACGGAGACAGGGATTGTGTTCAGTTAGTGGTTGATGTTGGTGGTATGGCATTTGAGCTGTTCCCAATCAGAGTGAGCAATAATCCACGTTCAACATACTACAAGTTATTGAAGAAGTATGGACAGAAAGAAGGAAATGTCTATAGACTTAGACCAGGAGCAGTAATAAAGGTAGTGTTTACAGAGCGTGGTTTTCCAAGGCTGTATATACCAGAGTAGCACCTTTGTATCTAAACATAAACCATTTTTAACCATTTTTCCCTTTTTTATTTTTGGGTGAGTCAAATGGGTCAAGACATGCTTGTAAAAAGGTCAAGGCTGATAATGGAGCTGATTCTACTGATGGATGTGCCACAATCATTTATAGATGCCTGTAGAGAGGATAAGGAGTGCAACAAAAAGCTAAATGAGATTGCATCTACAGTTGGAGAAAACGATATGTGGGGTGAGGAGTAATGGAGTGTGAGGAATTGATGCAGATAATTGATGCTGTTATAAGGCTCTACACAATTATGTCAATGCATAATGAGCTAGAGGATGTGAGGCAACAGCTTCTACAAGTAATTAAGGCATTATTTGAAAAGGCTAAAGGAGTATGTGAGGAGCCATGGCAGAGGAAAAATGTATAAAACCAAAAGATGTTTTGCTGTACATCCTAGACGAATTCATTTCAACCATCAAGTCTGTTGATGTGGATGCTAGTAGCGGTTTAGGCAAAGTTGTTCTTCCAACACTGCTCGCTATGAGGGAGACTGTTGAGGAGAGTAAAGAGGAGGAAGTGGACTGGGACAGTATTGTAACATCAGTTGCAATAATAATTAATGCATACATAATTTCTGTGCTATATGACAATGCTCCGAGGACATGCCTAGAGACATTGGTTCAGTGGTTGAGGATGTCAAAGGGCTCTGTGCTGGAGCCGTACGCAAGAGCAGTTGCACAGAGGCTTGGAATACCGATATAGCGTATTTAAACGAATTACACTTATTTTTTTCTTCTGGGGTTGAACATGTCAGCCACTGCTGAAACCATTAAACTTGAGGATTTACTTATAGAGCAGAAGCCATTACCACGTTATGACCCCGAGAAAATCAGATTAGAGTTGGAGATGAATGGACAAGTTGAAATAATTGGGAAACCATCTTCATATAGGATTAGAGGAAATGAGATATATCTAAAGTTTTTTGACATTGAGGTTAGAAGCTATTTACGTCAATTGGGTAGCACACCAGATGAGGTTCTAATGCGTCTGAGAACAAACAATATATGGAAAATTGTGAGGCAGGGTACAGGATTATATGTGCTTTCAGGTGTAAAAAGCATTGTACCTACAGAAGAGGAGTTCAAGTTAGCAAGCAAATTACTTGAACTATACAACCCTCTTGAAGTAATTGTGAAGGGTATGGGATATGAAGCTAATCGTGATATCTACAAGCTTATGATACCACGCATAATGGCTCTGGTTGTTGATGAGCTACCGTTCCATATAACACAGTTGACTCCTCCTGAAAGCGGTAAAACATACTTTGGTGTGTGGTGCATGAAGATAGCTGGCTGGTTTTATAGCACTAGTGCACCTACTCCCGCAGGCATGTTTTACGATTCTCGCTCTGGTGTCTACGGCTTTGCAGTTATTTCAAATGGTATTGTGTTTGATGAGATTGATAAGTGGAGCCCTACATATGTTCAGCAAACCAATATCTTAACGTATCTGCCTAGCTTTTTAGAGAACGGCATTGTTATTAGACCGACTACTAGGTCTCATTCACTGGGTGTTGTAGAGAAGTTGGTGAACACTGTTTGGTTTGGAAACAGCAGTGGTAAGTATGGTGAGGAAAAGGATGTTGTTAGCGTGATATTTGCTAGCTGGGGAGATGCAAATGGTGCAATGATTGACAGGATGACTATAGTACATGTGGAGAGAGAGCAAATCAGAATATCGGAGTATGTAACTGGTAAAGTGTTGCCAGAGACACTAATGTATGCAATACTGACACAGGTGAAGAACACAAGGGTAGATGTAAACATGTTTAGCTCTAAGCTAAAAGGGCGTCAAAAAAGGCATTCAATAGCTATTCAGATAGCTGGGTTTAAGCTTGGTGCTGAGGTGCCTCCTGATTTAGCTGATGAGATTGTGTTGAATGGGTGGGCAACTACATGGGAGCGGTACGGAGGTGCTGTAGAACAACAATAACTGTGTGGTTTGATGCACCAACAAAGACGGCATCTGTTAGAGGTGTTGATGTGGATTTAACGATATGTGAGGATATGACACTTGAGCAGATAGTTAATGAGGTGCTGGATGAGCTTGCCTATAGGTGGGCAAGGTCAATGGGTGAGGTGAAGAAGGAGAGTGTAGAGGCGTACAAGCAGAGCTTGGCACCGTACATAGAGCACTACCTAGCATCTGTTCTACAGAACCTTGTAGACATACATGAGAGGGAGTACGAGAGATGCGTAGAGGGCGTGTTAGCAATGTTTGAGGATGCTGATGGATACTACGAGATGGCTAAGAGACGTGGGATATATGTTCAGGTGTCTGTAGCTCTACAGTCATGTGAGCAGATTAAGAGGTGTGCAGAGGCATTTGCAGGTGTGCTGGGTGGCAGAAGAATTGAGAAGCTGTTGCCAGAAGACCTGTTCCTGCTTCTCGCACCTGCTCAGAGAACAGTTGTTGAACCGATATTCACAAAGCTTTCACCACATGAAGAGATATTATCGTTTCTTCAAATTCGCTATGGTGTTAGATGGTGGTACACAGTCTTTCACTCGGCACACAGCTGAGGTGGTTCTATGCCCATCACACGTGTAACTAGATACGACAGGGAGAAAGCATTAATCAGCTTGATGTATGGTTTGAGGAGTGGCAGATTCAACAGGCTTGGTGTTTCAAGTGATGAGATACCGATGCTAGATTATGATGCAACAACAGATTTATGTAGAAATGTGTATAGAAGGTTTGTGAGGGACTTGAGCAGGGTGTATCCATTGGTTGAGATAACAACTGAGAGAGGCTATCACTTGATAATACTCAAAAGATGTATACCAATGAAGCGTGTTGTTGGATACATAATGACGTATCAGAGACCAGAGGGAGACAAGACAAAGATAATGAGGTATGAGAGAAAGATGAAGAGATTGGAGGAGAAAGGTGTTCTGTGCAGACCTCTTGCAAGGATGAGGAACTGGGAGAGAGATGAGTGGAGAATAGCAATAGTGAACCAAGCAACAAACAACCCAGAGTGGTTTGAGGGGTTCTACCAGTGGCTAAAAGCAGTATACGCATTCTACGTAAACAACAACTGTGTTGACTACCTACACGTAGACATCTCTATACAAAGAGGCTACACAACACTTAGAATATCAGGAAAAGAGGGCAAGCCATATGACCTGTACCTGTCTGGCTTGTGGTATCAGGGAAGAGTGTTCAGAGGAACATTACAAGAAATACTAAAGAAAATTGAGGAGATAGGGTTTAGACAGCCAAATGTTGAGGAGGAGATAAGAAGTGCAACCAAGTACCTAGTAAACGCAAATCCAGAGACATGGAGAGACATATACATATGCATATCAGCACATGCACTTGGGTGGGGCTAGTGGTAAACACAGCATACCTTGTTTGCAGGAACTGTGGCTACAAGATACAAACACCATTTGTGTGCTGGTGTGATGCACCAATACACTTCATTGCAACATGCCCAAAATGTGGCTACAGAGGTGTATACAGTTACACTGACCTTGTTGTACATAATGAGGAGGAGTGTAAGAAGAGCTGTAGGAAACTGGCAGAAATAAAGCAGAAGATAGATACAGACATAGCTACACTAATATTTGCAGATATACTAAAAACAATATTGAAGGCAGTAGATGAAGCAATAACAGAATCACTGAAGCAGAAAGAAGAAAATAAAAAACAGTAAACACACTTTTTATTTTTATTGGGTGAGAAAATGTGGTACTATATAATTGTTCTAATATATACAATAATGATAATTGCTGTAATGGTGTCCAGCACAAATTCTATAGAAGCATTAAAGTACATGGTAGGTATAATATATGTAGTACTGTCTTTGTTGCTATGCATTGTACTTGATGAGTTGAAGGAGATAAAGAAAAGAATAAGAGGTTAGCTAGGTGGGAGTATGTGGTTGTTCATATATCACATAATGTATATAATGGTGGTAATCATTATGACAATACTGGTAAAGGACTATACATTGCTGACAGTGTATATATCAAGTATGTCGCTTATGTGGTTAGGTACACTAATATGTATAGTATTTGATGAGGTGGAAGAGCTGAAGAGGGAGATAAGAAATGCTAGATGTCATTGAAAAGGCGTTTAACAGGGCTCTTGATAGAGAGCCTATTAATAAGCCTAATGAGGTGTATGCAACTGAGCTTACTGGGTGTGTAAGGAGGTCGTGGTATAAGAGAAGGTTTGGGTATAAGGTAACTAAGGATATGATTGCTGGTACAGCTGTTCACAGCGATGTTCTTGCAAAGGTTGTTGAGCAACTGTCAGAGTTGTTTGATGTTGTTGAGGCTGAGAAGAAGGTTGAGAAACTGCTGAATGTTGATGGACGTGATATATGGCTTGCTGGCAGGATTGATTTGTACATTGCTGACAGGGAAAAGGGTGTGAAAACATTCATAGAGTTTAAAACTAGTGAGTGGATATTTGATGAGCATGTTGAGCAAGGGAATATCTATGCATACATGCTTAACATAGACAAGTTCTACATTTGCTTCATGCCAAAAAGTGATGCTGTGAAGTGCAAGGAGTTTGAAAGGACATGGACAGAGCAGGAAGTTGTTCAGCGAATTAAACAGCTGTTGAGCGATATTGAGCCACCTAAGAGGGAAGGACATTGGTGCTCATTCTGCGAGTTCAAATCAATGTGCAAGAAGAACAAGACACTGGTGTAGAAAGTGAGCAAAGTATGTTTGGTTGGAGCAACAATATTTTTTACCTTATTCATAGTGCTTCTAGCGATGTCGCTGTACATGTTCAGCGTATCACTATCAATGATTTCAAGATATGGAGCTGTTTCGCTGTACAATGTTACAGAGTTTCTTATATACAGCATTATTTCATTGTTCTATCTCCTGCTGGCAGTAATGCTGTTGCTGGCATCTGGTGTAATGCTTTACGGAGCAATAGTTGTTCTGCTCAGGTGTGAAGAATGAAAAACTATTTTTTTATTTTTGTTTCCTCTCCCTCAACATTTTTGCATACTCAGCTAAAAGCAAATCTCTCCAGTACTTGCTTTCCATTCTCCTTAAAATCTCAAAAGCACCAGAACAAGGCACAGAAGCTCACCAACTGCCAAACCAATTAGAAACTCTCTCAAGTCCCTGAAAGACTCATCCGAGATTTTCCAATCCTCATCCAACTCATACACAACAAACAGTACCGCATTAAGAACAGAAAAAGCTGTGCTGATTCTAGACACAACAGCTGTAAAAAAGCCAAATATGTAATGTGCTAATGACGTTAGCTTCATGAATACATCACGGCAACTATATCTACTAATATGTCTTGATTTGCTTGAACCTTTGGTTTATATTCAATTCTAACGGTTGTGTACTCCTTAATTGGTACCTCTACATAGCCTCTATAGCCTATTATTCCATATGTTTTTTCAACACCATCTACATATATGTGTAGCTCTCCAAGACCCTGCGGGTCTGTTACATTGATTCCTATTTTACCACTTGAAGGCTTTACCACGCTTAGTACATCTGATAAGTTGATTGTGTAGTCAGCTACAAATGGCGGTTTCCTCACCTCTGAGTAGTACACAGTTACTGAGGATTTCCATTCACCTGTATATATTTGATACACCTCTGTCTTTCTAAAGCCACCAGGGCACCCATCTACAGCATTGAGCCTGTCAGGTGATGGCGATGCTGATACCTCTGGTGGTACACCACAGATATCAGGTATAGATGGTTTAGATGGCTGTGATGATACGGCTGTAGATTCAGATGATACTGGCTGTGGCTTTGCTTCAGATGTAGTTTTTGGTGCTTCATATTGTGTTGCCTCATATAGTTCGGTTTCTGGTATTACTGGCTGTAGGTGTGTGGGTGGTGCTGGTAGTGGCTGTGGTTTTGACTTTGGTGTTGATACAGCGGTTATTGGCTGTATCTGGTAACCCTCTTTCTGAAGCTTCTCAACAGTTTTCTGCATAACTGCTTGATACGCTGTTTCCTTTGGCACACCCTCGCTCTCCGCAACCTGCTCCAGCTCTCTAAGTCTTTCCCCTAACTCTTGGTGAACCTCAGGTGCCTGCTCAGGTGGCACCTTTAATGCATCTTTAGCGATTTCCGACACCTCTTCAACCTTTGCCTGCGTCAACGGAGGAAGCTGTGCAACTGCCTTTTTCTCCTCTCTAGCTCTGCTAAGGTAGTACAAGCCAAACAAGCCCATCAGTGCTAGAACAGCTACACCCTTTTTCTTTTCACTCACGCTTCCCACCATCTTCATTTTCTTGCTTACCAGAGTAATAAATCTTTGACACATACCATGTAACAAGTGAGGATATTGCACCTACAATGCTTGACAATATGGAGCCGTCTATCCTCAGGAAAATTATGTTAACTACTTCAAGGATTGTTATGCTTATTATCGCAACTATTATAACCAGTGTCGTGTCTTTCATTTGGTTTTCACCTGCCTAGTGTAATATATAATCAAAAAGGTTAAAATAATTGCTATAATTGTGGATACAATTCCCATTAACCATATATATTTAGTAATAAATGCCTCTGTCAATCCATATAACAGTTGCTGAACTGAAATTAATGTTGATGCAAATCTTGTCTCTAAGTTCTTGTTAAGTATAGCTATAATGCCAAATACAGCTGAAGTTATTAACCCACCAGCTAATAATACTGGTAACCAGTTGCTAGGATTCTTTGTAACTATGATTTTAGCCCAAAACACATGATACTCAAGAACACCATCACCACCTAGAAGCTTTAGCACAGCATAGTGCCCAAGCTCATGAAGCGGAATTGCAATAGCTGTAAACACAAGGATTAGTACTATTAGCTTCACAACCATATTATCAGACCTCTGCATACCAGTACAGCACAACATTGTTTGTTCCTGATGGTGGTGCTGTTGAGTAGTTCACGTAGATGTACTGTGAATCTGCTGTTACGTAGAAGCTTCCGCTAGCATCTTTAGAGCCTGGCATTACTAATACTTTTGAAGGTGTTGTTGCTAGTTTGTGCGGTATCTTGAACTGTGTAGTAGAGCCGTCACCACTAAATGTTGCTACACCTTTGTTCACCTTTGTGTAGTAGTAGCTCATCGATACTGAGACAGGTATGTCAGAGTCTATGTATAGTGTTGCACCTGATACAGAAGCCCATCCACCGACCTTGGAAGCAACATTAGCGTTAGTCATGTTATCCCTAACAACAGCGTACTCCACATTACCCCTCATAACAATGTTGAAGAGCACATTAGCAGAGCCGTTAACAACATTCATAAGGTTCTTAACAACCTTCACAAATGGCTTTGCAGATGAATAACTGTTGTTCTCAGCAACAAACACGATGTAGTAGACATTGCCATTAACGTAGAACTCGTTGCTCTCCACCTCAGCAAGACTCGGATTAGTGTCATCGCCACGCAACTCGCTGTGAATAATACTATCTACTCTGTAGCCTGACGGAATGCTAGTAATGAATACATTGCCCCTCGCAATCATCTTCACGCTATCCGTGTACACAACCTGACCTGGATTACTTGAAATGTTCTGGTAAACAGCATTAACCCTGTTATTCTCGAGAATCACAACATCTCTGTAGATTACAATAGGCGATGGCGTCACACCATTCATTGTAACATTGATGACGTTGTTCCGCATAGCACAGTATGCACCTGTACCACTTGTCGACACCAACACAGCCGCATCCGTTGCACTACCCTCAACAACATTGTTCTCGATAACAACCTTAGCAACCCTTATAGCTGTTATGAAGTGCTTGGTGCTGTAATTCCTTGTAGCAACCAGGTTATTCCTTATGATGCCAACACCATAGTTTGAGGGAGAGGAAGCGCCGTAGTCAACCGATATAGCCTCATCAACTCTTCCACAATCAATACAAACATTGTCTTCAATAATTGTTATACCACCAGCTGAGTAGCCTGGCGGAAGCTGGAAGTTCTGCGGCAGTAGACCCGCACCACCTATACCAACCTTTGCAGTATTCTCAACATAGTTTCCTTTGAGAATTGATAGCAAGCCGAAGAGCCATATACCATAGCTCTTGTTATACACTCTACAGTTCTCTGCAACAGCAACAATGTTGTTGTAACCAGCAATGCCTGCATCGCCATCAACCTCACGATAATCATCAACAATCTCAATATTCTCGAACTTCACAAACCTTGCATACGTTATTGAAATTATGTCTGTGTTATTGCTACCACTACCACTCCTATCAATTTTGAAATTCTTAAAGATAATTGTTGAAGTCCACGTAGGTGAAGCCTCGTTTCTGTGGAGAAACAGAATAAACTGCGACGTATACTTAAATACTGTGTTGTTTCCCTCTCCCTCAATAATCAGGTTGATGCCATCAGGAATGTTGATTGTCTTTGTTGGAAAGTACACACCACGTTTAATGAATACCCTTCCTCCGCTATACTTGCTGTAGAGTGTATTTATTACGTTCTGCAGAAGGTTAGAGATATCTGTATCAACAAACTCGATTTGACCTGTATCACCATTCTTTGCATAGATTCTACCGCTACTGTCTTTGAATATTATGTATGATGGTGCTTGAACAACAAAGTCTGTCAAGATCTTTAGCGGGTCTCTAAAGACTTGAAGGCTCATTCACATCACCAAGAAGCTATGAATATGTTGTTGGGATCTGTACTAAAGCTGTGAACGTTTGTATCTCTAATTGCTAAACCGCTTACAATCTTTGCTTGATCATTTGCTAATCGTATGAAGTAGATGTCTAGTGTACCAGTGGTTGGTGCTGTAGAGCACTGCACCTGTACCGTTATGTATGGTAGCCATCCTGAGGTATCTGGAGTCAATGTTCTAGCATCCTTTGATTTTGCATTGACTGTGAATGCTGATCCAACATTCACATAATCTGTACAGCTTGGATCTCTGCATCCAATGAGCTGAACTGTAACAGGTTGATCAAGGTTGTTCACTATGAACACAGTTGCTCTTAATGCTGTTATTAATGATTGTATTATTGATTGTAATGTAGAGTCCTTTGCAAGACCTACACTATCTCCTACTATTACAACTGATTGCAATGTTACTGTGAATCTTAATGTTTGTTCTCCTGCTAATACAAGCACAATCTTTTTGTTGTCTTCACTTGAATTCCACCTAATTCTTATTCGTGCAAAGAAGTATCCATATGCTTCAATGCCTGATATACCTAGTGTTGCTGGAAACCAATCAGATTCATCAATGGAGAACTCAACGTTGTTTAAATTTGCTGTTGTTTTAATGAAATCAATGTATATTCCGTCTACATGTTTTAGAGGATCCTTTGTTAAGTCAATTGTTATAACTCTGTCTGGGTATTGTGTTGGGTCTAATATAACTTCCTGCACAGTATACCTTCTTATTGGTTTTGGTGCTCCCAGTCTCCTCTCTCTGAGTTCCTCTATCAGCTTCTTGATTTCTTCTACTATGCTCATTTTCTCATCCTCATCTCTGTGATGAAAAAATGTTGGTGGGAGGGGTGGGATAATCATCTTCTCACCAGCAACAGGATTAACAGCATAATGAAGAACATGAAGAAGAGTACTGCTATACCCATTCCTATTCCTCCGATGTTGAAGTTTAGTGGTTTGATAGCTCCTGACAAGTCAACAACATTTAGTTGTAGTCCTTGTGGTGTCTCCTTTACACTTGTTACTGTGTATCCCTGTAGCTGTGCTGAGTTAATTGCACTACTTCTAAATGCATCTCTAAGCTTGTTCTCAGCATCATTCTCTGTCTCACCAGCACTCAAATACTTTCTAACAGTTACCATTAATTTACCTGTTAATTGAGCACCCTCTCTACAGTAAAGGCTTGGTGCAAACATTGCTACTGTTGCTGGGTTAGGCTTTAAAACAACTCTTATGCTGTTCACACCAGCTATAATAGCATCTTTTATACTCCCCTGAAAAGTTCTGTCTAGACCATCATATACTGTGTTCCCATTGATTATTACAGTTATTCCATCTGATGCCCAACACTGTGAATCTACTCTAACATAGAGCACAGCATCAGTGATTTGGTACTCTGAGGACGCAAAAGCAGATAAATCTACAGTAAGTTCACGCTCAAAGACAAAAGGAAGCCAACCAGAGCCTGTAGAAGCCTTCAACGGATACTCAAAAGTTTTCTCAACATAATTCACACTGGGCTGACCTGCATTAGCATAACTTGCACTAGATTGACTTGCACTAGATGTTCTACCAGCAAACTCATACCGTACCTCAGGAGGTATGTACCCACCACCATTTGGTGTAAACATATCCCACATTACAGACTTCACCACAGATTTGAATTAAAGAAAAAAAGAAATTTGATTTAAAAATTAATTGGCTTTAATTTTGTTACCCTATTGGTACCAGTCTCTTGACTTTCATGTATATAGTAACTGTTTGTGCAGATGATGGACTGGTAAAGTTAATGAATTCTACTGATAGGGTCTCAAACTCTCTTAGAGGCTCTGCGGGTTTGCTAACGGGTCTGGATGGATTGCTTACTAGTAGTGCTGATATAGGTGGTGTTATGTGTATTACCTCTCTACCATTCTTGATAAGCCTAACTATACCATCTACAGATGGTGTGCTTGTTACGTAAATGTCTTCAATGTACCATATCTCACCCTTGTTCACGGGTAGCTGTGTTACTGGGTCATATCTCGGGTCAATAGTTATCTTGCCAGTTATTGTAGAGTTTGTTGGTTTGTTTGCATCTACGTTAACAACTATTTGGTATGTTTGTTCAATTACCTGATACCTTGTTGCTGGTGTAACTGCTTTTGAACCAGTTGAACCAAATAAGAGTTGCCTGAGGCTCATGCTCTCACCTACTTAGCCAAGAGGTTCTTTATCCATAGATACACTTTCATACCTAGGCATGATGCGTCTCCATCTGCAATTGTGTCTGGTATTGCATCAACTCCTAGAGCCTTTAGAGCTACTGTGCCCACAGTCTTTATTAGGAATGCTGTTTCACTCTTCTCTAGTAGCATAGCATTTATGATGCCGTTCACAACTCCTAACCCTATCTTTCCTGTCTTGCCACTAACAGCTCTTTCAAGTATTTCCATTGTCATATGTTTCACCATAAATACTCTTTGCTTACAGAGCTAATAAGTTTGTTCAGCTTTGCAAACCTTGCTCAGTATACGCTCATAGATAACCCTCTTCATCTCCTCATTTATAAACTCAATTGTTACAATCATTGCTCTCTCACCATTCTTTACAAGCTCAACCCTAATTATATTCACATCTTCAGCAAAACACTTTGTCTTTACATCTCCAAAAGCATTCATTATATCGTTGAACAGACTTAACAGTATCAACAAATCTTTAATCACTTCGTTTCACCGCCACCACCTTTTAACAGCTCCAAAGCCTTCTTATATTTGTCTGGGTTGTTTGCCACATCCATCAGGAATGTTGCCACAGATGCAACATCACTTAACACCTTATATCCATTCACACCTCTCTCAACCTTCTCAGTCTCTTCAACAACACCTTCAATCACATTCTTAATCTTCTTAGAGCTCACTATACTCCCTTCAATCACCTTTGACGTTACATTTGAAACAGCATTAATCATTGCATCACCAACCTTTGTATACGCATTTGTAATCAGGTTTATGGTGTTTACAAGCATATTTATAGTGTTATTCATGACCTGCTCCAATAGTTCGGTTGATAAACTCTCTGATTTTTCTTTTTGTCCACGGCGGGTACTTGATGACGCCTTTCCCTGATAGAAAGGGTTTGTAATTGACACTGTCTGTCCATCCTGAGACACAATTGTTAATGTCTTTACCTTCTCAATTGGGTACCCTGCCTGCTTAGCCTGCTCCAAACAGCTTGAAATATCGTTCATCAGCTCCTGCTCATTACCGTACTCAACATCGCATAGCTTCTCCAATCCGCTTCTCTTGTTTGCATATATTGTTGCTTTCTTTCTCTTTGCTATGGTCTTTTTCAATTTGTCTAACAAACCCATTTTCAAGCACCTGAACAAACACTTGTCTAAACCAGTTAAAAAACCTTATGCACAGAGGCAGACAGACCCGCACAGTCGCAGGCACAGAGAACCGCAGACTGCGAAGACTTGTTAAAAGGTTTGAAACAAAAATTGAAAACATGTTTAGACATATAAGCTCGCTAAACAAAAAATACTCATGGCGAAAACAAATGGTCGTAGTAAATGTACTTGGACAAAAACTAATACTAAAGCGAAACCCATGGTACTACGGAGTAGGTAAGTTTGGCGAAATCGTAAAGCAAGGACTTGCAACACCTCACGAACCATTCTACCTAGCAACACCGCCACCATGGTTTGAAGACCCAACAAAGCTCTCAGATGCACAGCTAGCCGTTGTACGTGACTTCATCAAAATTAACTGGGAGTACAAAGGAAAGCCATTAGCAGAGAGACTGAAGGCAATCAAGGAGAGGATGAAGGGCAAGAAATACAGCACAGGAGAAAGAAAGAGGAGAACAAGCGTCAAGTACCTGAGACTACCCAGCAAAGTAGTTGAAGAACTCAAAGCCACTGCCAAGTAAATCAAATAAAAAACAAACAATTTTTTTATTTTAAATCCAACAACCTTTTCACAATCATTAAAACTTCGTTATACCTTTCCTCAAGAACACTCACACATTCTCTTTCACACTTCCTTACACACTCACCATAATTCCTCACAGCTAACCACTCCTTCAACTCCTCATCATAATACCTACAAACCCATCTACCACACAACTCCTTAATGTAATTTGCTAAAGCACTCCCCAAACCATACACAACCTCACTTTCCTCCACACAAATCACCAAACACAAACATACACACAAAAACAAAAATAAACACACAGCACACCACAAAAACACCTCCACACACATCCAAACACACAACAACCATTCAATGCTTTCCCTATCAGTAA
>Ga0315272_10000652_pt1 | contig 17530 bp, 9 predicted proteins | sample C3_middle_MG_FD_203918 | JGI IMG/M metagenome (GOLD analysis project Ga0315272, IMG submission 203918) | Sediment microbial communities from Yellowstone Lake, YNP, Wyoming, USA - C3_middle | ecosystem: Environmental > Aquatic > Freshwater > Lake > Sediment | place: USA: Wyoming | collected...
CAATACCCCTAATAAATCTCCAACCATGTGACCCCCGTCACTTGTTTAATTGTTGCGTAGGGCCTACAGTTGGCCTCAAGTTGGCAATATAGCAACCGTTGCAGGGCTACAAACCTAAGGAAACTCGTGCAATAATGCTTGTGCAAACTTGTGGTGAGTGTGCTCGGTTGCTTGCAATCTATTGAATAGTCGGCAAGCTGGCGGGTACCAATTCGCAACTGGTTTCAGTGTTTTTTAATTTTTAAGGAAGACCAAATGGCAAATCAACTCATTGGCAACTCAGCAGTCGCCATCCATATGTACCAAGCCTTGTATGGCCAAGCGCCCAGCAATGCTCTGTATGACAGTTATGTCTCTAACATCGCCGCCACCAGCCCAGCGGCTTTTGCAGCAGGCTTGGCAGGCAACTTCACCAACACCAGCGATGCCGCTCTGGCCTTGAAAGTGCTCAATAACCTGGGCGTTACGGCCACCACCGTCACGGCCATCAACGCCAATGGCTCCAGCGAATACAGCATTCTGCTGGCCGCTGTGCAGCAAGCCTTTGCCGCCTACCCCACCATGCGTGGCCAGGTCATCCTGAACATGACCAACCTGTTCGGTAACCTGGAAGCCGATGCCACTTACGGCGCCGCTGCGACCACCTACAACGCCCAGGCATCGGCTGACTTGGCTTATGCCGCCAACACGGCCAATACCGCTCCTGGCGTGGCGCCGCTGCCAAACCCGAATGCTGGTCAAATCTTTACGCTCACTACGGCTATTGACACCGCTGCCAATTTCACTGGCGGTGCTGGCAATGACACATTCAATGCCGCTACCGTCGGTACCGCTCAAACCTTTACTTCGCTCGATGCAATCAATGGTGGTGCAGGTACTAACACCTTGAACATTACTTCAGCTGCTGCGCTTGATCTTGCTGCAGCTGTTGGCGCAACCGTTTCGAACATTCAAACCGCGAACCTGGTTTCTACCACGACTGTTACGGGCGACGTTTCTGCCTGGGCTGGCTTGACGCAACTTAATGTTGCTGAAGTTGGTGGCAATGCTGGCGGCAGCGTCAAAGCGGCTACCACTACCGCAGTCACTTTGACCGATGCGGGCGTTGCAACTAACGCAATCACTGTCACTGGCGGCGCTGCTGTCAACGTGACGGCTAGCGGCATAACGACTGCTGGTGCCATCAATATCGGCAGCTCCACGACAGCCGGCGCAATTACCGCTGTGCTGACCGATGCCAACACCACTGGTGCTAACGCAGCCTCCGGCATTATTACCGTCGCAGGCGGCACAACCGTCAACGTGACGCAAAACATCGCAGCTGCAACTTCGGCGACTGGTTTGGCTGGTGCTGGTGCTGGCACGGCTTATACAGCTACCGGCGGTGCAATTAATATCAACGGTGGTGCAGCGACGACTTCTGTCACGGCAACTCAAACTGCTGCTGTGGCGGCTGTTGGGGGTGTGACTGGAGTGACGGGTGTCGCTGCTGTTGTTGCAGGTACAGAAACAGCAGCCGTTACATTTTCAACACTTGGCTTGGCTGCCGGTAAGTCGCTTACCATTGGCGGCTTAACGGTTACAACTGCAGCCGGTTTGACTCAAGCTCAGTTGGAAACTATTTTTGCAAGCCGAGCGGCTGCATTCGCGGGATCTGCGGTTGGTGATGCAACCTACAGCGGTGCATTGACTGGTTTTGGCACTGGTGCAGCAGCATCTGATGTCATTACTTTCACTAGTAGCACCGCTAACACGAACGTCACTGACTTGGCCTATACTGACTCCAGCGCTCTTACAAGTGTTGTTACGACACAAGGTAAGGCGACGGTTAACTTGGTTACAGCAGCTACAGCAGTTCCTGCAGTTGGCGGTATTACGGATGGTGCAGTTGTCATTACTGACGCGAACGCAGCCAGCCTGACAGCAGCCAACACCATTACTTCGGTAACCTTGAGTGGCTATGGCGCCTCGACGGTGATCAATGACAACGCACTCGCAACCTTGTCTCTGGCTAATTCGGCTCAGGACGTGACGGTTAATGATGCTGGCACGACCAAGAATGCCGCACTTACCTTAACGGTCAATAAGCTGGCTTCCGGTGCAACGTTGAACGATGCCACCATCAAGACCTTGAATATCACGGCCTCTGGCAGTGCCTCGACAATGGCAGTTAATGCTGCTGCTGCAACGACCGTAACGGTGGCTGGCGATCAGAAGTTGACCTTGACCGGTTCTGCTGCCTTGGTTACGTCTTTTACCTCCACCAACACCGGTGGTGTGACCGTGTCCCTGAATGCGGGTTCTACGGGTGCGTTCGGCGACGGCGCTGACAAGGTCACCGTTGGTGCAGCTGCTACCAAGGCTGTGACACTGGGCGCAGGCGATGACACGGCAACCGTGTCAACCTTGGGCACGGGCGGTTCAGTTGACGGCGGTACGGGCACCAACACCCTGACTATGGCTGCATCCGATGCGGCTACCGCTTCGCTGAGCAACACGTTCGCGGGCAAGGTAAGCAACTTCCAAAAGCTGGTGCTGACTGGCGGCGGCAACGTTGCGGTTGATGTGGCAACCTTGGGTGGTTACCACAACATCAGCGCCGTCGGCGGCGCTACCTTGACGTTGAACAATACCGTTTCTGGCGACACGCTGACCCTGACCGGCACTGGTACAGCTTATGCTGTGGCTCAGACCAACGCTCTGGCAGGCACCAACGATGTGTTGAACCTCAACACTACGGCTGGCACATCTACCAATTTTGGTACAGTAACCGCTGCCAATGTGGAAACCATCAACATCACCACTGCGGATTCCTCGACGACACCTGCCGGTACCGTTGTTGATACCTTAGCAATTGATGCCACGAGCAACTTCCAGAAGACGATTGTCGTTGCAGGTACTGCGGCTTTGGCCCTGACTGCAGCTTCAACCGCCATCACGTCGTTTGACGCATCTGGCTTGATCGTTGCTGGTGGTGGCAAAGCTGGTATGGGTGTTAACTGGTCTACAGCTGCTTTGGCTGCTGCTTCTACCATCCATGGCTCAGCAAATGGCGGTGATGTTATCAACGCTTCGTTGGCCACTAAAGCAGTGACAATTATCGAAACGGCGGGCACCAATACCATTACAGGTAGCCAGGTCGCAACGATCTCCAACACCTTGACTGGCGGTACTGGCGCAGACACCATCGTCGGTGGCAGTGCAGCAGACACCATCGTCGGTGGCGGCGGCGCAGACAAGATCACCGGTGGTGCCGGTGCTGACACGATTACTGTGTCCGGCACGACAGCAACGATCATCCAGGCTGCTGCTGGCAACTCTGGCGCTAATACCTCAACAACGATTCAAACATCGGAATTGACCTCGACGTTTGACGTGGTCAAGGGCTTGGCTGCTGGTGACAAGATCGACCTGAGTGCCTTCGTCATAGGTTCGGGTATTGCCAGTTCCATCAACACGTCGGACCTCACGCTGGCTGGTGCGAACCTGGCTACCGCTGACAACAAGGTGGTGTTCACGGCTGGTACCTACGACGCTGGCGCGGGTACCTTCACGTTCGCTGCAAACGGTGCAGATACTGCCATGACTTATGACACCAATGTAGCGGTTGCTGCTACGCCGTTAACTGGTGAAACAGTCATCTTGGTGGGCTACCATGCTGGTGCGACAACCGCTGCCGCTTTGGGTGTGATCACACTGGGCTAATCTCCTTTGGAGAGCCCACCCCAAGCTTCGGCAAAGGGTGCAGGTGAAAACCTCTCAAACCCCACTGCTCAAAAGGCAGTGGGGTTTTTCAATTGTGCGCCCAGCATGGGCGCACTCCCGGAGGTGCAAGTCCTCCCGCGAGCTGGTCACAGTGAGCGAAGTGAAGCGCAACTGCATGAGGGCGACCGAGTGTGGGAAGGAAGCGTGGAGCGTAAATTGCGAGCCGATGAACAAGAATCGGATAGAAGGCTGTGCCGACCAAGGCGAGCGGGCCATTGACCGCGAAGCTTTTGTGACCAAGGGTCAGGCGACGTAGATCCGGCGGTTGTGCAGTGAAGGAGTGCGTTCTTACCTGGGGAGATCTCGCCTCATGCCTGAAAGGGCGACGGTGCAAGCCGCAAGCGAGAAGTCAGCAGCGGCCATAGTAGTCCAAGGCGAAACCCATTATGGGAAAAGACCAAAGGCGAAGGGCCAAACGAGAAGGAGTGTTCAAGATCATGTTGATGTCAAAGGCATTGCGTCAGATGCCCGCCGAGCAGGCGGGGCGGGTGGCAGTAGCGCACGGTGAAGCCGTGCGTGCCCCCACCAGTGACGAAGCCTGCGGCACGCGACAAGACACCAAGAGCACAGGGTCAGCGCTGCTCAAAGCGGCGCTGACGAGAGAGAACCTGCAAAAGGCGCTCAAAAGGGTGCGAGCCAATAAAGGTGCCGCCGGTGTGGACGCTCTGGACATTGACCAGACTGTTCGACATCTGGTGGCGGCTTGGCCTGCAATCCGAGAGCAACTGCTGCGGAGGACGTACCGGCCCAGTCCGGTACGAAGGGTATTGATTCCAAAACCTGATGGAGGCCAGCGCGAGCTTGGCATCCCGACGGTGACGGATAGGCTGATCCAGCAAGCACTATTGCAAGTGCTGCAACCGATGATTGACCCCACCTTCAGCGAGCACAGCTACGGCTTTCGACCGGGACGGCGTGCACATGACGCGGTGAATGCCGCCAAAGCGTACGTTCAATCAGGCCGAAGGGTCGTGGTGGATGTGGATTTGGAGAAATTCTTCGACCGCGTCAACCACGACATCCTCATAGACCGCCTACACAAACGCATCAATGACGCCGGAGTCATCCGGCTGATTCGGGCGTATTTGAACAGCGGCATCATGAGTGACGGGGTTGTGCAGCAACGCTATCAGGGAACGCCGCAAGGCGGGCCACTGAGCCCGCTGCTGGCCAACGTTCTGCTCGATGAAGTGGACAAGGAACTGGAGCGCCGGGGCCATTGCTTTGCACGCTATGCGGACGACTGTAACGTTTACGTTCGCAGCCGAAAATCAGGTGAGCGGGTGATGGAGTTGCTGCGAAGCCTGTACGCCAAGCTGCACCTGACGGTCAACCAGACTAAAAGTGCAGTTGCCAGCGTATTTGGCCGCAAGTTCTTGGGCTACAGCTTGTGGGCGGCCCCAAAGGGTGCGATCAAATTTCGGGTGGCAGACAAACCCATGGCGACGTTCAAGCAGCGCATCAGGCAACTCACGCGCCGCTCCGGTGGACGCAGCATGGGCCAGGTGGTGCAGCGGCTACGCCCGTATGTGCTGGGATGGAAAGCCTACTTTGGGCTGTCGCAAACGCCAAAAGTCTGGCGCACGCTGGATGAATGGTTGCGACACCGATTAAGGGCGATTCAACTCAAGCACTGGACGCGGGGAACCACCATGTTTCGCGAGCTACGCGCGCTGGGGGCCAGCGTTGATGTTGCTGCCCAAGTGGCGGGAAACTCCCGGCGCTGGTGGCATAACAGCGCCATGTTGCTCAACAACGTGTTGACGATTGCCTACTTTGCCAAACTCGGTGTACCCAGACTCTCATGACCTCAACTACTCGAACCGCCCGGTGCGGACCCGCATGCCGGGTGGTGTGGCAGGGGCGCAGTCTAAAATGACTGCCCCCTATGCCGATCGGCGCTTACATATTGTCGGTAAAGCTGCGCAGCTTGTCCGAGCGTGAAGGATGTTTGAGCTTGCGCAGCGCCTTGGCTTCAATCTGGCGGATGCGCTCGCGCGTCACGTCGAACTGCTTGCCGACTTCTTCCAGGGTGTGGTCGCTGGTCATCTCGATGCCAAAGCGCATGCGCAGCACCTTGGCTTCGCGCGGCGTCAGGCTGTCCAGAATATCCTTGACCACATCGCGCAGACCGGCCTGCATGGCGGCTTCCATCGGCGCGGTGTTGGCCGCGTCTTCAATGAAATCGCCCAGGTGCGAATCGTCATCGTCGCCGATCGGTGTTTCCATCGAAATCGGCTCTTTGGCGATCTTCATGATCTTGCGGATTTTGTCCTCGGGAATTTCCATGCGCTCAGCCAGCACACTGGCGTCTGGTTCGTAGCCAAACTCCTGTAGATGCTGGCGGCTGATGCGGTTCATCTTGTTGATGGTCTCGATCATGTGCACCGGAATGCGGATGGTGCGGGCTTGGTCCGCAATCGAGCGCGTGATGGCCTGGCGAATCCACCACGTGGCATAGGTCGAGAACTTGTAGCCGCGGCGGTATTCAAATTTGTCCACCGCCTTCATCAGGCCGATGTTGCCTTCCTGGATCAGGTCGAGGAACTGTAGGCCACGGTTGGTGTACTTTTTCGCGATGGAGATCACCAGCCGCAAGTTGGCCTCTATCATTTCTTTCTTGGCCGCGCGCGATGAGGATTCACCCTCGTTCATGCGCTTGTTGATGCCCTTGAGCTGATCCAGCGGCACCACCACGCGGGCTTGCAGATTGGTCAGCTTTTGCTGCAGGTCTTGCACCGGCGGAATGTTCCGCGCCATGACGGCGCTCCAAGGTTTGCCGGCCGAGGCCTGTTTCTCTATCCATTTCAGGTTCAACAACTGGCTGGAAACCCGGTTGCCGTGCTTGTCGCGACCGCTAAAGTCAGTGATGAAATGCTCTTGCGGGTAGCCACATTTGTCCACAATGATGCGGCGCAGTTCGCGTTCTTTTTTGCGGATGTCGTCCACTTGAGTGCGTACCAGATCGCACAGCTTTTCAATCGTCTTGGCGGTAAAACGAATTGACATCAGCTCTTCGCTCAAGAGCTTTTGCGTCTTGATGTAGTTCGGCGTGCCGTAACCTTCCTTGTCATAGATTTTGTGGATTTTCTCAAACAGTTCGCGTAGCTTGTCAAAACGCCCCATGGCATCGCGCTTGAGTTCTTCGAGCTTTTTGGTCAACGCTTTGGAACCGCCCTTGCCGTCGTCGTCGTCGGCCGCATCGAATTCATCAAAATCCTCTTCGGCCACATAGTCGTCGGCTTCATTGGGGTCGGAAAAACCATCCACCACGGTCGTGATGACGATTTTGTTTTCGCGAATTTCCTCGCCCAGGCGCAGGATTTCGGCAATCGTTGCGGGTGAGGCGGAAATGGCTTCCATCATGGCCATCAAGCCGCCTTCAATACGCTTGGCAATTTCGATTTCGCCTTCGCGCGTGAGGAGCTCCACCGTGCCCATTTCGCGCATGTACATGCGCACCGGGTCGGTGGTACGGCCAAACTCGCTATCGACGGTGGAAAGCGCCGCCTCGGCCTCTTCTTCGGCTTCTTCTTCGGTGGCGGCGGAGGGGCCGTGGTTGTTGAGCAGCAGCGTCTCGGCATCGGGTGTTTGCTCATAGACGGCCACGCCCATGTCGTTGAGCATGGAGATCACGACTTCGAGCGTTTCGGCATCGATCAGCTTGTCGGGCAGGTGGTCGGAAATCTCGCCATGCGTCAGGTAGCCGCGGGTCTTGCCGAGCTTGATCAGGGCCTTCAGGCGCAATCGGCGCTTGACCAGATCTTCTTCCGACAGCACCGCTTCGTCCAGGCCGAATTCTTTCATCAGCGCACGCTCTTTGGCCTTGCTGATTTTCATGCGCAAAGGCTTGACCTTTTCGGTGGCCGCGACCGGCTCACCGACCAAGTCGGCTTCGATGTCAAGCATGTCCAGGTCTGCCGTGTTAGCACCCTGGGCCGCCGCCTTGGGCTTGCGACCACGCTTGGCCCCGGTTTTTAGGTTTTCCTGACCTTCGATCAGTGCCGCTTTGGGCGGCCGTCCGGGTTTTTTCTTGACAACAGGCTCAACCGCTACTGCGGCGGGTGCGGATTTTTTGGATTCGATGGCGGGCGCTTTGACGGCAGATTTCGATGCGGGCATTGTTTTGGCTTTTAATTCGGGCTTTTTGACAGGAGGCTTGACTACCGCTTTGACCTTGGTTTTCAGCGGCGTCGGCTTGGCTGCCGGTTTGACGGCAATCCGGGTGACCGGTTTGGCTGCGGACTGAACAGGCTTCTTGGACTTTTGAGCGGGCATGTAAACCTCGAAATTTCAAAAATAGACAGAATGAACAGGCACCTTAAATAACCGGTGCGGTTTGAGTGACAGGAGAAAAACTCCGGTGGCAAGATGTGAGGGCGAACATTTGGTATGCAGTCCTTGCGGTAAGGTGGCCGGTCGTGAATTTTTTCAACGGTTGGCCGGGCCCGGAGGTGCTGCTGTCGCTCTTGCCGAAAATCAACTTTGGATTATACCGTGAATTTGCTGAAATGCAATCCAGTCAAGTCACGCGGTGGCGGTTTCGAGCTTCTTCAAGTTCTCGCGTTGTTTGCGCAGGGCATTTAGCTCCCGGATGAGTTCCTCTTCCCGAACTGATTTGTCAGGATCGGTGGAGGGCAAAGCCTGCACTTGCTTGAGTTCCAGATCAAGCACGTCCAGACTGAGCTGCAAGACCGCTGATCGCAAGTCGGACAAAGGCGTTTGCGGGTCTTCGACCAAGCGGCCCAAAGGCTGAAGATTGTCGATCTCGATGATCTCGCGAACCATTTTTTCGAAGGTCTGCGCCTGCATTCCCACTTCCAGTGCTGCCAATGGTTGGGGTCCGTGCTCATGAGACTGGCCGTCAAACCAACGAAAGAAGTCGCCGAATTGACCTTCAAGTTCACACAGTGCTTCATGGTCCAGTGCCGTCAACTCTTCCCAAAACCAGGAGTTTCTAAGTAACAGTTGGACAATGTTTCTCGCTCTGGCTTCGACGGAAGGCCTGACCGGAACACGACGGCCACCCCAAGTGTGGGATTCCTGAGGCGGCCCGCGGCGTGCGCGCCAGCGTGAATCTGAATTTTGCCCACTGCCGGTGGGAGGCAACCATAAGGCGAGCAGTTCACGCGGATCGACTTGAACATGTTTGGCCAGCTCATTGAGCAATTGCCGCTTGAGCGCGCCTTCGGGCAGCGCCAGCCACAAAGGCCGGGCATTGCTGGCCAAATGAGCGCGACCTTCTGCGCTGCCCAGGTCGCAGCCCTCCCGCACCGCGTCGATCAAGAAACGACTCAAGGGAACCGCCGCGCTGACGTAACGGGCAAACGCCTCTTTGCCGAATTCGCGAATGAAACTGTCGGGGTCATGCTCGGCCGGCAAAAACAAAAATTTGACACTGCGCACATCGGTGGCGAAGGGCAGGGCGCAGTCAAGCGCTTTGCGCGCCGCGTGGCGGCCGGCGCTGTCGCCGTCGAAACTGAAAACCACCGAGTCGGTGAAGCGGAACAATTTTTGAATATGCTCGGCGGTGCAGGCGGTGCCCAAGGTGGCCACCGCGTTGGCAAAGCCGAGCTGGGCCAGTGCCACCACGTCCATATAACCTTCGGTGACCAGCGCATAACCGTGCTCGCGCAACGCATTGCGGGCCTCGAACAGACCATACAGTTCGCGTCCCTTGCTGAAAACCGGGGTCTCGGGGGAATTGAGGTACTTGGGCTTGTCGTCGCCGAGCACGCGGCCACCAAAACCAATGCATTCCCCTTTGACGTTGCGGATCGGAAACATCACGCGATCGCGAAAACGGTCGTAACGTTTTTCTTCCGCAGCGTCTTCGTTGTTCAGGATGACCAAGCCGCTTTCCACCAGCATGGGATCGTCGTAGTGTGGGAAAACGCTGGCCAGACTGCGCCAACCCGCGGGCGCATAGCCCAAACCGAACTGTCTGGCAATCTCGCCTGAGAGGCCGCGAGCCTTCAGGTAATCCACCGCCCGGGGCGACTCCTTTAAATGTTTTTTGTAGGCATCCGATGCCTTTTCGAGCACGCCGTTCAAGGTGTTTTGTTTTTCACGCTGTTCGGCGGCGCGGGCCCGGTCTTGTGGGCTGGCGTTGTCTTCGGGCACTTGCAAGCCATACTGCTGGGCCAGGTCTTTGACGGCCTCGACAAAGGTCATGCCCGCGTGCTCCATCAAGAAGCCGATGGCATTGCCGTTTTTGCCGCAGCCGAAGCAGTGGTAGAACTGTTTGCTCGGACTGACCGAGAAAGAGGGTGACTTTTCCGCGTGGAACGGGCACAGGCCAGTGAAATTAGCACCGCCTTTTTTGAGTTGCACATAGCGACCCACGATCTCCACCACGTCAGCGCGTGCTATGAGTTCTTGAATGAAGGTTTGGGGAATGCTCACGGACGCTATTGTGGCGCAGTCGCTGGCGCTCTATCTCCTGCGTCACTGCGCGCCTACAGGTTGGGACGCGCAGGGCGAGGGATGTGTCGGGTTATGCGCTTGACCGCGTGGCAAGCCGGGTCTCGCCCCGGCGGGCGAGTTCCCTTTCTTTGCGTGCCCAAAGAAAGGGAACCGAAAGAAAGGGCAGCCGCAGTCAGGGCCGCTGCGCGGTTCCTTGCGCTGCTCGCAGCAAGCGGGGTCGGGCTAAACTCGCTTCGCTCAAACAACGCCCGCCCTGATCCGCCCGCTGCTGCGCTGCTCAGCCCTGCCAGGACGGCGGGGAAAGCCAAATTCAAATTCCAAAATCCGTGCGTGTTTTCAATGCGCCTGAGCGCGTGTACTTCTTTTGTTTATTGACGCGGCCAAATATGGTATTGGCTCCCTCTTCCGCCCGGCGGGGCGGGAGAGGGCGGGGGGTATGAGTGGGGCCAAAATGAAAACGAATAAAAGCGCATCAACCCCTACAACCCAGTTCGATGCCACAACCGCAGGCGCATCGGTACGCCTGCCGGGTCAAAACCCCGCCTGTTACCGCGGTGCCAGACGAATGGCGCCGTCGAGCCGGATCACCTCGCCATTGAGCATGTCGTTCTCGAAAATGTGCAGCGCCAGTTTGGCGTAATCCAGCGGTGTGCCCAGGCGCGACGGAAACGGCACGCTGGCGGCCAGCGATTCTTGCACTTCCTTGGGCATGCCGAACATCATGGGCGTGCCGAAAATGCCGGGGGCGATGGTCATGTTGCGGATGCCGTTGCGGGCCAGATCGCGCGCGACCGGCAGCGTCATGCCGACGATGCCGCCCTTGGAAGCGCTGTAGGCAGCCTGGCCGATCTGGCCGTCATAGGCGGCTACCGATGCGGTCGAGATCATGACGCCGCGCTCACCCGTGGCCTCTGGCTCGTTCTTGCACATGGCCTCGGAGGCCAGCCGAATCATGTTGAAGCTGCCGATCAGGTTGACGGTGATGCATTTGGTAAAGACAGCCAGGCTGTGGGCACCGTTTTTGCCGACTGTTTTTTCGGCCGGCGCAATGCCGGCGCAATTGACCAGCCCCATCAGTTTGCCCAGCGACACCGCCTTGGCCACCACCGCCTGACCATCGGCTTCCTGGCTGACATCGCATTTGACGAAAGCGCCGCCGATGTCCTTGGCGATGGCTTCGCCTTTTTCCGCCTGCATATCGGCGATGACGACTTTGCCGCCCTTGGCGGCCAGCATGCGGGCTGTGCCTTCGCCCAAACCCGAGGCGCCGCCGGTCACGATGAATACTTTGCCTGCAATGTCCATAGTTGATCTCCAAAAAACAATTGACGTTAACGTAAACGTCAATTATGGCCCATTCGCTTTGATTCGATTTTTCTTTGGCAGCGCAAACCAGGCTTGGTCGATTGCTGCTACACTCGGCGCTCTCGAACAATCCTTAGGCGCGTAGCTCAGCTGGTTAGAGCACCACCTTGACATGGTGGGGGTCGTTGGTTCGAGTCCAATCGCGCCTACCAGGTTTCCCCTCTGAAAACAGCCAGATTCAGAATCTCGGGGAGATTACTTGGAAATAACTTTGGTTTTGACGGCTAAACTGCGTGGCAACTGGCATACCTTTTCGCTCAGTCAAAGAGACCTCTCATGCATAACAAACAATCCGTTGAGGCAGAAACCGTTCAACGCGTGATCAAGAAATACCCCAATCGTCGGCTTTACGACACCACCACTTCGAGCTACATCACCCTGGCCGAAGTCAAGCGTCTGGTGATGGCCAGTGAGCCTTTTGTGGTGCGCGATGTCAAGACTGGGGAAGACCTGACCCGCTCCATCCTGCTTCAAATCATTCTTGAAGAAGAGGCCAACGGTTCGCCTATGTTTACCGCGCCGGTGCTCTCCAGCGTGATCCGTTTTTATGGCCATGCGATGCAGGGAGTCATGGGTGGCTATCTGGAGAAAAACATTCAGTCCCTGATGGAAGTGCAGGCCAAATTGGGCGAGCAAACCAAGGGTCTGACGCCGGAGATGTGGACCCAGTTCATGGCGCTGCAATCCCCTGTGCTACAGGGCATGATGGGTGGCAGCCTGGAGCAGTCCAAAAATATATTGATGCAAATGCAGGAACAGATGCAAAAACAGACCGGTCAAATGCTCGGAGTTTTTGGCATCAAGCCTTGAGCAGCACCATTGTCCCGACCATTGATACACATGAGTGAAGTTATTACAAGAAGCAATGCAGCACCCAAAATCGGTTTTGTCAGCCTGGGCTGCGCCAAGGCACTGACCGATTCCGAACTGATACTGACGCAACTCAGCGCCGAGGGCTACCAGACCGTCAAGACCTTGCAGGGTGCCGATCTGGTGATCGTCAACACCTGCGGTTTTATCGACGATGCGGTCAAGGAGAGCCTCGATGCCATCGGCGAGGCACTGGCTGAAAACGGCAAGGTGATAGTCACCGGTTGCCTGGGTGCCCAAACCGCCGAGTCGGGTGGTCTGCTGGTACAGCAAATGCATCCCAGCGTGCTGGCCGTGACCGGGCCGCACGCAACGCAGGCGGTGATGGACGCTGTGCACACCCATTTGCCCAAGCCGCACGACCCCTTGACCGATCTGGTGCCCAATGCCTTCGGTGTGGCGGGCATCAAGCTCACACCGCGGCATTACGCTTATATCAAGATCAGTGAAGGCTGCAATCACCGCTGCACGTTTTGCATCATTCCCTCGCTGCGCGGCGATCTGGTGTCCAGGCCGATTGATGCAGTTTTGACAGAAGCGCGCGCCCTGTTTGAAGGCGGCGTCAAGGAATTGTTGGTGATCAGCCAGGACACCTCGGCCTATGGGGTCGATCTCAAATACCGTACCGGGTTTTGGGCGGGCAGGCCGATCAAGACCCGCTTGTTTGAACTGGTCTCGGCGCTGGGCGAAATCGCGGCACCCTATGGTGGCTGGGTGCGCTTGCACTATGTTTACCCTTATCCCAGTGTGGATGAGTTACTTCCCTTGATGGCTGCCGGTCAAGTGCTGCCCTACCTGGATGTGCCTTTTCAGCACAGTCACCCGGACGTGCTCAAACGCATGAAGCGTCCGGCCAGTGGCGAGAAAAATCTGGAGCGCATCGAGCGTTGGCGCGCGGCTTGTCCGGAGTTGGTGCTGCGCAGCACTTTCATTGCAGGCTTTCCGGGTGAAACCGAAGCCGAGTTTTCTCATTTGCTTGATTTCATGCAAGCAGCTCAAATCGATCACGCCGGCTGTTTTGCTTACAGTGCGGTGGCCGGCGCTGGCGCCAACCAACACCCCGGTATGTTGCCGATCGAGTTGCGCGAAGAGCGGCGCTCACGCTTTATGGCCGTGGCCGAGGCGGTCTCGGCGGCCAAATTACAGCGACGCATAGGCAGCACCCTGCAAGTGCTGGTTGACGCCGCGCCGGGCTTGGGTAAAAAAGGCGGCATCGGTCGCTCCTACGCCGATGCGCCCGAGATTGATGGGGTGGTGAAGCTGCTGGCGCCTGAAAAAATCAGCAAGACTTTGCGGGTGGGTGAATTCACCAAAGCCCGTATTGTGGGCACACAGGGTCACGATCTGGTGGCCCAGCCGTTTTAGGCAAAAAAAAATCCACCGCAAGTGCAGTGGAGTTTATTAATATTGGTGCCCGGAAGAGGACTCGAACCTCCACACCTTTCGGCACACGGACCTGAACCGTGCGCGTCTACCAATTCCGCCATCCGGGCATCTCAGGAAAGTGAGTGATTGTATCAAAAATAATAGCCAAACCAGCGGCTTGCTGGATGAAGTTGAAGGCACGGTCCAAGGCCACCGTGATGGGCACGGTTTTGTGTCGCGCGATGACGGTGAACCCGATATTTACCTGCCCCCCAATGAAATGCGCGCGGTTCTGCACAAGGACCGGGTCAAAGTCCGCATCGTTCGCAGCGACCGCAAAGGGCGCCCGGAAGGCCGGGTGTTTGAAATCATCGAGCGTTCCAGTCAGCCCATCATAGGCCGGCTGCTGCATGAAAGCGGCATCTGGATCGTGGCCCCCGAGGACAAGCGCTACGGGCAGGATGTGATGATCCCCAAAGCGGCCACCGGCCTGGCCAAGCCCGGTCAGGTGGTGGTGGTCGAATTGACTGAGCCGCCGGCTCTTTACGGTCAGCCGGTAGGGCGCATCAAAGAGATACTGGGAGAGATCAACGACCCTGGCATGGAGATCGAAATTGCGGTGCGTAAATACGGCGTGCCGCATGAGTTCTCCGAGGCGTGCATTGCGCTGGCGCGCAATTTGCCCGACAGTGTGCGCGCGCAGGACAAGAAGCACCGCGTCGATCTGACCGATGTGGCGCTGGTGACCATAGACGGCGAAGATGCCCGTGATTTTGACGATGCGGTCTATTGCGAGCCGACCAAAATCGGCAAGGGTAGAGCGGCAGTCCCAGGCTGGCGCTTGCTGGTGGCCATCGCAGATGTCAGCCATTACGTGGAAAACGGCTCGGCCATTGACCTGGACGCCTATGAGCGCGCCACCAGCGTCTATTTCCCGCGCCGTGTCATTCCCATGCTGCCGGAAAAGCTCTCGAATGGGCTGTGTTCGCTCAACCCGCAAGTCGAGCGTTTGTGCATGGTCTGCGATATGTTGGTAAGCGAGGACGGCGAAGTCTCGGCCTACCAGTTTTATCCGGCCGTGATGTGGAGCCATGCCCGTTTCACCTACACCGAGGTGGCCGAGATCCTGACCAATACCGCTGGTCCGCAGGCGCTCAAGCACAAGGAGCGCGTCCCTGATTTGTTGAATCTGCACGATGTGTACCGTGCCCTGCTGCGCGCACGCGTACGCCGCGGTGCGGTGGATTTTGAAACGGTTGAAACACAGATTGTTTGTGATGAAAACGGACGCATCGAAAAAATCGTGCCGCGCAAGCGCAATGAGGCGCACAAATTGATTGAAGAAGCCATGCTGGCGGCCAATGTCTGCAGCGCTGACTTCATTGCCCACAGCAAGCACGCCGGCTTGTTTCGGGTGCATGAAGGCCCGACGCCTGAGAAGCAAGAGATTCTGCGCAACTACCTGAAAGCCACCGGCGTGGCGCTGACGATCAGCGACACACCGACACCGGGCGAGTTTCAGGCGATTGCCAACGCGACCAAAGATCGACCCGATGCGCCGCAGATTCATTCGATGCTGCTGCGCTCCATGCAGCAGGCCATTTACACGCCGATCAATGAAGGCCACTTCGGCTTGGCCTTTGATGCCTACACCCACTTTACCAGCCCGATCCGGCGTTACCCCGATCTGCTGGTGCACCGCGTCATCAAGGCCATTCTGGCCAAAACCAAGTACCTTTTGCCGCTGCTGCCGACGCCGGGCGAAGCCCACGCCAAGTTGTCGCGTCGGCTGGAGAAAGGGCAGGCCGCGCGCGTTGCCCAAGCGGGACAAAAACCGAAGAAACAAAGCCTGGAGACCCAGGCCTGGCAGGCGGCGGGTTTGCATTGCAGTGCCAATGAACGCCGCGCTGACGAGGCCAGCCGCGATGTTGAGGCCTGGCTCAAGTGCGAGTACATGCGCTCCCATCTGGGTGAGGAATACGCCGGTGCGGTCAGCGCGGTGACCAGCTTCGGCATTTTTGTGACGCTCGACGCCATGTACGTTGAGGGCCTGGTGCACATCACCGAACTCGGCGCCGAGTATTTCCGCTTTGACGAAGCACGCCAGGAATTGCGCGGCGAGCGCACCGGCATGCGTTACAGCATTGGCAGCCGGGTTCAGGTGCAGGTCAGTCGCGTTGATCTGGATGGCCGGCGCATTGATTTCCGGTTATTGCCTCAAGGCGAGGCGCTGCTGGTTCGTCCCAGCAAGGGGCAGGAACGCTTGCCTGAAAGCGCCATGACTGTTGAACTTGAACCCGCTCAGGGCGAACACGCCGGTCAGCGCAAGGGCAACCGGGTTGGCAAACGATCAACACGAAAGACGAGCGAGCCGTCAGCGTCAAAGTCCATGCTTCAGTCCGTCAAGGCGAGCGGCCGCGTGCCACCCGTCAAGAGCGCTGCCAAGGCCAAGGCGCGCAAGCCGGGGCGCCGTTCTTGAATTGACGCTGTTCACGTTTTACAGGAGCACAAACCCTTATGACCTCCAATTCACAAGTTGTGATCATCACCGGTGCCGGCAGCGGCATTGGCAAAGCGGCGGCGCTGGCGCTGCTCCAGGACGGCCAGCGGGTCGTGCTGGCCGGTCGGCGCGCCGGAGCACTGGCCGAGGTGATTGAACTCAGCGGCGCGGCCGAGCGCGCGTTGGCCGTGCCCACCGACGTGTCCAAGGCCGATTCAGTGCGCGCGCTGTTTGATGCCACGGTGCGCACCTTTGGCCGGGTCGATGTGCTGTTCAACAATGCCGGTGTTGGCGCGCCGGGCATCCCGCTTGAGGAGTTGACGCTGGCCCAGTGGCAGAACGTGGTCGATATCAACCTGACCGGCATGTTTTTGTGCATTCAGCAGGCGTTTCGGGTGATGAAGGCGCAGACGCCGCGCGGCGGTCGCATCATCAACAATGGCTCCATTTCAGCCACCACGCCGCGCCCCAATTCGATTGCCTACACCGCGACCAAACACGCGGTCAAGGGGTTGACCAAAGCGGCTTCGCTCGATGGCCGCAAATACGACATTGCGGTGGGTCAGATCGACATTGGCAATGCCGCCACCGAGATGACGCAGCGCATGGCCAGCGGCATTGTGCAGGCCAACGGTGAACTGGCGGCTGAACCGCTGCTGGATGTGGCCATCGTGGCGCAGTCGGTGCTGTACATGGCCAAGCTGCCGCTGGCGGCCAATGTCATGTTCCACACCGTGATGGCGACCAAAATGCCGTTTGTCGGGCGTGGTTGATTTTAAGTCGTTTTTATAACGCTCTGGCGAGTGCGCCGGCCGTCAAGGGCTGATGGGGTGGCCACAGATCTGCCACCCGGCCGTGTTGATAGACGGCCCGGCCAGCGGCCTCGAAGGCGTCCAAGCCGCCGGCCAGACCGGCAGCTATCAGCCCGGCCAGCACATCGCCGGTACCGGCGCTGGCCAAACGGGCGTTGCCAGTGGGGTTGATGACGGGTACTTGCCCCGGGGCGGCGATCACCGTGCCGGAACCCTTGAGCACAACGGCACAGCCAAAGCGCTGCGCCATTTGCTGCGCGGCGGCCAGACGGTCGCTTTGCACTTGAGCGGCCGTGCTGCCCAGCAGGCGCGCCGCTTCCAAGGGATGGGGTGTGAGTACGGTGGCGGCAAGACGCTTGCCCCGCTCGCTCAGCAAGGTTTGCAATTGCGTGTCGTGGGCGATGGTGTTGAGCGCGTCGGCATCCAG
>Ga0315272_10000653_pt1 | contig 17523 bp, 13 predicted proteins | sample C3_middle_MG_FD_203918 | JGI IMG/M metagenome (GOLD analysis project Ga0315272, IMG submission 203918) | Sediment microbial communities from Yellowstone Lake, YNP, Wyoming, USA - C3_middle | ecosystem: Environmental > Aquatic > Freshwater > Lake > Sediment | place: USA: Wyoming | collected...
TGCCCAAGTTTTAAAATTTGCCAATGAAATTCCCGATTGGCTACCCAAAGAAATAATTAAATCACAAAAATTAATTTCCCTCCCTTTGGCAATTCAGCGAATTCACTTTCCCAAAAGTGCCGAAGATATTACCAGCGCCAAAAGACGCTTGGCTTTTGATGAATTATTTTTGATTCAAGTCCAAGCCGTCACGATTAAGAACGAAAGCCTGAAAGCCAAAGCTGAAGCGATTAAGTTCAAAGAAAAAGACACGCAAGATTTTGTTAATTCTCTGCCATTTAAATTAACTGATGCTCAGAAAAAAACTAGCTGGGAAATCATTCAAGACCTTGGCAAAAATACGCCCATGTCTCGCCTCCTCCAAGGTGATGTTGGCAGTGGTAAAACTATGGTCGCTTGTTTAGCGCTTTTGAATGTGGCTTTGAATAATAAACAAGGTGTTTTTATGGTGCCGACTGAAATTTTGGCCGAACAGCACTTCAATAGTTTATCAAAATTACTCAAAAATTTTAATCTCAAAATTGGTTTGATTACTGGCGCTAATAAAAAAATTAATTTTGAAACTAATGAAAAGAAAATTAAACCGGAATTTATTACTCAAAATGCTGACATTATAATTGGCACTCACGCCCTGATTCAAGAAAAAATTAATTTCAAAAATTTAGTTTTTACGATTATTGATGAACAACATCGTTTTGGGGTTGAACAACGAAAAACATTATTACAAAAATCCGGTTTGAATAAATTAATGCCACACCTATTATCAATGACCGCCACCCCAATCCCTCGTTCCCTCGCGCTCTCTCTTTTTGGTGACCTCGATATTTCGATTATTAATGAAATGCCTAAATCACGTAAACCAATAATTACCAGTGTCGTCGCTGAATTCAACCGCCCCAAGGCGTACGATTTTATTCGTACGCAAATCAAACAAGGTCGCCAAGCCTTTGTAATTTGTCCACTAATCGATATCTCTGATCAACTGGGCGTAAAATCCGTCAAAGAAGAATTTGAAAAATTAAGTAAAATGATTTTTCCGGATTTAAAAATTGCGATGTTGCACGGAAAATTAAAATCAGCCGAGAAAGAAAGTATCATGGCTGATTTTGTCGAAAATAAAATTAATATTTTGGTCTCAACTTCGGTCATCGAAGTCGGTGTCGATATTCCTAACGCTAGCATTATGATGATTGAAGGCGCTGACCGCTTCGGACTCGCCCAACTTCACCAATTCCGTGGTCGTGTTGGCCGCGGTGAACATCAATCATATTGTTTTTTGTTGAGCGAAAGTAATTCCGAAAATACCTTGAGTCGATTAAACGCGATGACAAAATATCACGACGGACTTACCCTTGCTAAAATTGATTTGAAACATCGCGGACCAGGCGAAGTTTATGGCAAAATGCAAAAAGGTTTTCCCGAGTTACGAGTGGCTTCGTTGTTTGATTTTGAATTGACTAAACAAGCAAAAGCAGAAGCAGAAAATTTAATTTCCAAAGATCCTGAATTAAATTCTTATCCGGAACTAAAAATTAGACTTGGGGAATGGAATAAGAATATTCATCTTGAATAGTAAATTATTAAAAAATGCGTTAACCACTCACTATTTTTTGGAAACGTTTTTATTATCCGAGAGATAAAAACGCCACAGTTTATCACGGTACTCTAGAGCGTAATCGATCCCCACCCGTTTCGCTTTCACAATCTTACCCAACTTCATATCAGGAGCACGGTCCTCTATCCAGAGCCCGTGTTTTTTGGTATAAATCGGCAACTTATTGAAAGACCGATCAATCTTCAAAGCCTTGGTAAGCTTAGCTGGCCCCTTTCCTGCTGCCGAGCCAGAGGCTAAGCCTCCTATAGGAGGCTTAGCCTCTTTAGTTTTATTATGTGATATGTGATAAGTGATAAGTGAATCAAAATCCACCGCCCGTATCAAAACCGCCGCCGGATACCCCTTCCCCTCCGTCACAATATTTAACATCGAATGCATACCATAAATTAAATAAACGTAAATTATCCCCGCTTCATTAAACATCGGCGCATTTCGCTCCGTCTCACCCCGACTGGCATGACTCGCTTTATCCAATGGCCCATTGTACGCCTCGGTCTCAACTATCATCGCCCGAATTTTCTGCCCATCAATCTCCCGAACCAAAAAACAACCCAGCAAGTCTTGCGCGATTTGGAGGGTTTTTCTATTATAAAATTGTTTGGGTAATATTTTTGTCACAAAATTTAATTTTTTAATTGTTAACCTGCAACTTTTTTTATCATCCTTGCAGATGTTAACTAATTCTTTGACAATTCTTTGCAAGAAACCCTTTCATTTGTCATCCTGAGCCGGGCCGAAGCCTGCCTGCCGGTAGGCAGGGATCTATAATACTTGATTGCATAACTAATTGTGAATTCTATAGATTAAACTATTATAGATCTTTCGACTTCGCTCCGCTACCTGTCTACCGGCAGGCAGGCGCTCAAGATGACAAAGGGAAGATTTTTTTATTGTAATTTTGTCAACGAATTATGAAACAATTATATAAATATTAACTTTTAACCACCAACTCTTCCAAACTCCCCACTTCCCTAATCACCAACCCCGCAATCTTAACTCCAGCTTTCGGTGTAATCGCTTTCGTAAAACCCAGCTTCTTCGCTTCGTTTAATCGCTCTTTCAATTTACTTACATTGCGAATCTCGCCACCTAAACCAACCTCACCAATCACAATCGTCTTTTTATCAATCACCTTATCTGACATCGATGAAATAATTGCCAAGCATACTGCCAAGTCCATCGCTGGTTCGCTAATTTTTAAACCACCAACGATATTTAAAATTACATCTTGTGTCATTAGATTTGCGCGGGAACGTTTGGATATTACCGAAGTTAAAACTTGTAAACGATTGGAATCAAAGCCCGAAGCCTTGCGTTGCGGATAGCCAAAAACGGTTTTGGTGACGAGGGCTTGAATCTCAACCAAGAACGGTCGCGTGCCTTCCATGATGCAGGAAATTACTGAGCCACTTATTCCACCTTCGTGAGAATCAAGAAAGATACTGCTCGGATTTTTGATTTCGACAAACCCCGCCCCAGTCATTTCAAAAATTCCCAATTCATTAACTGAGCCAAAACGATTCTTGGTCGCACGCAAAATTCGATAATCATTTTTGGTTTCTGATTCAAGATATATTACCGTGTCGACAATATGCTCCAAAGATTTTGGACCAGCAATTGCCCCGTCTTTAGTAATATGTCCCGCCAAAATTACGGAAATATTATTTTGCTTGGCAACTTCCAAAAATTTAACTGTCGTCGCCCGAATTTGATTGATGCTACCGGCATCCGCTGAAATTTGTGATGAATAAATGGTTTGGATTGAATCAATAATTACCAAAACTGGTTTTTCTTTCAAGACGCTGGCGATGATCGCCTCGGCATTGGTTTCGCCAATGAAATTAATCTTCGCAATATCACAATTCAGTCGCACCAAACGGTCACGCACTTGGCTAGCAGATTCTTCACCACTAATATAAAAAACTTTGTTATTTCGCGCCACGCTATCCGTAATTTGCGCCATGATGGTTGACTTACCTATCCCCGGTTCACCCGTCAAAAGAATTAATGATCCTGGCACTATTCCTCCACCCAACACGCGATCGACTTCACCAATCCCGGTTAAAATTCGCTTGAGTCCACCCGTGCCTTGCCCAGGAACATCAGCTAATTTAATAATTTTCGCTTCACCCGCCTGCGCAATAATCGATTTTTTCTCTTTTTCCGTGGCTGTTATCGTCTGTTTTTGCAAAGTTCCCCACGCGCCACACTCCAAACAACGCCCATTCCATTTGTTGGATTGGGCGTCGCAATTAGCGCAAATATATAAGGTTTGAATTTTATTTGACATTGGTTTGAGTTTTTTCTAGTTGAGTATCAATAATTTTTTTCAATGTTTCAAAAGTCACTTCGCCACTGAGTTGCTGATCATTAACATACATAAAAGGAATTCCCGTAATTCCCAAAGCATCAGCTTCAGTCATGTCATCCAAAATTAATTTTCTTGTCGTCTGATTTTCATAGCAATCCTTAAAATCATTCATATTAAAACTAAGATCTTTAGCAATTTGATAAAGGTTTTCGCGACTAATATCTCGTTGTCGATCAAAAATTAAATCATGAAAATTCCAAAAATTTCCTTGCGCTTGAGCACAACGACCAGCTACTGAAGCCTGAAAAGATGGTGAAGTCAAATCAACTTCTGGATAATCTTTCCAAATAAATCTAACCTTATCTTTGTAAACTGCCATTGCATTCTTAACTACTTTTTCTTGATTAGCACAATAATCGCATTTAAAATCTGAATAAATCACAATATTTACGGGTGCGTCTTTTGGTCCCATACTTGGATCAACGTCATTAATCACTGGCCCAGCCAACATATTTTTCAAAGTCGGTACGCGTGTCATCATCGGATCAGTCATTTCGTTATTATCTTTCAAAAAATATTTATTTGGTGTTGAATTATTAACGCTGCCTTGTTTGAAATCAGAATTGGTTTTATCAATCATCACAAATGAAAAAACAAAAAATAATAAAACAAAAACAATAAACGCCAAAATCGAGGCGGTAACAAATAAAGTTGTGGGGAAATTTTCTTTTTTAAACATACGATTACAAATTACAAATTTTTTACAAATTTACAAATATTATATAATTTTTTTAAAAAAATAATTAATGTTTATTGCAAATTATCAATAAATTTTAAACAAAAATATAAATATAAAATTTGTAAAAAATTTGTCATCGCCACTATATTAAATTTATTGAGGGCGAGGCCCCGCCGTGGCGGTGGTAATTTGTAATATTATTTCTTATCTTGCCAATCAGCCGCATCAATCTTCCAAGCACCGTTCTCATTGACAAAACTAATTAAAATATCTTGGTCATAGGTATTAGAAAGATTAACAGTTGTACCAGTATATTCACGCCTTCTGGTTATCACCATGACTGAAGCCACACCAACATTGTCGTCGAATGCTTTTACTTCTTTTCCAATCGCCTTGGAAGTAACACCAAAATAAACATTATCACCTACTCCTTTTGCAAGCTGTTCATAGACAAAATTATCTGCCCATTTCTGCATCTTTGTACTCATGAAAACTTTTAGATCTACCACATTACTAAAATTTGAATGATTGGAATAGCTACCAAATCTTTCTGCAAATGATGCGGCCATCCTCATCAAATCATCTTTGTTAAAAGATTTAACTTCACTACGCTTGATTGGTTCTATTGGTGTATTGCTGTTTCCTTCAGTTGCCTGTCGCTCTCTAATTACTGCCTCCATTACACTCGTCTTGGTAATTACTGGTGTTGCCACAACCGAAGTACTGCTAGCAATTTGCGGAGCATTTGATTTGCCAAAATTAAAAATACCAGAAAAAGAAAATTTTCCCAAAAATATTACATAAATAATTCCAGCTAAAATAAAAAAACCAGCCACCACTATTAATACTCCTAAAAATTTTCTATTCATATATTTTAATATTAAATTTCGATTTCTTCAACGGCGTCTTCACCTTGCTTTTCGGAAAATTCTCGTTTCGCCTCTTCTTGTTCAAGCAGTTGTCGTGGATCAGAAGTAATCAATTGATCTTCGGTATAAGATGCCACGATTTTAATGGCCGCATGTTTTGAACCAGCAAAGAAAATTCCTTCACCCAAACCACATTCAAGTAAAAGATACTTCTCCCCTTCAGTCAAAGTAAAAGTTTTTTGAATCAAATCAATTGCTGCTGATGATTGCTTTAATAATAGCTGCAACGAAGAATTTGTCACTATCGCTTGTCCGTAAGGTGAGACCAAAAAGTCATTAACATCCTGCGTAATTGTTGTTACCCCGAGATAATATTTACGGCAACGTTTAACGAGCGCATAAATAAATTTCGCTGAATCTTCATGTTGCATCAACCACCAAGCTTCGTCAATTACCAAAATTCGTCGTTTCGTTTCACTCCGCACCACATTCCAGATATAATTAACAATAGTATAAATCGCAATCGGACGCAACTCATCTTCCAAGTCTCGCACCGAAAAACAAACCAGTTGATTTTCCATTTTAACGTTAGTGGGATTATTGAAAAGTCCGGCAAATGTTCCTTGTGTATACTTACGTAAACGCAAAGCTAATTCAGAGCCCCCTTCCATACCTTCAAGAATATCTTGAAAATCCTGCATAATCGGCGCTTCAATCTGCGACAAATCAACCTCAGGGGTAATATCTTTCTTAGCATAAGTTTCCAAAAGGGCTCGATCAACAATTGAATCTTCTTCTGGATTTAGCGTTCCCAGCATCAAACGAATCAAGCCTTTAACTGTGATAACGGCACTTCGAATAATATCGCCCGGTTTGGTATCGCCACCGATTGAACGAGGTAAATCAAAAGGATTAATTTTGTTTTCTGACGACAAAGATACATTAACATAAGTTCCGCCGACCGCATCGGACAAATGTTTATATTCATATTCCGGGTCAATCACAATCACTTCTGTGCCATACATCAAAGAACGTAAAATTTCTAATTTAATTGCATAACTTTTTCCAGCACCCGAGGTCGCAAACACAACTGAATTAGCATTTTGTAAACTGAAACGGTCAAACAAAATCAAAGAATTGTTGTGTCGATTAATGCCGTACAAAATTCCATTATCCGTTGTTAATTCGGAAGAGATAAACGGAAAAGATGAGGCAATCGGTGACGAATTCATATTGAAAGTAATATACAATTCATCATTGCCAAGTGGCAAAGTGGAATTAAAACCTTGTTCCGCTTGGTAGAAAACTTTTTTTGAATAAACCAAACGAGAGCCCAAAATATTTTCCACATCACCCGTCACTAATTCGAGTTCTTCTTTTGAATCGGCATAAAGAGTAATATACAAAGCAAACTGAAAGAATTTTTCAATCCCCTGGGTGAGCGCATCACGCAAAGCTTCAATATCACGCAAAGCTGTTTCTCGCAGCGGATCACGGGCAGCCCCTTTCTCGGCATCAGAAATAATTTGCGCCTCAAGTGCGCCCACTTTTTTCTTGAGCTGTTTCAAAATCACGGCACTCGGTACGGGATAAAAAAACATCGAAACATCAAAAGTCGAATTCAAATTAATAATCGGCGCAAACCAACCAACGCTGATATAACGCGGATAATTAATCACAAAAACTGTGCGAACATATTTTCCACTCAAAATTAAATGATTCGGGAGCACCTTAAAACTCGCCGGAGCGATTAAATCTTTAATCGAAACAATACCACGACGATAGGCTTTTTCTTCTTCAATAAATTCCCTGGTAGTTTCGGGCGAAAGATTTAATTTCTCAATCTCCGCCTTAACCAACTGTTTCTTTTCATCCTCAATTCTTTTTTCTTGCTGCTCTGCAGCCTTGGGCTTAAACATAATTTATTCTGAAACTCTTAATTGATTAACGTCGACCATTTTCTGACTTGACGCCGTATCTAGATTATACGAATTATAATACAATTCAATCAAACTCTGAGTATCAAGCGGAACTGAATTCAAACCAATTGAACCAAGTCCGCCCATAACATTATCCAAGCGTCTAGTTAATTCAACACGACGCTCCAAAAATTTTTCATGCTTCATTTTGATCAAAGTGGCTGGTTTAAAAACTTCAAAAAATCTCGAAAAAAAGCTTTTTTGCTTATCAGACATTGGATTATAGGAAACCACGATATAAAAACGTTTATTCATAACCTTACTCATCGAAATCAACTCTTGGATATACTGAATATATTCAACAATCTGAATTTTTAGCAATTCATTAGTTTGTTCTTTTTCTTTTTGTCGTAGCGCTTCCAAATAATTTTCAATATTTAACTCACGTGACTGAATCACAATTTGCAAAGGAAAATCAATGTTATTCAAAAAACTAACATACGCCGAAATAATTGCGTTCTGTTCATCTTCACTTTTTAAAGCAAAATTAATACTTGAAACTAAAATCACGGCCCGTAATGTGCCATCGCGCATTATTACCGTATCTTCTCTAATTTCCGCAATATCTAAATATTTTTGCGTTGAATTACCAACCTTATTTCTGGCTAATTTGTCTGGTTTGTCTGCCATATTATTATGATTGCATTCTTATATCTTTGTTAATATTGTTGCCACCACGATACACACCCTTAGTATCAACTACTAAAGACAACTCCGCCAACCGAGAAGTGGAAACCATCTTCGGTCTTTGATAAACGATTTCCGGCTCAATCTTTATTTCTTTTTCTTCAACTTCAACTGCAAAATCTAAACGATTATTCCATACTCTTAAACCTGGTTTTTCCAAGGTTTGAATAAAATTCAAAACAAAATAATGAAAAGGCATACCATTAATTTTCAAAAAAGCCAAAATACCTGAAACGCCAAAAATAAAAATTCCATTTACTAAAAATAAGGAAAAATCAAAAAATTTATAACCAAGGCCAATAAAAATCGAACCAGTTAACATAATAAGAAACTGCCGAACCGTAATCGGTCCCATAATCTTATCTTCAACATCAATAAATTGTGGCACAGTAAACTGTTGCATATTTTTTTGACCCTTGATAAAGGGGGTTGGGGGCCTGCCTACCGAAGCTTCAGCGTAGGTAGGATTATTCTACATTATTAAAATAAATAAATAATCTTCAAATCTTTGCCACTCATCACCGCGTCAGAGTCCTCTGCAGAGAGACTCTGACGGAGCAACTTTCCTGTATTTGTAACAATTATTTGGATAACCTCATTATATTTTGTAGCACCCGCCTACCGGCAGGCAGGTTCGGATACCATTTGTAGTATTAGGATTATAAATAAACACGTTTCAATTACTAAAAAACGTCAAAATCTTAAGTCTTTATTCAAATCCATCACCGCTTTAAATTCTTCAATCATTAACGATGGTTTTCTTGATTGTCTTCTCTTTTCTATTATATCACTAACCGGGCTTTTGTTAATAATGCTTTCCTGTCCAATTTCTAAATATAGCCTATTCACTGGACTTTGACGCCAAGCCTTAATTCCTTCAAATCTCTTAGTGTAGCTTTCTTCTTCCAAAAAACTAATCTTTTTCTTAATTTTTAATACCGCTTCACGTGGATTTTCGCTTAATCGACGGAAATTCAAAACATTCATTTCTCGCAACTCATCAATCGGTCCAGTTAGCTTTGGTATATACTTCACATCCTCCATCTTTATTTTACCATCAGCATTGGCGGCTGCTCGCGCTTGAATAATATTAATATTACTCTCTTCACCGCCCCGAAGCATGGATTGCGCCCGCATTTGCTTACCAATATCAACTGTTCGGTCATCTTTTAAGTTTTCTAATTTTGTCAAATCAATAAATTCATCTTTTTCTTCTCCCTCTTCATCATTTTCTTCATCTTTATAAGTTGACTTTTCCCTTTTTAAAGGCCCAATTTCTTTTTGTTCACCTTTCTCAATATGTTTCTTTTTCGCCTCAAGCTCGGCTTGTTTTTTTCTTCCTTCTTCAGTTTGATCATCACCCTTAATTAAAGCTTCAAAATCATAAGCCACATCCCCACTTGCGCCAGTTACGGCCTTGGCTGCAATATTACCAGCCGAATAATCCGCTTTTTCCGTAGCAATTTCTTCTGGCGTTTTAATTTTTGCCGGTGCTTGCAAAGTCGGCTGATCCGGCTCTCGTCTATATTTATTAGCAATTTGTAAAATTTTATCAGCTTGCGAATTATCAATTCCCAGCCCTCCAACTTCAACCGATTTTATCAAAGTTTGTTTAGTATCGACTCGATTTCTAATGCCATGTAAATATGTTTTAACCACTTGAGAAAAACGCTTTTCCATGTCACCTGAAGAAAAATTTATTCCCGCTTCTTTTATGACCGCTTTCAAACCCTCCTCAGCATCAAGTTTCTTTTGCTCAACCGCACCAAAACCAGCAACTTTTTTTGCCAACTCTTTTACTTCTTCCTCATCTTCAGTTGAAAAGAAAAAACTTGAACCACGCGGTGACATATCAGCCTTTCTGGCCCCCATCCAATTATCCAATTTTTTTTCTTCTTGTCCTTTTTGCTGTGGTCCAAAATAACTTGGCACTTCATCAAGTGGCACCGGTAATTCAATTCTATTTTTTATAATTCCCAAATACTCTCCGGCTCTGATAAATACTTTTTCTTTTAACGCCTTAGTTAAATCGGCTGCTTGCGATTTTTCAAAACTAAAATCATGGATAAAATAATCAGCTAAAGTATCAATATTTAATTCCTTAATCATTACCCTCATTACAACTGAAGCCAAACTGATTGCATATTTTCTTTCCAATTCGCCAATAATAATCATCACTTCATGTGAAGAAATCTTATCCCGCAACTCTTTGGGCAAACTATTAAATTTTTCTAAATATGTAATCATATTTTTATAAAAAATTTTCGACGTCTTTTTTAATTTGACTGATTAATTCATCAGCACTGGCAAACTTTATTATCTCTCTAGTCTTTGCTTTCACGAAAACATTAATATTTTCCGAAGTTAAATTTTCGATATGATCGCGCAAAAATATTTCGGTAGAAATTATTCCAGAAAATGTTTCTTTTGGACCAAAATGCATCAATCCCAAATATTTTTGATTAGCTACTTCAATTTCAACCAAATATATTCCGTAGTCAATATCAAGCAAAACATTATCCAAATTGATTGTCGGAAAACCTAATTTTTCTCCTCGTCCTTCACCTTTAACAACTTTTGCGCTAAATTTTTTTTCCTCTTTGAAAGGAATAGGAAAATTATTTTTCATTGCTAATTTTTGAGGATTTATAAATTTCCGGTCGGAACGATTTCTGTCTGATCATCTGTCCCGAAAAAAATTCTTGCAAACTTTTCTCATCGACTTGTTGATCATAACCAAAGCATAAAATATCCGGATTATTTTCCCGCACCACTGCTAACCGATCATGAAAATTCCCCAGAATAACTTCATCCACCAACTCCAACTGTCTCAATTTCTCCAAACGAATTAATTCGTTTTCACTCGGTAACTTATTTTTAATTTTCAGAACATTCTCATCTCGCGCTACCACTACAATCAAATAATCACCCACCTTTTTCGATTCCTCCAAGTAGAACAAATGACCCGGGTGCAATTTATCAAACGTCCCAAAACACATGACCTTTTTCATAATTTTGTTATTCCCCCCTTGACAAAGGGGGTTGGGGGATTATTCTACATTATTAAAAAATAAAATTTCTTTACTTAATATTATATTTATCCGCTATCGCTATATTCCCTGTTTATCTTCTATAGGCCACAGTCCCCTATATCGGGAGACTACGGCAGGGCGGAATCATTCAAAAATTAATTAATTAAAAAATTGTTTGAAAATTGAAAATTTAACTAAGTCCCCATCTCCCAAGACTCCAAATATTTAATCTGCTCAGTCGTCATTTTATCAATACTAATTCCCATTGCTTTTAATTTCAGTTTTGCAATCTTAACTTCAATATCATTCGGTACATTGTAAACTTTATTTTCTAAATTTTTATGATTCTTGACTACATATTCGGTTGCCAGTGCCTGCGTCGAAAAACTCATATCCATCACACAAGCGGGATGACCTTCAGCGGCGGCCAAATTGATCAATCGCCCTTCACCCAAAACATAAATCCGCTTTTTGTTAACCACATATTCATCGACAAAATTTCGAACATTTTTTCGGAATTTTGTTGATAAGGCTTTCAAAGCTGGGATATCAATCTCAACATCAAAGTGACCTGAATTGCAAACAAAAGCCCCGTCTTTCATAACCTTGAAATGCTCTTTGCGTATCACTTTCAGATTGCCAGTAACCGTACAAAATAAATCACCAATCTTGGCCGCCTGATCCATTGTCATCACCTCAAACCCGTCCATTGCTGCTTCTAAAGCTTTAATTTCATCAATTTCGGTAATCACTACTTTTGCGCCCATGCCTCGTGCTCGATCCGCTAAACCTCTTCCGCACCAGCCATAACCCAAAATAACAAAAGTTTTGCCGGCAATCAAAATATCGGTCGCGCGAATTATACCATCAATTGTTGATTGACCCGTGCCATAACGATTATCAAACATATTTTTAGTTTGGGCATCATTAACTGCAATCGCTGGTAACTTCAATTTTCCTTCGGCTTCAAGTGCGCGCAAACGAATCACGCCGGTTGTAGTTTCTTCCATACTACCAATAACTTTCGGTGCCCAATCACTATATTTGGTATGAAGTAAATGAATCAAATCCGCTCCATCGTCCATTGTAATCACTGGTTTATGTTGCAAAGCAATATTCAAATGTTTGTAGTATGATTTGTTGTCTTCGCCCGTAATTGCATAAGTTGGGATGCCGTAATCTTTTACCAATGAAGCCGCCACATCGTCCTGCGTTGAAAGTGGATTAGATGCGACCAAAATAATATCCGCCCCACCCGCTTTCAGTGTTCGCACCAAGTTAGCCGTTTCCGCCGTCACATGCAAACAAGCCGACATCTTCATCCCCTTCAAAGGCTTAGTCCGCGCAAAATCACGCGCAATCTGCGCCAAAACCGGCATATCTTGAGCTGCCCACTCAATTCTCTTTTTCCCTCCTGGGGCAAGTTTTAAATCTTTTACATCGTAGTTCATAGATAGTATATATAATTTTAAATTTAATATTTTTTTATTCCCCCTTGATAAAGGGGGTTGGGGGATTATTCTACATTATTATTTAACTATTATTTAATTATTATTTTTTCCCCTTTTTACTATAACTTTAAAAGCTCACCGCCCTGCCGTAGTCTCTCCGCAGAGGACTGTGGCCTAGAATACGCGAACTAAAATTATAATTAATAATCTTTAAAATAAATTTCTTTACTTAATATTATATTTATCCACTACCGCTATCATCCTCGTTAATCTTCTATAGGCCGCAGCCCCCTATATCGGGAGACTACGGCAGGGCGGAGGATGTATTTTAAAAATTATCACCGCCGCGGCGGCGGAATCTCGCCCTCTAAATAATGTAATATAGTGGTGATGACAAAATTCAAAAATTAATAAAGCTTCTCCCCAAAATTCTCCCAATACCTCTCCCCTAAACTTTTCCTAGTAAAACTATGCGTCTGTGTCCCATATTTCTCAACCGTATAAACCGCCACCAAGCCAGCTAAACGACCAATCTTCTCAAACGACCAGCCCTCAAGCAAACCCTTGATAAAACCGGCACGAAACGCATCTCCGGCGCCAGTCGGATCACTGGTATTTTTAGCTTTAGCCGTTCCAACTTTCGTCACCTTTCCGTCAAAATATATTTCTGAACCTTTACCACCCTTGGTAATTACCAATATTTCCGTCATTTTTTCCAATTTTTTCTGATCGATTTTTAATTTATTTAAAATTAACTGGATTTCATAATCATTCCCAATCAAAACATAGGAACCTTTTATCGACTGTTTTAATTCACCAGCTGAAAAAGCGGTAATCTGCTGCCCAGGATCAAAAATAAACGGCACCTTTCTGGCTTGATAAATCTTGGCAAAGCCGAGCATTCTATCTTTTGCTTCCGGTGAAATAATCGCCAAACGAATATTTTTAAACTTCCGCGCTACTTCACAATATTTTTTGTCCAAAGAACCCGGAAAAAAAGCCGTAATTTGATTGTCGGTTTCATCAGTCACAATATAAGCACCAGCGGTCAATTCGTTTTTAAATGTTTTCACCTGTGAAATATCAACCTTGGTTTTCTGCAACCATTTTTGATATTTCCCAAAATCATTCCCTACAACCGAAAGCACTTTTGGTTTTTCTCCCAAAAGTGACAAGCTATAAGCAATATTCCCCGCTGTCCCGCCAAAGCCTTCTTTTAACTCCGAAATCACAAAGCTGACATTCAAGATATGAATCATGTCCGGCAAAATATGATCCTTAAACTTCCCCGGAAAATTCATAATCCGATCATAAGCCAACGACCCCGAAACCAATACTTCTCCTTTATTTTTTAAAACTGTTCTTTCTCTTTCTTGCATTTATTTTTTTAATTATTACTAGATCCTCTTAAAAATTTTCTATTTTTCTATTTTTCTATTTTTCTATTTCCTCACACTCTGATACCTAATACTCAACTTCATCTTCCGAATCTCCTCCTCAATCGCCCGTCGCTCCAAACTTCCCAACTCATACCCCTCAGCCATTTTTTCCAAGTTCGCGATTTCAGCTTCTTCCTGGGATCTTGGGGCGGCTAGAGGTTGACGAGCCATAAATGGACTTTGAGCCTGTTTATCAAGCAAAAATATCTCCCATTTCTCCGGTGATATATTTTCCAAACTTTGCGGAAAGAATTTTACATTTCGATACAGTGATAACAATTTAATTAACAATTCCTTTTCTGAGTTTTCCAAATTTTTCGCAAACTTTGAATTGGTAATATAGTCTGACAAAATAATACTACTAAAAAAACCGCTACCGTGAACTGAAATAAAATTATTTATCCAACTACTAACGGTTGGCGCAAATCTTTTGCCATCAACTTCAATTTCTTTTGCGAATAAACGCTCCTGACTGTTGGCTATATCTTTTGCAACTACATTTTTAAAATTCGCATCCGCAAATAATAACGCAATTATTCCACCATTTAATTCTTTGCTTGGATTATTCAAAGTATAAACCAACTCTCTTGTTAAAATATTCTCTAGCGCCTGCTCTTCTTTTTTGACATCAAAATGCTTTTCTCGTTCTTCTAAAATTTTTCCCATTTCATCAAAAACATAATCCTCGATTAAATCCTGAAATTTCTCAACATGATTATAGAACTTTTTAATATCCCCACCTAAGCGACTAATATTTTTTCTTACATCCAGATTCTTTAAGTATGGACTAATTGGTAAAACCATTCGACCTAAGTAATCTATCGTCAAGGCAATTGCTTTTTTATCATCAATTTTCAAATCACTTGCAAAAGTTTGATTAATTTTATCGATAAAATCAACACTAAAATTTTCAACTACTAGATTAATAGTAAAATCCGTCAAGTATTCTTCAGGAAGATTATATTCAGAATTTAATTCCCGAATAAAATCCGCACTTAATTTTGACTGCAAAAAAATATCAACTTCTTCAGGAAGATTCGATAAATTCTGAAAATATTTAATTGCTCTATTCATGTCCATATACTTTCAACTTATTAATGAAAAATATGATTATTTAAAATTATTCTTTTAAGCCTTAAAATGCGTTTGCGTAAATTCCCTTCCGTTTTCTGGCTCTTTTTTCTTTTCAGTTTTCTCTGCAGCTTCTTTAGCGTTCTCTGCCACCCCCAAAACCGTCCTAATCGCTTTAGCAGTTGAAGTCGAATCCATTAACGCTCTGGCCACAGCTGGATCAAACATTTCTAATTTAAACTCATTGTTCTCGTTAACAACATTATTAATCAAAGATTCTCGATTATTCTTGTCCTCACTTATCTCTTTAATATCCTTAAATTCTAGTTTTTTGAAAAAGTTCTCTCTGTCTTTACGTATTTTCTGCTTATTTTCATCTGTTCCTTCTTCTTCAAAAGCATTATCAATTGTATCAATTCTGGCGAATTTCTCTCGAGCTCCATAACTATCAGCCGATATTAATGTTTCTTTAACTGTTCGTTTTTTAGAATCAGACAAGCCATCATACTGTTTTTTAAATGTCGAGGTTTTCATACCTTCAGCAATTTGTTTTCCACAAAGTAAAAGCGTATCTGAGTCCACCTCATTAAGTGTAAGAGCTCCATTTTGAAATCCTTGTCGTACTTTTTCTTGGTTCTCTGGATGATCTTTGAAATTAAACATTTCAGATGCTCCTTGATAATTTCTACTAACTGCCCCTTCAAAGGTGGCTTTTGTTTTATCCTGGAACTTACTAGCAATATCAGTGCGCATACTTTGCACTTCTTTAACATTTGTTTCTTTTCGGGAAATTAATTCCAGAGCTGAAGCCATTCGTTTAAATACGCTCTTTGTTGCATCATTCATCGTATTTCTGTTATCATCGGTTGTCATAGCTTTTGCCGTCTCACCTTCCTTACTAACCTGAGTATGTTCGTAACTTGAAACAAGTCCTTTGTCTACTTTGCCTGCATTTTTGATATCGTTCGCTATCGAAGGTACTCCAAATCCACCAACCCCCGCACCGTAAATCGAAGCCATTACGCTACTAGCTACACCGCCAACAAGCGGTAATCCAGTAAAGCCACCTATAACTGCTCCTGTAGCTGCAAGACCAGCCTTTGTCCAATTATTTGTTGTCTTTTGTTGTCTATTTAATTCTTTAGCTTTTTCCTCCTTAACTGCTATCTCACTATTAGAGACGCCTACAAGATCCTTATGTAATTCATCTTCAGTAAATTCGTTTTCGGTACCATATTGTTTCCACTTCTTTTTCCTTTCATTATATTGAAAAGTTCTACCCTTGTCAGTAAATTCTTTTTTATCATTAATATCTTTTATATTTTCATAACTATTAATTTTTGCTCTATCTTCCGCGATTTCTTCATTAATCTTCTTAGCTTGCACCCCTTTCCTTCCGAGGGTTGCATTCCAAGCTTTTTGTGGAACATAGCTTACAACATTACCTACCTTTTCCTTGACACCACCGACAACCCTTCCAATATCATTAACACTCGCCCGAATTTTATCATCTCTCGCCGACTTACGCATAGAAAAATAAGCTTTAGTTCGATCCGCCACCGCATCATAGCCACTAACTCTCTTACCGATTGCTTTCGCCGCACCCAACCCCTTATTCTTCAAATTCGTAACTGTACTCGCCCCCCAACTTGACCCAATACCACCAATCTGCGCCGAGATAATTAGACCACCGACCAACATGCCAATTGCCATCACAAAACCAGCAAAATTTGCTCCTTGCATAATTTCTAATCCCGCACCACTATAAGATTTACCCAAAGAACTTGCGTCCAAATTGCTAAGAATGTAAAGCGACAACCAAATAAAAAATGCTAAAACCGGACCGTTTAACAAATATCTAGTGAACTCTCCCCAATACTGTCCGGCATATTTTTGACCTCCGGAAAAAGAACTAAGTAAAAAAGCTAAAGGTGACAAAACAATATAAATCCAAAACATAACCACCCTCATTACAAAAGCAATCAAAATTGCCAACATTGTTACGCATGACACAATCATAAAAATAGCACCGAGAAGATAGTACGCAGTTGAATCTGTTGCTGTTAATTGAGCATAATCCGCACTCCTAACCGCAGTAAAAAAACTTTGAACTTGTAAAGCAGCACTGAAATTTCCTTGTCCAGCCGTAAATGGACCAACGAAAGTTAACATCACGACCTGAGAAAAATCTATCAAAATACCACAAATCGTTTTAGAAAAATTAATCAAAACCGCCATAATTAATAATTTTGGTAATGATTTTTTAATATTATAACTCTCTAATCGCAAAATAACGGCAAAAGCAATAAACAAAAGAATTAAAATAAAAA
>Ga0315272_10000654_pt1 | contig 17522 bp, 17 predicted proteins | sample C3_middle_MG_FD_203918 | JGI IMG/M metagenome (GOLD analysis project Ga0315272, IMG submission 203918) | Sediment microbial communities from Yellowstone Lake, YNP, Wyoming, USA - C3_middle | ecosystem: Environmental > Aquatic > Freshwater > Lake > Sediment | place: USA: Wyoming | collected...
GGCCGCTGATGGCGGCCAAGTAAGGGTAAAATCTAGCACTTTGCCCGCGGGGCAAAACTTAAAATTTGAAGCGCAGGAATAATTCATGACGATAGAACGTACCCTCTCCATCATCAAACCCGATGCGGTTGCCAAAAATGTAATTGGCCAGATCTACGCCCGTTTCGAGGCGGCCGGTCTGAAAGTGGTCGCTGCCAGGATGGTTCATTTGTCGCGTACCGAGGCGCAGGCCTTTTACGCCGTCCATAAGGCTCGGCCTTTCTTCAACGACCTGGTGGACTTCATGACCTCCGGGCCGGTCATGATCCAGGCACTTGAAGGTGAAAATGCCGTTTTGAAAAATCGTGACCTGATGGGCGCGACCGACCCCAAGAAAGCAGCCGCAGGCACCATTCGTGCTGACTTTGCCGACAGCATAGACGCCAATGCGGTGCATGGCTCAGATGCCGTTGAAACTGCTGCCGTAGAGGTTGCTTTCTTCTTCCCCGGCATGAACGTGTACTCCCGCTAGAAAATGGCCCCCACGCCTCACTGCGTTTGGCTGCCTCCCGAGGGGGCAGTGACGCGCTTGGGGCGGCCTGGCGCCGCGCCATGACCACCAATCTGCTCGACTACGACCTTGAGGGCCTGGCTGTTTTTTGTGAACGGCTGGGTGAAAAACGTTATCGCGCAGTTCAGTTGTTTCGCTGGATTCATCAAAAAGGGGCGTCCAATTTTGATGCCATGAGCGATCTCGCCAAGTCGCTGCGTGACAAGCTCAAGGTCGGTGCCGAGGTGAGTGCGCCGCCGGTGATCTCGCAGCACATTTCGGCCGACGGCACCATCAAGTGGTTGTTCGACGTGGGTGTCGGCAATGCGGTCGAGGCCGTTTTTATTCCCGAAGAAGACCGTGGCACTTTGTGTATTTCGTCACAGGCCGGTTGTGCGATCGGCTGCCGCTTTTGCTCCACCGGCCATCAGGGCTTCAGTCGAAACCTGACAACCAGCGAGATCGTGGCCCAACTTTGGTTTGCCGAGCATTTTTTGCGCAAACACTTGCAGCGTGATGAACGAGTGATTTCTAATGTGGTATTCATGGGCATGGGCGAGCCGCTGCAGAACTATGCTCAATTGGTGCCCGCGTTGCGGGTCATGCTTGACGATCATGGCTACGGTTTGTCGCGCCGGCGTGTCACTGTTTCCACCTCGGGTGTGATCCCCAAAATGGACAGTCTGGCGCGGGATTGCCCGGTGGCGCTGGCCGTCTCGTTGCATGCACCCAATGACGCATTGCGCGATGAACTGGTGCCGCTCAACAAGAAATACGGCATTGCCGAACTGCTCGATGCCTGTAACCGCTACCTGGCGCACGCGCCGCGTGACTTTATTACCTTTGAATATTGCATGCTCGCCGGTGTCAACGATCAGGCTGAGCATGCGCAGCAGCTGGTCAGCCTGGTGCGTCACTACGCGAGCGGCAGCGGTGTTTGGTGCAAATTCAATTTGATTCCGTTCAACCCGTTTCCGGCATCGGGTTTGAGCCGGTCTGCGCCGGAACAAATTCAGGCTTTTGCCAAGATTTTGACCGAAGCCGGTATTGTCACCACCATTCGCAAGACAAGGGGTGATGACATAGACGCGGCCTGCGGCCAGCTCGCCGGTGAAGTCAAGGACCGCACCCGTATTGGTGAACGCATCGCGCGCCAACGCAGCTACCGGCTGGTGCCGGTGGCTGCCGGTTCGATCAAGGAGACTTGAGGCATGAAAACGAAGTTGGCAACCGACATGCAACTCGGCCATTGGTTTTTCAGTGCTGGCCTGGTGGCGCTTGCAATGATCAGCCTTGGCGGTTGTGCTTCAAAATCGACTGCTGACGGGACAAGCGCAAACGCTGCCGAAATCGTCACCGAGTCGGATGAGCCGGAAATGCGTCAGCGCGCGCGCAAGCGTCTTGAGTTGGCGGTGGCTTATTTTGAACAAGGGCAAACAACGATCGCGCTGGATGAACTCAAGCAGTCCATTGCGGTAGATCCGACCTACGCGCAGGCCTACAGCCTGCGCGGGCTGGTTTACATGCGCCTCAATGATTTGCGGGTCGCCGACGAAAGCTTTACCAAAGCCTTGAGCCTGAGTCCACGCGACTCGAACATCAGGCACAACTTGGGTTGGCTCAGGTGCCAGCAGGCGCGTTATCCTGAGTCGTTCCAGCTCTTTGCGCAGGCGCTGGCAAACCCGCAATATGGCGAGCGTGCCAAGACCTTCAGGGCGCAGGGTTTGTGCCAGGCCAAGGCAGGTTTGCCGGTAGAAGCAGAGCAAAGTCTGTTGCGATCCTATGAGTTTGATGCGGGTAACCCGGTGACCGCCTACAACCTGGCGCTGCTGCTTTTTCAGCGTGCGGATTTTGGCCGGGCCCAGTTTTATGTACGACGTTTGAACAACAGCGAGCTGGCCAACGCGGAGTCGCTCTGGTTGGGGGTCAAAGTGGAGCGGCGCATGAACAATAGCGATGCCATGGTGCAGCTTGCGGCGCAGTTGTTGAAACGTTTTCCTCAGTCAGCACAGGCAGCCGCCTACCAACGCAAGGCCTTCGATGAGTGAAAGTATCTCGCCGGATATTTCGGAGCCGCAATCTGTGCCGGATTTGACTTTGCCTGCTTCGGCCGGGACTTTGCTGCGAGCGGCGCGCGAAGCGCAAGGTTTGCACATCGCGGCACTGGCGGTGGCGTTAAAGATACCGGTGAAAAAGTTGGAGGCCCTGGAGGCGGACCAATATGATTTGTTGCCGGATACCGTGTTTATTCGTGCCTTGGCGGCCAGCATTTGCCGTGCTTTGAAAATTGATGCGACTCCCATATTGGAGAGAATGCCAGCGACCGCAGCCGGTCGCTTGAAGATCGATGAGACCGGGATCAACACCCCGTTTCGCAGCCCCGGCGATGGCTCGCGGCTGTCACTTTTGAATCAACTCTCGCGGCCCTTCGTGCTGGTTGTTGTGCTGCTTTTGCTGGGTGCCGCTCTGTTGTTTGTTTTCCCTCTAACACTGCCATCTGGGCCGGCCACTGCGTCCAATGCCGAGCCCGTGGCGATGAACGTACCGCCAGTGATCTCGCCACCCAAGGAAAACCAGGGTGAAGCGGTTTTGCCGGCGCCGATCACGTCTTCGAGCCTGACGCTTTCAAAAGCGCCGACGCTGGCGCCTGCGCTGCCGGCAAGCCGGGCCGCGGCGCAGGCGTCGCTTGGCTTGAAGGCCGGTGAATCTTCGGTGGTTGTGCCTGGTTCGGGTGCCACCACGGGCTTGCTGGTTTTGAAAGCGCATGGTGTGTCCTGGGTGAGGGTCGTCAATGCCAATGGCGTGGTTCAGGTGAGCAAGAACATGGCAGACGGTGAAGTTGTGGGTGTCTCGGGTGTCACGCCTCTTTCGGTGGTGATTGGGAGCAGCAACAACACCGAAGTGCAATTGCGTGGCAAGCCCTTTGATTTGACCGGCATTGCCAAAAACAATGTTGCCCGTTTTGAGGTGAAGTAGTGCACTCCCTACCGATTGAAGCCGCGTTGCCCAAGGCGCGGCGGTCTCGTCAGGCGCGCGTCGTCTGGGGCACCAACACCGTGACTGTCGGTGGTGATGCACCGGTGCGGCTTCAATCCATGACCAACACCGACACGGTCGATGTGATAGGGACGGCGATTCAGGTCAAGGAACTGGCGCAGGCCGGCTCAGAGATGGTGCGCCTGACGGTGAATACGCCCGACGCGGCACAGGCGGTACCGCATATTCGCGAGCAGCTTGACCGCATGGGCATTGAAGTTCCCTTGATCGGTGACTTTCACTACAACGGCCATCGCCTGCTGAGTGATTTTCCGGCGTGCGCCCAGGCATTGTCCAAATACCGGATCAACCCCGGCAATGTGGGCAAAGGTGACAAACACGACACCCAGTTCGGACAAATGATAGAAGCCGCGCTGCGCTGGGACAAGCCGGTTCGCATCGGTGTCAATTGGGGCAGTCTGGATCAGGAGTTGCTGGCCAGTTTGATGGATGAAAACAGTCGCCGCAGCACACCTTGGGCGGTCAAGCTGGTGATGTACGAAGCCTTGGTGACGTCGGCCATTGAATCGGCGCGACGCGCTGTCGCGATGGGCATGGACCAAAACCAGATCATCCTGTCGTGCAAGGTCAGTGGCGTGCAGGACTTGATTTCGGTTTACCGCGCGCTCGCCAGACGTTGCGACTACCCGCTTCATTTGGGCTTGACCGAAGCCGGGATGGGAACCAAAGGCGCGGTGGCCTCGACAGCGGCACTGGCCATTTTGTTGCAGGAGGGCATTGGCGACACGGTGCGTGTTTCACTGACGCCGCAACCGGGCGAGTCCAGAACCCAGGAGGTGGTGATCGCCGCCGAGATATTGCAAGCGCTGGAACTCAGATCCTTCGTGCCAAGCGTGACGGCTTGCCCGGGTTGCGGTCGCACCACCAGCAGCACGTTCCAGGAATTAACCAAACAGATCGAAGACTTTCTGCGGCTGCAGATGCCGGTCTGGCGCAAGAAATACCCGGGGGTCGAAAAGCTCAAGGTCGCGGTGATGGGTTGCATTGTCAACGGACCCGGCGAAAGCAAACAGGCCGATATCGGCATCAGTCTGCCCGGCACCGGCGAAGCACCGGCGGCGCCGGTGTTTATCGATGGGGAGAAGCGCATGACCCTGCGCGGCGAAACAATTGCTCAGGATTTTCAGAAAATCGTTGAAAACTATGTTGAAAAACGCTACGGTACGCCGGCGGCGACTGGGGTTTTGTGAGTGAATCCATGAGTCAAAAAGAAATCATCGCCAAGGCAGAGCAGTTCGCAGCCGTCAAGGGCATGAACGATATTCTCCCGCCAGATTCGGCGCGCTGGGAATGGCTGGAAGACAAGGTGCGATCCTTGATGGGACTTTACGCTTACCGCAATATCCGCACGCCCATTGTCGAGCCAACCGCGCTGTTCGTGCACGGTACCGGCGAGACCACCGACATCGTCGAAAAAGAGATGTACTCTTTTGAAGACAAGCTCAATGGTGAGTCGCTCACCCTGCGCCCGGAAAACACACCGGGCGTGGTGCGCGCGGCGATTGAACACAACCTGACTTACGCGGGTGGCCAGCGCCTGTACTACATGGGAGCGATGTTCCGGCACGAGCGGCCCCAACGCGGGCGCTACCGCCAGTTCTACCAGTTGGGTGCGGAAGCGCTCGGTTTTGCCGGGCCGCAGGTCGATGTTGAAATGATGTTGTTGGTGCACGAACTGTTTGCCAAACTGGGTTTGCGCAACGTCCGGGTTGAACTCAACAGCCTGGGCGTGCCGGCGGAGCGCCAGGCCCATCGGGTCGCCTTGGTTGCTTATTTCGAGCAGCATCTGGAACTGCTCGATGAACAGGCCCGGCGCCGCCTGCATACCAATCCGCTGCGCATTCTGGATACCAAGAATCCGGCCATGCAGGCGCTGGTGCAGCAGGCGCCGCAGTTGTTGAATTACCTGGGCGACGTTTCGCTGGCCCACTTCGATACGGTCAAAACCCTGCTTTCGGCTTGCGGTGTGAGCTGGACGGTCAACCCTCGACTGGTGCGGGGGTTGGATTACTACAGCCACACGGTGTTCGAATTTTTAACCGATGAACTGGGTGCCCAAGGCGCTCTGTGCGGCGGCGGCCGCTACGACGGCTTGTTTGAACTGCTCGGCGGCAAGCCGACCCCGGCCGTTGGTTGGGGCATGGGGCTGGAGCGTGTGCTGGAACTCATCAAGACGCAGGGGCAGACCGGGACGGTGCCGGTGCCCGATGCCTACGCCGTGATTCCCGATGCCGCTGCCCTGGCGCCTGCCATGCAAACCTTGCAGACATTGCGGGCGCAGGGCATCAGCGTGCAAATGCATGCAGGCCTGACACCGGGCCTGGGCAGCATGAAGTCGCAGTTGAAAAAAGCCGACAGCAGCGGTGCGCGTTATGCGTTAATTTTTGGACCAGACGAGCTGGCGCAAAACGCCGTCACCGTCAAGGCGCTGCGTGATGGCCATGGTGCGCAGGTCATTCAACCACTGGCCGACATCCTTGACTGGGCACCCACCCTACAATCGCGTTCTTGAATACTTGCGGGACAGGCCTTTCGTTCTGTCCCCAACTTTGGTAAATTTTTGCGGGACAGGTCTTTGGCTCTGCCCTCAACTTTGGTAGATTCCTGCGGGACAGGTCTTTGGCTCTGTCCTCAACTTTGGTAAATTCTTGCGGGACAGACCTTTAGCTCTGTCCCCAACTGATTAGAAAGCGTTTATGGCAAATCAACTCGATTTAGAAGAACAAGAGCAACTCGACCAGCTCAAGCATTTTTGGAAGCAATACGGCAACGCCATCACCTGGGCCTTGATCGTCGTGCTGGGTGCCTTCGCCAGTTGGAATTTATACCAGTACTGGCAGCGCAGTCAGGCGACGCAGGCCGCCGCCCTTTATGACGAAGTCGAGCGGGTGGTGGCGACGGCCGATACGGCAAAAATAGAACGTGTTTTCCTGGACATGAAAGACAAGTTTGGCGCCACGACTTATGCGCAACAAGCGGGTCTGTTGGTAGCCAAGCAGCTCTACAGTGCCGGTAAAGTCGATGCGGCCAAGGCGGCTTTGGCGTGGGTGGCTGACAAGTCCACGGACGAAGGCTATCAAGCGATCGCCAGGTTGCGTCTGGCCGGCGTTTTGATGGAAGCCAAGACTTATGATGAAGCCCTTAAACAGTTGACGGAGCCATTTCCGGCCCACTTTACGGCCTTGGTGGCTGATCGCAAAGCGGATATTTTGCTGTTGCAAGGTAAAAAACCGGAAGCGATTGCCGAATACCAAAAGGCCTACAAGAATTTTGAAGAAAACACGCAATATCGGCGTTTGGTGGAAGTCAAATTGAACGCGCTGGGGATAGAGGCGCGCAGTGGCAATGAGACTCCTGCCGGCGCTGTGCCAGTGGAAGGTAAAAAGTGAAACTCGATTTTCTTTTGACGCCAGCTGCCAAAGTGGCACTTGGCGCGCTGTTGCTGGCCTCACTTGTCAGTTGTTCAAGCGGGCCTGACAAACTGAAGCCGACCGAATTGGCGCCGAACGCCGGTTTGTTGGGCGTGCGTTTGGCGTGGACATCAAAAATGGGTCCGGTTGACTTTGCGCTGAGTGTCAAAGTCAATGGCCATGAGGTCGCGCTGGCCAGTTCAGACGGCAGCGTGGCTGCGTTTGATGCCGGTAGCGGCGCGGCGCTGTGGCGCACCCATGTGGGCGGCCAGATTGCCGCCGGGGTGGGCAGCGACGGGCATTTTGCCGCAGTGGTGACGCGCGCCAATGAACTGGTGGTGCTGGAGTCGGGTCGCGAGATCTGGCGGCAGAAGCTTTCGGCGCAGAGTTTTACCGCGCCGCTGGTGGCCGGCGCGCGCGTGTTTGTACTTGCCGCTGATCGTTCCGTCACCGCTTTTGATGGACGCTCGGGGCGCAAGCTCTGGAGCCAGCAGCGCCCGGGCGAATCGCTGGTGCTGCGTCAGGCCGGTGTTTTGCTGGCAGTCGGCGACACCTTGGTCGTTGGACTCTCTGGGCGGCTGGTGGGTATCAATCCTGCCAATGGCAGCGTCCGTTGGGAAGCACCGATCGCATCCCCGCGCGGCACCAACGATATCGAGCGTTTGGTTGATTTGGTTGGACCCGTCAGCCGTGCCGGTGATGTGGTCTGTGCGCGTGCTTTCCAGGCCGCGTTGGGCTGCGTCAACGCAGCGCGCGGCAACTTGCTCTGGACCAAGCCGGCCTTGAGTGCGCTGGGCGTGGCGGGCGATGACAACCAAGTCTTTGGCGTTGAGAGCGACGACAAAATCGTGGCTTGGCGGCGCTCCGACGGCGAGCGTGCCTGGGTCTCCGAGCTTCTGCTTTATCACGGTCTGAGCGCGCCGGTGGTCGTGGGTCGCTCCGTTGTGGTGGGCGATGGCAAGGGTTTGGTGCATTGGCTATCACGGGCAGACGGGTCGGCGCTGACGCGCTTGGCCACTGACAATTCGGCCATTCAGACGGCACCGGTGGTGGCTGCTGGAACGCTGGTTGTTGTGACTCGCAATGGCGGCATTTTCGGCTTCAAGCCTGACTAAGCACCAAGCTTGCCGTCATGAAACCAGTTTTGGCCCTCGTTGGCCGTCCCAACGTCGGTAAATCGACGCTGTTCAATCGGTTGACCAAGTCGCGCGACGCGATCGTGGCTGACTTTGCCGGGCTGACGCGGGACCGTCATTACGGCAATGCCAAGCTGGGCAAACATGAATTCATCGTCATCGACACGGGTGGCTTCGAGCCCGATGCTGCCAGCGGTATTTTCAAGGAAATGGCCAAGCAGGCGCGTCAAGCGGTGGCCGAAGCCGATGTTGTGATTTTTGTGGTGGATGCGCGCGAAGGTATCTCGGCCCAGGACTACGACATTGCCAACTACTTGAGGCGCCTGGGCAAACCCTGTGTGCTGGCGGCCAACAAGGCAGAAGGCATGCTGGCCAGCGCCCAACTGGTGGAATTTTTTGAGCTCGGTCTGGGCCAGGTTCATGGTGTTTCCGCGGCACACGGTCAAGGGATTCACGAGCTGGTGGAGTTGGCGCTGGCGCCGCTTCATTTGTCCGAAGCGCAAGAGGTGCTGGATCAACATGCGCCCGGTACCATCAAGCTGGCGGTTGCCGGTCGTCCCAACGTGGGTAAATCGACGCTGATCAATACCTGGTTGGGCGAAGAGCGCCTGGTGGCGTTTGACTTGCCCGGGACAACGCGGGATGCGATTTCAGTGCCGTTTGAGCGCAATGGTCAAAAATTTGAATTGGTCGATACCGCTGGCCTGCGTCGCCGCGGCAAAGTTTTTGAGGCTATCGAGAAATTTTCGGTGGTCAAGACTTTGCAGGCGATCGAATCATCGAACGTGGTGTTGCTGTTGATCGATGCGACCCAAGGAGTGACTGACCAGGATGCCCACATTGCGGGTTATATTCTTGAGAATGGCAGGGCGGTGGTGCTGGCGATCAACAAATGGGATGCCATCGACGAGTACCAGCGCGAACTCGTCAAACGTTCGATCGAGACCCGTCTGCCATTCTTGAAGTTCGCCGCCATGCATTTGATATCGGCCACCAAGCGGCAGGGTTTGGGGCCGCTTTGGGTTTCCATCGCGCAGGCCTACAAGGCAGCCAACTGCAAGATGTCAACCCCGGTTCTGACGCGTTTGTTGCTCGAAGCTGTGCAGTTCCAGAGCCCCAAACGCGCCGGCATGTTTCGTCCGAAATTGCGCTACGCGCACCAAGGCGGCATGAACCCTCCGGTGATTGTGATTCACGGCAATTCGCTGGAGCACGTGAGCGATGCCTACAAACGTTTTCTGGAAGGACGTTTTCGCAAGGAATTTGACTTGGTCGGCACCCCGATGCGCATCGAGTTTAAAACCTCAAGCAACCCCTACGCGGACAAAGGCACAAGCTGAAACCTTGCGAGACAGGCCGCAGCCAAGAGAAGCTCCGTTCTCAACCGAGTGGATTCTCGTGAGCGTTGCTGCGGGTTTGCGGCTACACCGGAAAAGTAGCCGGCACTGCGAAACCCGATCTACGGAAAGTTCCGGAATTCATGACCCAAGAACTCGGGTGACAGCCGCGAAGCTGAGCACCCACGCAGCCTGATCTTCCCGGCACGCCGAGGCGGTTTAGCCTGTCATCATTTTGGAAAAGAGCCATAGAATCAATTCCACTGGGAGCGTGCGATGGGTCTTGCCGCAACACCAGACATCTTTGTAAACACAGCATCTCGGGTAGGGGAAGGCAATCGACGATGAATTCAGCTTGGCATTGTTTGACAGCACGCTTGGTTGCCAAGCGTCTCGCACTGCTGGCACTGCTATGCTTTGTTTTTTCAAATCCCGCTCTGGGCCAGAGCGCGTCAGCGCCGCCATCTGCGGCGGCTGCAAAAAACATACTGCTGCTCTACTCTTATGGCCATGGCAGCAAAGGCATCAATTTATTCAACGATGGCCTGATCGATGCCTTGAATGCCAGCGGCATCGGTACCAACAACCTGTTCTTCGAGTTTTTGGATTTGGAGCGCAATCAGGCTGATCCGCAATACCGTTCTCGTCTGCATGCGTTTTTGTTGCAAAAATATGCGGACAGGCGCATCGATTTGATCGTGACCGGCCAGCAACCGGCCCTGAATTTTTTGTTGAAAGAGGGCCGCAACCTCGTTGCGGGCGTGGCTGCCATCACGGTGCAAGCCCCCATGCCAGCGGCAGCCGATGCCGGAAACCGCCAATTCGTGAGTCTGCTCAGCAGTTTTGACATCAAAGGAACGCTGGAGCGGGCCATGGAGTTGTTTCCCGGCACGCAACGTGTTGTGTTTGTCTCAGGTAGCAGCGAGGCCGACCGGAAAATGGCAGCGGCTGCGGCACGCGTCGCGGCACCCTGGCAGGCCAAACTGGCATTCGAGTACACCTCCGACTTGCCACTCCAAACCATGCTGGCACGAGTTGCCAACCTGCCGCCGCACAGCATCATCATCTTTACGCAATACAACCGGGATGTCAGCGGCCAAGTCACGGTCGCTTATGAAGTCGAGCACAGGATCGTGCAAAAGGCCAACGCGCCGGTGTTCGGTTTGTACGATTTCAACCTCCACAATGGCGGCATCGGGGGCTCCGTCGTTGGTGTCAACGACCTGGGCAAGAGGGCAGGGCAACTGGCGCTCGATCTGATGAATGGAAAATTGCGCCTGTCCCAGCCGGTGAGCAGTGTTGCCATCAACCCCATCCCGATGTTCGACTGGCGCCAGATCGCACGCTGGGGCGGTGACGCGAGCCGACTTCCCGCAGACAGCGTGTTTGTCAATCGTGTGCCGACATTTTGGGAGCAATACAGAGCTTATGTCATCGGTTTGACGATTTTCTTTTTGACGCAGTCCTTGTTGATTGCGGCCTTGCTGGTGAACAAGCGCTACCGCAGCCAGGCAGAAAAAGCATTGCAGAAAACCCAAGCGCTCTACCATGATCTGGTGGAGACCTCTCAGGATCTGATCTGGCAATGCGATGCCGAAGGCAGATACACCTACCTCAATCCGGCGTGGGAGAAGGTTTTTGGCTACAAGGTGGAAGACATGCTGGGCAAGCGGTTCTCCGATTTCCAAAGTCCGGAGATGGCCGCGCGCGATCAGAAAGAATATCGCAGACTCATGCAGGGTAACGCGGTGCAAGGGTTTGAGACCGTGCACATAGGACGGGGCGGCAATGAACTCAACCTGGTTTTTAGCGCCAAGCCCCTGACCGATGAAAAAGGAACCGTCGTCGGCACGCGCGGAACGGCTTTCGACCTCACCGAGCGCAAGCGGGCTGAGGCGCTGATTCAAGACTATGTGGCGCAACTTCAGACCACGTTCATGAGCACGGTGAAAGTGGCCACCATGATGAGTGAAATGCGCGACCCCTACACCGCCGGCCACGAGCGGCGTGTGGGTGAAATTGCGGTAGCCATCGGTGCCGAATTGGGTTTTGACGCGCGTCGCCAGGAAGGGCTGCGCGTGGCCGGTTATCTGCACGATATCGGCAAAATCACTATTCCGGCCGAGATTCTGTCCAAACCGGGCCAACTCAGTCCGATCGAGTTGCAGTTGATTCAGGGCCATGCCCAGGCCAGTTATGACGTGCTCAAGGGCGTCGAGTTCCCGTGGCCTGTGGCCCAGGTTGTACTGCAGCACCACGAGCGCATGGATGGCAGTGGTTATCCGCGGGGTCTCAAGGGCGAGGCAATCATGCTGGAGGCGCGGATCATCGCGATCGCCGATGTGATTGAGGCGATGTCCTCGCACCGTCCCTACCGCCATGGGTTGGGGATTGAGATGGCGCTGGCCGAGATTGAAAGAGGCAGCGCCAGCGTGTACTGCCCTCTGGCTGCTGCAGCCTGTCTGAAGCTGTTCCGTGAAAAGGGCTACGCCCTGCCAGCGTAGTCGAAGTCGTTTTGTCAACGCTACGCTTGCCAATGCGCTGCGCAGAGGCCCTGCGCGGGATCGGAATTTACCTGCGCTCAACATAAGAAAGCACCGGGCTGTGGTATCGTCAACGCCTTATCAATTTTTGAACACGGAGAATATCGTGAACAACAAAGGTCAATTGCTACAAGACCCGTTCCTCAATGCTTTGCGTCGGGAGCATGTACCGGTGTCTATTTACCTGGTCAACGGGATCAAACTGCAAGGTCAGATTGAGTCTTTTGACCAGTATGTCATGTTGCTTCGCAATACGGTGACACAGATGGTTTACAAACATGCGATCTCGACCATTGTGCCGGGGCGTGCTGTGAACTTTGCAGCCGGTGACGGTGACGAAACCGTTGCAGCCTAATCGTCAGGCCGCACCAACCATCTTGGTTGGCGTTGATTTCGGATCCCCCAATTTTGATGGCGAACTCGAAGAGTTGGGTTTACTGGCACAGACCGCCGGGTTGAACCCGGTGGCCCGGGTAACCTGCAAGCGCAAAGCGCCCGATGCGGCGTTGTTCGTCTGTAGCGGCAAGGCCGATGAAATCAAATTGCTGGCAACACAAATGGGTGCGGCCGAAGTGCTCTTTGATCAAAACCTGAGCCCCGCGCAGCAACGCAATCTGGAACGTCACCTGGAGCTGCCGGTCAATGATCGCACCTTGTTGATTCTCGAAATTTTTGGCCAAAGAGCGCGCAGCCATGAAGGCAAACTTCAGGTCGAACTGGCGCGTTTACAGTACCTGAGCACGCGCTTGGTGCGGCGCTGGTCACATCTGGAGCGCCAAAGCGGCGGCATCGGCATGCGCGGTGGCCCGGGGGAAGCACAGATCGAGCTCGATCGACGCATGATCAGCGACAACATCAAGAAAATCAAAGAACGGCTGGGCAAGGTCAAGCGCCAACGCCAGACCCAGCGGCGTCAACGCGAGCGACGCGAGACTTTCAATATTTCTCTGGTCGGCTACACCAACGCCGGCAAATCCACACTTTTCAATGCGCTGGTCAAAACCAAGACGTACGTGGCTGATCAGTTGTTTGCGACCCTGGATACCACCACCCGCGAGCTTTATTTGGGTGAGGCCGCTCGCCTGGTGTCGCTTTCCGATACAGTAGGCTTCATTCGCGATCTGCCGCACGGCCTGATTGATGCGTTCCAGGCGACTTTACAGGAGGCGGTGGATGCCGATTTGTTGCTGCACGTGGTGGATGCCGCCAGCCCGCATTTCTTGGATCAAATTGCGCAAGTTCAGCGCGTGCTCGGCGAGATTGGGGCGGCCGACATTCCTCAGATACTGGTTTTTAACAAATTGGATGCGGTTGCCCAGGAATGTTACCCGCGGCAATTGGAAGACACTTTTGATCTGGATGGGGTTCAAACGCCACGGCTGTTTCTGAGCGCAAAGAATGGCGACGGGTTGGCTGGCTTGCGCCAGCAGTTGGCGCGCATCGTCAAGGCCGCTCTTTTGCCCGTGAAGGATGGCCCCTACTTTACCGAAGATGGTGGGGCTGTTTCATGATTTGGCACAATCCGCTAACGACACATTGAAGAGATGAAGAGATGAAACTTTATTTACGTCCATTTGGCTGGAGTCATCTGTCAGAACGATTCCGGGGTATGTTCAACTTGAACGATTCGCGCTGGGGTCGAGGCGAGGACAAGCCGACGGGCGATGAAAAGACCGAGCCTGCGCCCAGCGCCGACGCGCCCGAGAGCCCGCCTGAAGGTGGCAACGACCGCGGCCCCAAGCGTGGTGCCAAACAAGGCCCGCCTGATCTGGATGAGCTCTGGCATGATTTCAACCGCAAGCTGGGGGGCTTGTTGGGCGGTGTGAAAAACTCCGGCCGTGGCGGCCGAGCCGGTGGCGGCAACGGCGCTGGCGGTGGCTTTCAGCCCGACATGAAAAGTGCCGGTATCGGTGTGGGCCTGATTGCCGGCGTGGTCTTGCTGATCTGGCTGGGCACCGGGTTTTTCATCGTGCAAGAAGGCCAGCAAGCCGTCATCACCCAGTTTGGCAAATACAAAACGTCGGTCGGTGCCGGCTTTAATTGGCGCCTGCCTTACCCGATCCAGCGCCACGAACTGATCTTTGTGACCCAGATCCGCTCGGTTGATGTCGGCCGCGACACCATTATCAAGGCGACCGGTTTGCGCGAGTCGGCGATGTTGACTGAAGATGAAAACATCGTTGAAATCAAATTTGCGGTCCAGTACCGTTTGAATGATGCCCGGGCTTTTTTGTTTGAGAGCAAGAACCCGACCGAAGCCGTGGTGCAGGCGGCTGAGACCGCCGTGCGCGAAGTGGTTGGCAAAATGCGCATGGACAGTGCTTTATCGGAAGAGCGCGACCAGATCGCGCCACGGGTGCGTGCCTTGATGCAAAAAATACTGGATCGCTACAAGGTGGGCATTGATGTGGTTGGCATCAACTTGCAGCAGGGCGGTGTACGCCCGCCGGAGCAGGTGCAAGCCGCGTTCGACGATGTGCTCAAAGCCGGCCAGGAACGCGAGCGCGCTAAAAACGAAGCACAGGCATACGCCAATGACGTGGTGCCACGTGCGGTCGGTTCCGCGTCACGCTTGAAAGAAGAAGCGGATGCCTACAAATCCAGAATTGTGTCGCAAGCGCAAGGTGATGCGCAACGCTTCAAATCGGTTTTGGCAGAGTACCAGAAAGCGCCGCAAGTCACGCGAGACCGCATGTATCTCGATGCCATGCAGCAGATTTACAGCAACGTCACCAAGGTGTTGGTGGATTCGCGCCAGGGCTCCAACCTGTTGTACCTGCCGCTTGACAAGATCATCCAGATGAGTGGCCAGGGCATCGATGGTGCTGCCATGACCGCACCAGCAGCCGTGCCTGTCAATCCGGCTGCCGTTTCCGCCAATGACGCGCGTGCCCGGGATGCTGCCCGTACGCGTGATCGTGAGAGCCGCTAGGAGTCCAGAATGAACAAAATCGGTTTTATTTTTTCTTCGTTGTTGGTGGCACTGGCGTTGGCCAGTTCCATGTTGTTTGTGGTCGATCAGCGCCAGTTTGGCGTGGTCTATGCCTTGGGACAGATCAAGGAAGTCATTACCGAGCCCGGCTTGAACATCAAGCTGCCGCCGCCGTTCCAAAATGTTTCCTACATCGACAAGCGCTTGTTGACGCTGGACAGCACCGACAACGAGCCGGTGCTCACCGCCGAGAAGCAGCGTGTGGTGATCGACTGGTATGTGCGCTGGCGGATTTCTGAGCCAACCCAATACATTCGCAACGTCGGTACCAATGAGTCGGCTGGCAGCAGTCAACTCAACCGGGTCGTGCGCAATGCTTTCCAGGAAGAAATCAACAAGCGCACTGTCAAGGAACTGCTTTCAACCAAGCGGGAAGCCTTGATGGCCGATGTCAAGCGCGAAGTGCTGGGTCAAGTGCGCGGTGCCAAGCCCTGGGGTGTGGATGTGATTGATGTGCGCATCACACGGGTCGACTACGTCGATGCCATTACCGAGTCGGTCTATCGACGCATGGAAGCCGAACGCAAGCGTGTCGCCAATGAGTTGCGTTCCACCGGCGCGGCAGAAGGTGAAAAGATCCGCGCCGACGCCGACCGCCAGCGTGAAGTGACGGTTGCCAATGCCTACCGTGATGCCCAGAAGATCAAGGGCGAAGGCGACGCCGAAGCGGCCCGTACCTACGCCGAGGCGTTTGGACGAGATCCAAAATTTGCCCAGTTTTACCGCAGCCTGGATGCGTACAAAGCGAGTTTTGGCAAGAAAAGCGACGTCATGGTGGTGGACCCCTCTTCCTCGGAATTCTTCAAGGTGTTTCGTGGCAGTGAAGGCGGCGTTGCGGCGCCAACTCATGGCAAGAAATAGAGCCTGAGAGCTTGAACTTGGAAGCCGACACTTTCTGGCTGGCACTGGCCCTGGTGTTGGTGATCGAGGGCCTTTTCCCCTTTCTGTCGCCGGCCGGTTGGCGTCGGATGTTTTTGCAGGTTCTTCAATTCGGTGATGGCCAGCTCCGTTTTTTTGGAATGTGCAGCATTCTTTGTGGCGGACTGTTGATTTGGTATCTGCTGTGATAATTTTCGGCCTCCAAGCCCGGTAAAATCGCAGTTTTAACAGCGCCCCTCAATCACATGTCCGCTTGGGTCCTGCCGGATCACATTGCCGATGTCTTGCCCTCTGAAGCACGGCACATCGAAGAACTTCGCCGCGACCTGCTCGACATGGCGCGTTGCTATGGCTACGAGCTGGTCATGCCGCCGTTGCTGGAACATCTGCAATCGCTGCTCAGCGGTGCCGGTGCCGCTTTGGACCTGCAAACCTTCAAACTGGTGGATCAACTCTCCGGGCGCTTGCTGGGGTTGCGCGCTGACAGCACACCGCAGGTGGCCCGCATCGATGCGCACCTGCTCAATCGCCAGGGTGTTGCCCGTCTGTGCTACTGCGGAGCGGTATTGCATACGCGCCCCGGCGCGCCCTATGCGACCCGCGAGCCGCTCCAGTTCGGTGCTGAAATCTATGGCCATGGGGGCATCGAGGCTGATCTGGAAATCCTGCTGTTGGCGCTCGATTGTCTCAAGGTGGCGCAAGTGAAGTCACCCAGCGTTGATCTGGCCGATGCCCGTATCGTCAAGGCTTTGCTGGAAGACGTGCCACTCGAAGCTGACTTGTTGGCGCAAGTCCATGCTGCGCTGGCGGCCAAAGACAGCAGCGAATTATGGGTATTGACTCGAACCTTTCCGAGCGCGTCGCGCCAGGGCTTGCTGGCACTGGTGCAGCTCTACGGCGATCAGAAGGTTCTGGCAGAGGCTGAGAAGGTGCTGCCGCCTTTACCGGCGGTGCGTGAAGCACTGTTGAATTTGAAGCAGTTGAGCCGCAACCTCGAAGGTGTCGCCTTGAGCTTTGATCTGGCTGACTTGCGCGGTTATGCCTATTACACCGGCACCCGCTTTTCAATTTACGCGCCCGGTGCCAGTGATGCGCTGGTGCGCGGTGGCCGCTACGACGCGGTGGGCGCGGTGTTTGGCCGCGACCGGCCGGCGGCCGGATTCAGTCTGGACATCAAAATGCTGGTGGGCGTGCTGGCAGCGCGGCCTTTGCGTCCTGCGATCCGCGCGCCCTGGCGTGACGCGCCCGATTTGCGCTCGGCCATCAGCGCTTTGCGCGCGCAGGGCGAAACCGTGGTCTGTGTTTTGCCGGGCCATGAGAGCGAAGTTGACGAGTTCCATTGTGATCGGGAGCTGATTGCGCTGGCGGGCCAATGGATTGTGAAACCCCTATAGGAATACCGAAACTGTCAAAACACTTTTTTTCGTCATCGCGAGGCCGCAGGCCATGGCGATCCATGACCCCAACCCGGATGGATTGCCACGTCGCTTCGCTCCTCGCAATGACGACTCTGGCAGTGGCTTGCCACGCGAGCCGTCATTGCGAGCGAAGCGCGGCAATCGCAATGACGGTATGGGTGCGTTGGTGATTTCATAATGCTTTAGAAACGAAAGTAAAAAATGACTGCTGAAAAAGGACG
>Ga0315272_10000656_pt1 | contig 17467 bp, 12 predicted proteins | sample C3_middle_MG_FD_203918 | JGI IMG/M metagenome (GOLD analysis project Ga0315272, IMG submission 203918) | Sediment microbial communities from Yellowstone Lake, YNP, Wyoming, USA - C3_middle | ecosystem: Environmental > Aquatic > Freshwater > Lake > Sediment | place: USA: Wyoming | collected...
ATAGATTATTGTTTTAAAACTCTCCAGCTTCACCAGCTATACTGTAATATACTGGCTAATAACCATGAAAGCATTGAGTTATTCAGGAAGATAGGTTTTTCGGAATGCGGGGTAAAAAAGGAATGGATCAAGGTAGCTGATGGCTATATTGATGAGCATATGTTCCAGCTTATCAATCCTAAAAAGCATCAATGACCGGAATGTTTTCCGGAACCGGCTGCCAATAGACCACAGGCAGCAGAAATATCCTCACCCCTTGATTTGCGTATTGAGGCTGATATCCCCGAAATGACAAGATTATGTTTAAATAATTGCATCCTTGAAGGTGATGAAGAGTGCAATGAATCACCGTTTATGGAATGAAACGGCAAAAGGTTCACCCGGATTGATGTATCCTTCAGCATCTCAATCAACCCTTTAAGATGTTCATCCGAATCATTAAGTCCCTCAATCATGACGTAAGCAACAGTTATTCTCCTACCCTTCTTCAATGGGTAATCCTTCATCATATTTAATAAATCTCCTGCATGATACTTTTTCTCCATAGGAACAAACCTCTGTCGTTCTTCAGAAAAAGGGGAATGAAGACTGAGAGTAAGATTGCAGGATGATTCTTTCAGGTACCTTTCAATACCAGGTCCTATCCCCACAGTTGAAACAGTAATATTCTTTGGACTAATTGCGAGTCCCCATTCAGCTGTTAGGATATTGCAGGCTTTGAGCACATTGTCAAGGTTATCCATAGGCTCGCCCATTCCCATGAAAACCACATGTGTAACTTTATCAGCGAGAGGAGCTCCCAGAATCTGGCTGATTATTTCACCGGTTGAAAGATTACCGTGGAAACCATACCTGCCTGAAAGACAAAACAGACACCCCATCCTGCAACCCGATTGAGTAGAAACACATACTGTATGACGCTTTCCGTCAGGCAAATAAACTGATTCAAACCTTTTTCCGGATTCTGTCTGAAACAGATATTTAACACTTTTATCTGCAGACACTTCACATTTTGTAAAATGCAGAATGCCAGTCTGGGAGATTGATTTCAGTATACCCTTCAGCTTTTCAGGAATATTCCTGAAATCAGATATATCAGATGATCTCTTTTTATATATGGAATTTGCAATTTTTACCGCATAAGAATAATTATAATCATAGGTTCTTATCAGATCATATAATTCATTTGAAGTCAATCCACACAAATTTTCCGTATCCATAGTAAAAAATAATAGCAAAAATAAGCCGATTATCAATATCTTGTATTAAAATTCCGTTTCAGCAGATTTTCTGACACAACCGGTAAAATGGAAAGGTGGAGATCTCTATACATATATTTCATTTCTGGTACGGGAAATGCAAAAGTTTCATCCTTTTGGATGGCAGATGAAGCAAGAAAAACAGGTCTCCTGACTAAAGTCCAGCAGATTGACAGGCTTGAAAATATAATAATGCCTGATCCCGAACTAAAACCTCTCATTGGTTTTGCCTTCCCGACCCACGGATTCAATGCTGCTCCTATTATGCTGAGATTTGTTGCAGGATTTCCCCGAGGTATGGGCAATGAGGTATTTCTAATCAATACCAGGGCTGGTATGAAGTTATCAAAACTATTTATCCCCGGATTAAGCGGTGTTGCACTCCTGCTCCCAGCCTTCATGCTGTGGATAAAGGGTTACAAATGCATAGGACTTCAGCCGGTTGATCTGCCATCCAACTGGATATCACTTCATCCGGGATTACGTGAAAAAGTGATTGAATCGATATTTGAAAGATGCGAGAAAATAGTAAGAGGATTCATACAGAAGCTGCTGACAGGCAAAAAAGTTTACAGAGGATTATTCAGCTTACCTGTCGACCTTTTAGTAAGTCCGGTTTCACTTGCTTATTATATCGGAGGAAGATTCTTTCTATCAAAAACATTTGTGTCAAACAATAAATGTAATAACTGCGGAGTATGTATCAGGGAATGTCCGACAGGTTCAATTATTCCGGTTAACAACCGTCCCTACTGGAAGCTCAGCTGTGAAAGTTGTATGAGGTGTATTAATAACTGCCCAAACAGGGCAATAGAGACTGCTCACGGCATGGCAATTATTTTCTGGATAATATTCTCTGCTATCAATGCACAGTTAATATTGCTTATAATCAAAGTACTGGATTTTTCCACTGGATCATTCTGGTGGTGGATAATTTCCAATTTATTAAGCATAGCAGGAATGGTTCTGATTACAGCAACCTTATATCATATAATGCATTATGCGATGGCTCTGAAGCCATTCAGATATTTTGTCAGATTTACATCACTGACAACTTTCTCTTTCTGGAGACGATATAATAATAAAGAGCTGAAAGAAAAAATATTTTCAGCTCTGAAGAATCCTACTTCATAAGTCCCCTGTTTCTGAGAAGCGGTTCAATAACCGGCTCGCGGCCCCTGAAGTTTACGAACATCTGCATGGCATCCATAGTTCCGTTTTTCTCGAGAATACTTTTGCGATATGACGCTGCCGTCACCTTATCAAACAGTCCTTTCTCCATGAATGCCTCAAAAGCATCATTATCCAGAACAGCAGCCCAGGTATAGCTATAATATCCTGCATCATATTCGCCCGTTATATGAGTGAAATATGTGCTCCTGTAACGCGATACTATCTGCGGAATAAGACCTATTTTATTGAAATACTCTTTTTCAAAGCTCTGTATATCAATATTAACCGGAGCTTCAAGTGTATGATATGACATGTCAAGCAGTGATGCAGCCAGTATTTCTACATTATCAAATCCCTGGTTAAAATAGCCACTGTTCTTTATCTTTTGCACCAGTTTTGCAGGAATTGGTTCATTAGTCTGATAATGTTTTGCATACATATTCAGAACAAGTGGTTCCAGGGCCCAGTGTTCCATTAGCTGAGAAGGCAGCTCTACAAAATCCCATGCAACATAGGTATTGTTATAAGTACTTCTGTTGAAAAGTGCATCCAGCGCATGACCCATTTCATGGTATAGTGTAAGGGCCTCTTCAAGGCTTAACAATGCCGGCTTATCACCGGAAGGCGGCGTAAAATTAAAAACAGTTGTTACAACAGGAGTAACACCCTTCCCGTCTGCAACGTGATAATTACGGTATGTCACACACCAGGCTCCCTGCTGCTTACTCTCCCTCGGATAGAAATCCATATAAAGCACGCCGAGATGTTCACCAACAGAATCTTTTACCTCAAAAGGCTGAGCATCAGGATGTGGTAAAGGAATTCCATTAATCGGAGTAAATGTAATCCCGAAGAGTTTATTTGCAACAGTAAAAAATCCATTCCTGACATTGTCAAGTTTGAAATATGGCCTCAGCTCATTATCATCCAGATCATATTTCTGCTTCCTCAGCTTTTCTGCATAGTACCACCAGTCTGATGGTTCAAGTTTAAATTTACCACCCTCCTTATCGATGATCTTCTGCATCTCAATGACTTCATCTTTTGCGACCGGAACAGATTTTTCCCACAGGTTATTCAGAAGTGCGAAAACATTTTCAGGCGTTTTTGCCATCCTTGGTTCAAGAACAAGATTGGCATGAGTCTTATATCCAAGCAATCTTGCCCTTTCAGCTCTTAATTTAATTATTTCGGCAAGTATCTTATTATTATCATTAGCATTACCGTTGTTCCCTCTGTTGATATATGCATTAAAAATCTGGTTACGAAGTTTCCTGTCAGGAGAATAGGTCATAAACGGAAAAATACTGGGTCGCTGGGTAGTGAAAGCCCAGCTCCCTTCCCTGCCTGCCTCCTTAGCGGTTTCAGCGGCAACTGACACAAGTGATTCAGGCAGACCCTTAAGGTCCTCTTTACTGACATACATGACATAATTGTTAGTTTCCGCAAGAACATTCTGGTTGTATTTAACAGTGAGCACTGACAATTTCTGATTGATTGCCTTAAGTGAATCCTGATCGGCTTTATTAAGGTTGGCTCCGCTTCTGACAAATTTTTTGTAAAGATTCTCAAGATTGAATTTCTGCTCGGGGTTGAGGTCAAACTCCGACTGCTTGTCATATACCGTTTTAATTCTCTGAAATAGCCCTGCATTAAGCAGTATCTCATCCATGAATCCGGCATACCTGGGAGAAATCTCCATTTGAAGCTTCTGAAGAGAATCATTAGTATTTGAAGAAGTCTGAGCGACAAATACCATCATTACTTTGGTCAGAAGGTCACCTGCCCTGTCATATGATTCAATTGTATTTGCAAATGTCGGATTCTCTTTATTGTTCACAATTTTCTCAATATCCTTCCTTCCCTCTTCAATTCCTTTTTCAAAAGCCGGCATATAATGTTTCGCCATTATTCTCTCGAATGGAGGAACGTTAAATGGAGTATTATAGTCTGAGAAGAATGGATTTGAGAGATCCAGGTCAGATTTGTTTTTACAGCTGCTAAGTCCTAAATTTATAAAGATCGTTACAAGCAGAACTTTCAAAATGCATTTCATGTCAGTATGTATTAAATGGAATATCAGATAATTTTTACAAAATAAGTTTTTTAATAGATTGTTTCAAATAATAAATATCAGGTTTAATAATAAGTTATTGTTTTTTATTCTTCGCTTATCTTCGTTTGCATATAAGTATTACATGAAGATAAATAATTATTACTTTTGTCACCCTCTGACCACAAGGAACCATTATTTTGTTTCTTTTAATGTGATTTACCAGAGGAGAGATGGCAGAGCGGTCGAATGCGGCGGTCTCGAAAACCGTTGTCCTGCTATCGTGGGACCGGGGGTTCGAATCCCCCTCTCTCCGCAAAGCAAATGCAAACCATCCCGGCAAAACTGCCGGGATGGTTTTGTTTTTGAATGAACGAACCAAACTTGTTTGGTGAAGGTCATGAAAAAAACAAAATTCTTTTTAAGCCATTTGGCTTTAAAAGGGTTTGCATTTGCTTTGATTGGTTCTCCCACAGGGGATCATGAGCGCAGCGAATAATCCCCTTTTATCTGCCTCACCCCAGTATCTCTCCTGCAGCTATTCTCTATACAAATCCTTATTATAACCTGAAAAGTCAAGACCCCAGAGGCGTCAAAATCCATCCCATAGCTATCGGGAGCTACAGTTCTGTCTGTTATGCAATTATAACCCCGGGCAACCACGGAGGTGGTTGAATAAGTTTAAGTTATTGCCAAATTTTATTCTCCGGAAATTATTTTTTCAGCAGGTCCCTTATCTCGGTAAGAAGAATTTCTTCTTTTGTTGGTGCAGGCGGGGCGGCCGGGGCTTCATGTTTTACTTCTTCTTTCTTCTTCGCTGCGTTCATGGCTTTAATAACCAAAAATACAGCGAAAGCAACTATCAGGAAATCAAAAGTCACCTGGAGGAAATTTCCATAGTTCCATGTTACAGCCGGATTTGTGTCAGTAGCTGCTTTAAGTATTACTTTAAGGTCTGTAAAGTTCACCCCACCAATTAATAATCCAAGAGGTGGCATGATGATGTCACCAACAATTGAAGCGACAATTTTACCAAAGGCTGCTCCGATAATTATACCGACAGCCATATCGGCAACATTGCCTTTCATTGCAAAGGCTTTGAACTCATCAGCCATTTTCATAATTTAAGAATTATCAGGTTAGTTAATCAGAATTTATAGGAAAGCCCTACACCAAATATCTCTTTGAACTGTACAAGTGATTTTGAGCCCTCTCCGGCTTCAACTATCCCATTTCCATTCCTGTCGTTCATGATCATAATATTGTCATCATAGATGAGCTGGGTGTTGAAATTGACATTCAGGTATTTATTAACCTTGAAAGCCAGAAGTACTTCCCAGTTAACATCAATATTCTGAGGTTTATCTAAATAGTTTGAGAAGAGATCGATCTTGGTTGTAAAAGAGACGTTCTTAAGCAATTCTGCTTTAAAATCGTTTTTTGAATAGATGGCTCTGATGTATCCCCCGATCTCGCTTTTTACTGTCTCTCCCGGATCAACGCCAAAAGCTCCAAGATTCGAGAGCTCGGGATCTGTCACAAATGTGAATTTTGCTGTCAGAGGGGCAAGAAAAGCACTGAAGTAGGCATTCGGCTTAAAGTCCATACCTAAAGCCAGGGTAATGTATGCCGGAGCAAAGAGGTTCGATATTTTTGTTTTTGTACCGTCTTGGTTATAGTTATAACCGGTGGTCATCTGTGTCTTGAAGTTGAAGAGCGCAGCATAGTAGAAATCCTTAAAAGCTTCCTTTCCGTATTTTGATAAAAAGTCGATCTTATCATCAGTCTTTTTGAAATCATCACTACCCTGCTTTACCAGCCCGTAACCTAAATCAATTGTGTTATCCCATACGGATTTTCCTTTCTTATAGTTGGCGAAAGCACTGAACATGCCGTTTACTGCAAGGGAATTTTCACCCCCTGCTGCCCAGTTAGTCAGAGATGTCTGGGCAAAGTTAAAGCCCACCACTCCGCCTGTTTTCCATCCCGAAACAGTATCAGCATTCTGGGCACGGAGAGCCTTCTCGGCTTCGGTTACCTGACCTGATAATGTAAGGCAGAATCCTGAAAGAATAAGGAATATTGCAATTAATTTTGTTTTCATAATAAATAGTCATTAAAAATAATAATTCAGCATATCCTTTAATACCATATACTTTCTCAGATATTCTCATTTTCTATACCTGGTAGTAATGTGAATAAGTAATGCAAGTTATAAATTATTAACAACATAAATATTGGATTGTCAATGCATAAAATCAAACACAATTAATCTGCTTGATGATAAATGTTATTATATTTATTATCAATGAATTAAGGTGCTTATTATTAATATAAGCACTGTCTCGTACTGAAACAACGGTTTCGAAAGATCTCTATAACAATATCCCTGCCAGTGAAGCTGAAATATATGATGCCATAGTTCCGCAGATCATCGCTTTAAAACCCAGACTGGCAAGATCTGCTTTTCGGGATGGAACCAGGGTTCCTATTCCGCCAAGCTGAATGGCAATTGAGCTGAAATTAGCAAATCCGCACAGGGCAAAGCTGGCTATTACAACTGATTTTGAACTTAATAAACCTTGCTGGATCATTGGGGAAAGATCAGAATAGGCAACAAACTCATTGATTACCATTTTTGTACCCATGAGTGACCCAACGTTCATTGATTCGGAAACAGGAACTCCCATAACGATAGCCACAAGACTGAAGAATGAACCAACAACATCCTTAAGACGAAGATTATCAACGTTCATTCCGATAGCGCTTAGCGACAATCCGGTCCATGAAAGGAAATGTCCGAAATATCCGAGAAGGGCATCAACAAGTGCAATAAGTGCAATTACCCCTATCAGCATAGCTATAACATTCAGTGAGATTTTCATGCCGTCACTTGCTCCATGCGATATTGCATCCATAATATTGGAATGTTCCTTCTTTACCTCAAGTTTTATAACACCTTTAGTCTCGGATTCCTCTGTTTCAGGATACACTATTTTAGAGATTACCAGGGCTCCCGGGGCAGCCATAAGACTTGCTGCAAGAAGGTATGAAGCAGGTACACCCATTGATATATAGACAGCCATTACACCGCCTGCAATACATGCCATACTTCCGGTCATTGATGCAAGCAACTCCGAGCGTGTCATGCCTGACAGATAAGGTCTGATCATTATCTGAGCCTCAACCTGGCCTACAAATGCACTGGCCACATTCGACAGAGCCTCGCTTCCGCTAACCCTCATTGCCCAGTGTACAAACCTTGCCAGCACTGCTATTACGCGCTGCATAAGTCCTATATGATATGCCATGGCTACAAGTACACAGACAAAAATTATTGTAGGTAAAAGGATAAACAGGAAGACGCCGCTTTTTACAATTCCTGCCGGAAGTATCTCGGTGATTTTAGTAAGATCACCAAAGACAAACAATCCTCCTTCTTTTGAAAAATCAAGCAGTTTATTTATTGCCTTACCCAGCCAGTAGAAGATTTCCTGTCCAAGAGGAACTTTAAGAATGAATATAGCAAGAACCAGTTGCAGTGCCATTCCTGTAATAACAAGACGGTAGTTTATCCTTCTCCGGTTATTTGACCAGAGAAATGCAAGTCCGAGTATTATTGCTATGCCAAGTACACCGGTAAATCTTCCCATGCAGAGTATGATTAAGTTTTAGAGACTTCATCAAACCTACATTTTTTTTTGATACAGTAAAAAGAATTGCGGAAAAAGAAATCAACCATTACCGGTACAATCCTACCTGTCCGTATTTTGGTATGGCCCTGTAAATTATCTTGGCATCCGACCTTGGAAGATAAATCTTTATAAACAGGTGATAGTCAGGTATCCTGAAATGCAAAATGCTTTTCATGCAACTCCAGGCATCACGGATACGGTATTCCCTGTCAAAATGCAACTGGCTCCTTCTATCATCTGGTTTTTCATTTTCCTGTTGACAGACATAAATTCTTGTACCGTCAGTCATCTCCAGAATATAATTTACCGGTTCTGTCACTGATGTATCAGGCATTATATCGGGTTTGTATTCAGAAGTATCTTTAGGCGCCATTTTTATCATGACTGGTTCTTTCTTGATTGTTGCCCAGTCTTTTGCTATTGTAAAGGGATTGGCCATCAATGACAGGATAAGATTCTCGTCTCCTTTGATGAAGATCTTACTTGTTTCCATTTCAGAAAACTTCGCCTCATGAACTGATACTCCGCTTATTTCAAGATGGGCAGTGCTATCGCTCAGGTTAAGAGTCAGGTAAATCGAATCAGTCTCTGCCATTATCATCCTCGACTGAAGGAATGCTTTCTCCTTTAATAATTTAAGATAAGTAGAATCAGAAAAAACCGGATTATCCATCCTGGTTTTTTCAGTTGAATCGATTCCGAATTCTTTTCTTATCTCCGAATATTTCTTCCCCGGGCTGAGCATCATCATAACTGAGTAGTATATGATGAATAGTACAAAAACAGCAGCAATGGAAATGAGCGCTATTGTTCTGCCGGATATCTTATTTTCAGTTTCTGGTTCCATGGTTTTTATGTGTCAGGTCAGAAAATATAAACTTTGGACCCTATTGAAAGTGTATTGAAGATAACTTCGAGATCTGCATCATTGAGTCGAACACATCCATGTGTTACAGGCATTCCGAGAAAACGCTTATATATTGTACCATGAATAAGGTATCCGTCTCCGATTGAAAGTGCATAATCGCCTAATACGCCATATTCATAACGTGACGGATCTTCTTTTGGAGGTATAGGCAGACCTTCCTCGACGAATGCCCAGTCAGGCCTTCTCCATACAGGATGCGTGATCTTTCCCTGTATCCAGTATTTTCCCTTGGGAGTCTTGAATATCCACTTTTTATCGCCTTGTGTCTGAAGCATTGTATAGCTTCCCGAGCTGCAGAATCCTTCCCTGACAAGCTTCTTGTTGCGATACAGAAAGAATCTGTTTTCAGTCGTATTTATAACTATATATGATTGTCCGGAGGTATAGCTGTTGTATTTACGCGAAAGTTTTTGAATATCCTTATTCAGCTGATTTATCTGTTTTTTATACTTAGCATCTTTTTTAATTTCCTGGTTATTTGTGATTTCAGTTCTGTGAACACCGGGAAGCTCTTTCAGACCCGGAGCTAAATAGAGTATGAAATATGAAATAAACAGTAAAAAAGTCAGCAAGGCAGCCAGTAATAACAGGCTGATTATGACTTTGAATAGCTTCTGATTTGACCTTAATTTCTCATATGATGATATAATAATCCTGATAAAACCCGCAGGAGTGAAAATGTCTTCATCCGGTTCAATATTTCCGCCCGGAAGAGTGACATCATCCTTTAAATCATCATTTTCCATAAAGTCTTATTTACTGGTTACAATATTATCAAGATCCACCATTGATCCTACAATTGTCACAGGAGTTCCTACCTTCACAATTTTATAAACCAGATCCATCTCTCTGTCAGTAAGAGCTACACAACCTTCAGTCCAGTCAATTCCTTTTCCGCCATTTCCATGTATCTCTATTAATCCTCCGATTTTTGCTGATGGAGGAAGTGATCCTTTTGCTATTTCATCCCTGAACCTGGCTGTATCTTCTTCATTTGGGTAATCAAGCAACAGTGCTTTATAATACCTTGTTTTTTTGCTGTCAAATTTCCTGGTGATCTTATATAATCCTTCAGGGGTTGCCTTGTCACCTTTCACCCTTTTGCCACCTACCCAGTTCGTACCAAGTTCTGCCTCAAATTCATACTTTGGTTTACCATTATAATAAACCAGACATTTTCGTGAAAATTTATCAATAATTATTGAATAATCGTTATTTCTTTTCGATTCATTTACTGTCATATCAACCCATTTTTTCCACAACGAGTAAGATTTGAAGTAATTCTTGAGATTTTCAGTAGCATTTTCAAACGATTCTGTCAACAGGTATTCTGAATCGGTAATCTTCCTGTTAGACTGAAGATAAATTCCTTTTTTATAGGCGATCTCTGCTTCTTCAAGCAGCATCTTGCCCCTTGATATACGTGTCCGGGTTTCTTCAGTAAGAGGGTAGGTTTCGAACAGATTATCAATCTGGATTACCAATGTTTTAAGCGATTCAATTTTTTGTTTTAACCTGATTTTAAATTCTGAAGAACTTGTTACAGAGTTTTCTCCTGCCTCAATTGATTTTTTCTCTGAGAGTTTAGCGAAATTTCTGACCTTCTCATAGTCTCTGACATAGAAAAACTTCCTGTTTTCCCTTTGCCAGTTAACCATTGCGGAATCATAAAAGACCCGCGCCTGGGTGAAAAGTTTTTTTGAGTATGTATCAGCCTTATTTGTCTCTGCTTTCGAAAGCGCTTTTCGGGCCGATTCCATTTCCGGTGAAGGAGGGACAGGAACAAGATGAATCAACAGTAAAACTGTCAATGTTAATAATGAAGCTGCTGATACTATAACCACTATTTTCTTCCACACTATTCTCATCTGATCAGTTAAAGCTTAAAAAAAAACCCGGGAAGATACCCGGGGATTTTATCTTTTAATTTAGAAAGTTAATATTACTTCCTTTTTGTTTTAGCGATAGCTTCTTTAAGCTCGGTGTTGATACCTGTAGCTCTTTCTTTTGCAGCTTTTACTTTGTTGTCAGCATCCAGATAAGAGCCTTTGTCATAAAGAGTCTGAGCTTCAGCAACAGAAGCTTCGATGGTCCCCATTTCAGTTTTGATCTGCTCAAGAACTGCAGCACCTTCTTTTCCTCTTGGAGCTTTCTTCATAAGAGTAGTATTCTCTTCAATAACTGCCTTTACCTCGGTCATAAGTGTTTCAACCTCTTTCTTAACTTCTGCTTTCTTTGTTGCAGCATTACCAGCAACCTGATTTGCAAGTGCAAGAGTAGCATCAAGTTTAACAGTTACATTCTTGAAATTCTTGAATAATTTTCCGTTCTGAACTTCAACTGCAGCCATGATAGCTTTCATTGAATCCTGCACAGCAGTAAATTCAGCCGGTACATAAACTGCAGCTTCTGCAGTCCGAGCAGCTGTAATAGCTGCATTTGTAGCATCAATTTTTTCCTGTGGAACTTTTCCACAACTAGAAAGGACAGCAACCATTGCTATAGCAGCTAATCCCATCAAAACTTTGTTTTTCATTTTCTTAAAACTTTTTAATACTTTGTTTATTTGTAACTTCCGATCTTTTTGGAATCGTTTTTTCTGTTTAAAAATACGACGCAAATATAGGACTTTTTTAGTTCATCGCAATAAAATATTATAAGAATTTTAGATAATGAGCTAATTTAATGAATATCAGTGGTTAAAAAGACTACAAAGATGCTATTTGTCATATTTTTATATAGAGTCCGGTTTGTAAGAATTACATTTCAATTGCCCGAATTGTTTTATTTGAATACTAAACGGTATGCAAATTAAAGTCTGAAAGGTTTGCTTTAATACTCATAATTCTATATACATTTAGTGATAATATAGGTTAAAATTTTTTATTCTGCTGATTTGTACTCATGAAATGGATTCAGGAGATTGATCCGGCTTCAGAAATCGTATTATCTGCAATACTGGCAGCAATACCTATAGCTTTCATTTTCTGGGCGTTGATAATCAGGAAAATGAAAGGGTATTTAGCAAGCATGCTGACAGCCGGAATAGCCATTGTTGTATCAGTCTTGGTTTACGGAATGCCTGTTAAACTTGCAATGTTGTCAGCATTAAATGGCATATTTTATGGTCTCTTCCCTATTTGCTGGATCTTAATCGGCGCTGTATACCTTTATAATATAACAGTCAGAAGCGGTCAATTTGAGATAATAAAGAATTTCATGGCATCCATAACGAATGACCGCAGGCTGCAGGCTTTAATAATAGCGTTCTCCTTCGGCGCATTCCTTGAAGGGGCTACTGGTATGGGAACCCCTGTGGCTATAACTGCTGCTATGCTTGTCGGACTCGGTTTTAATCCTCTGTATGCCGCAGGCATCTGTCTGATCGCAAATACTGCTCCGGTTGCATTTGGTGCAGTAGGCACACCTATTGTCATTGCATCACAAGTATCAGGAATACCGGAAATGGCTATATCCCAAATGGTTGGGCGCACGTTACCGTTAGTCTCATTGTTTATTCCGCTCTACCTTGTTGTTCTGATGTCAGGTTTCAGAAAATCCCTTGAGGTAATGCCGGCAATCCTAATATCAGGATTATCTTTTGCGGTTGTACAATGGTTTACATCAAATTACCTGAGTCCTATGCTTCCTGACGTTATTGCAGGACTTGTTTCCATTATATGCCTGGCTACGCTTCTTAAATTCTGGAAACCAAAATCTCAATGGAGGTTTAAAGATGAAACTGTTGAAATAACTGAAACATATAATAAATACTCTACAGGTGAAATATTAAAGGCCTGGTCTCCTTTTATTATTATGACCTTAATAATCATTACGTGGGGTCTGCAACCAGTCAAGGATGCACTTAATTCGCTTGGACAAATCAAATTTGTAATTCCCGGACTCAGCGATTCAATAATTAAACAGGATGGCACTCCTTTTATTATCAAACCTTTTGATCTCAGTATTTTTTCAAATTCAGGGACCGCATTGATCCTGTCGGGAATTATCTCTTTTCCTTTGATCGGGTTAGGAATTAAGGAAGGACTAAAAATATTTTACGATACCCTGAAGCAATTAAAATTCCCTATAATAACTATTACATCTGTCCTTGCGTTTGCCTTTGTCGCCAATTATTCAGGAATGTCAACCACCATGGCCATGGCACTGGCAGGAACAGGATTTCTTTTCCCGTTCTTTTCACCTGTACTGGGCTGGTTAGGTGTATTCCTGACCGGTTCAGATACTTCCTCCAATGCTCTTTTCTGTAAACTGCAACATACTTCCGCCACTGCTATTGGCATTGACCCGGTTATCACTGTCAGTGCTAATGCTTCAGGAGGTGTGACAGGAAAAATGATATCACCTCAGTCGATTGCAGTTGGCGCAGCTTCAGTAGGATTGGTTGGCAGGGAATCTGATATCTTCAGGTTTACTTTGAAACATAGTTTTATCATGCTTTTTCTGATTTGCCTTATTACTTTAATGCAGGCCTATTTCATGCAATGGTTAATTCCTGATTATAAGAATATTGAGCAGGTGGCACAAGTGCATACATTAAATAATTTATCAGGGATTATATGCCTGGGTGTTTTGCTCGCAATAATTATTACTATATCTTCAGTTATTCTGTTGATGAATAAAAAGAAGGTAGTCTGATCATACAGACCTGCTCATTTTAAATTACAAATATTTATGAAATCCGGTTAGCTGATTTTTTTGTAAATTCAATGAATAAAATATTATTCCAGAAGGTTAAATATTGCAGGATAATAAATTAAAACCCATTCACAAGATGAAAAAAACAAATTTATTTTTAATCGTATCTGTATGTTTATCAATATTTACGGTACATGGGCAATCAGGGAAACCGGGAAAATTCGGACCGGTAAATGAGGTTTATTCGGGGGTTAATATACACTTTACAAAAGGTCATGAAAAAGATCTTGATATGATAGCTGCTGCCGGTTTTAAAATTATCAGGATGGATTTTGGATGGCAGAGTACGGAACGAGAGAAAGGTGTTTATAACTGGTCAGATTATGATGAACTGACAGCCAATCTCAGTAAACGTGGAATAAGAGCGTTATATATTCTTGACTATTCCAATTCTCTTTACGAAGAGCAAACAGAATCGAAGGACCCGATAACAGGAAATGTTACAAAATCAGTTTCCGCACCTCATCATCCGGAGAGTATTGATGCTTTTGCAAAATGGGCTGCTGCTGCTGCCGTACATTTCAAGGGAGGTGATATAATCTGGGAAATATGGAATGAACCAAATATAAATTTCTGGAGACCAGCACCTGATGTATCTCAATATACCGCTCTTGCCAATGCTACCTGCAAAGCAATCAGAAAAGCGGTTCCGGAGGCTATTATCATTGGTCCTGCCACTTCAGAACTACCGGTACCATTCATTGAATCATTCCTTTCATCAGGAATTATTGAATATATAGATGCAGTAAGCGTCCATCCATACAGAAGGTATTCCATGTCACCTGAAACTGCAGTTGATGATTACAAAAAAGTACGTGAATTGATTGACAAGTATACTCCCGATGGCAAATCCAGGATTCCGATCATTAGTGGTGAGTGGGGTTATTCTTCTTCTTCCAAAGGTGTTTCAGTCGAAACCCAGGCTGCATATATTGTACGTATGCAGCTTTCCAATCTTGTTTATGGGATACCATTTTCCATCTGGTATGACTGGAAAAATGACGGTCCTGATCCCGCAGAACATGAGCATAACTTTGGAACAGTGACAAATGATCTGAAACCAAAACCTGCCTATACTGCAATAAAAACATTGAATGAACAGTTTAAAGGCTTCACCTTCGTAAGAAGGGCTGATGTTAAAAGGGGTAATGATTTTGTGCTTATTTTCAGGGATGGGAAAGGCAATATCAAAATTGCAGCATGGACTGCAGAAGTGCCTCATTCTGCTGTTCTGGAAGAAGTTGATATAAATAATGCAGAGCTTAAGGGTGTAGACTGGTCAGGTAATGAACTAAAGGTAAAGTCCGAATCAGGCAAACTTGTTATTGAACTTAGTCCACTCCCGCAATATATTTCATTACTGACCCGATAAAAAGAAATCGGTCAAAACTTAGCTGGATTTAGTGTGAGGTAAAATCAGGGGATTACCTTGCAAAGCTTAAATGAACACTTCGCATTTATTAATCTTAACTAAAGCAAACTCTCCCCTCTTTGCGAAGCAGAGAGGGGCGGGGGGTGAGTTCCTAGAGTTTTCAAGGGATTACCTTCGGTGATCCCTTTGGGGGGTACCTTGCAAAGCTTAAATGAACACTTCGCATATATTTATCTTTACTAAAGCAAACTCTCCCCTCTTTGCGAAGCAGAGAGGGGCGGGGGGTGAGTTCCTAGAGTTTTCAGGGGATTACCTTCGGTGATCCCCTGTGGGAGAACCAATCAAAGCAAATGCAAACCCTTTTAAAGCCAAATGGCTTAAAAAGTATTTTGTTTTTTTCATGACCTTCACCAAACAAGTTTGGTTCGTTCATTCAAAAACAAAACCATCCCGGCAGTTTTGCCGGGATGGTTTGCATTTGCTTTGCGGAGAGAGGGGGATTCGAACCCCCGGTACAGTTACCCATACGGCAGTTTAGCAAACTGCTGGTTTAAGCCACTCACCCATCTCTCCCATCGTTCTCCGAAGCTTTAGCGAAGAAGGACTTTATCTCATATACCTATATTATTAAATGAGCGCGACAAAAGTAGGAAAACAAGCTTTAAGTACAAAATAAAACGAAATTTTATTTAACTCCCTTTAGTATGTTGTTGACAAGTTTGAAATTCTCATTGGTCTCCTCATCAAGATCAGCCAGAGTTATTTTCCCTGACTTGACATCTGCCAGAAAACGGCTCAGTAAAAAATTTCTGGGTAATTCCCTTTCCTTTATAAACCGGGAATTTGGGATCGTGATCCCTTCACGGCTGCTCAGGATATGGGTTTTGAAATCGAGTGTCGACAACAGGTCCTCAGCATTCAGAAATCCCTGAGGAATTTTTATAATGAGTTCCCTTTCTGTGTCAGTATTAAAAACAGTCTCCCTTAACATTCCTGCCAGATTATTTTCATCATTATTATCAAAGAGAAGAACGGAGAAATCCATCCCCCATCCCATCATAATATTGCATAGCAGGGGTATTGATGAAACATTGACTGATGGTATTATACTGACTTTCCCTTTGAATCCTGTAAGAATCATTATGGAGCTGATTAAATAGAAGGATCCTGTATTATTTACAATAAGGTTTACCTTGCGCGTGGAGAAACCTTCTCCACTCATTGGATTACCCATAATGCTCTGCAATGGGGTCAGAGTATCGGTTGAAGCAGATGAAAGTCTTAAGGGGTCTAATATTCTTGTGGTGCTTCTAAGGCTGTCAAGGTCATCACGCTGAACAGCCAGCACACGGTGCAATTTATTAATCTCAACAAGATGAGGCGAATGTGTGGTATAAATTACCTGTATACTGTCTTTGATATCTTCAAAAACCTTTAGAACGTCCTCCTGGGCTCGTGCATGCAGGCTGACTCCCGGTTCATCAACCAGCAGGACAAGTTGACGGTTCTTCAGGTTTGCTGAGGCTTTAAGTTCCATGTAAAATGAAAGGAACCATCGTACCCCCCTGCTTCTTTGTTTAGGATATAATCTCTCCCCTTCATCCTTAATCCAGAATTCAAGATATGGTTTGCCCGCTTTGGAACCGTAAGATGCATTATAATGTTCGAGCTCAAACTGAATATGAATCTTATTGTTACGCCCGATAGACTGTTGCCAGAAATCATGGAAATTTTGCGTAAGCGAATGATTCAGGTTCTCGATCTTCTGTTTTAGTATCCGGCTTGAGGGTTGCTGAAAGAAAGAATAATCGAGGCTGGCAAGAGAGAGAAAATTACGCGCAGCTTTATAACCTTCCACCTGATCATTGCCTGATACAATATCATCCATATCAATCCTGTTCGGGAGCAGGCTGCCGAAATCTTCAAACAGCTCAAAAACAGGACTATATTCAAAATATTTCAGGCCAAGTACGCTGCTTGTATATCCCGATTTGTAAGATTTTACAGCACTGCCGGCTTTTAGCCTCGCCTCCTCCTCACCGCATCCGTTAATAATAAAACCTGAGCATGCAATATGGTCCTCAAGCTCAGTTTGTTTATTATTCCGCTCTTCCAGTGTTCTCTTGAAATCATTTAAGACATTGTTCCAGTTATGAACTGTCTCATCGTCTGATTCGTGCATTAGCAGAGTCATCCGCTGATGCCTCTCCTCAAGCTTAAGAGATAATTGTCTGAGATGGTCATCAGCAGCATTGAACTTTTCCTTTA
>Ga0315272_10000657_pt1 | contig 17428 bp, 15 predicted proteins | sample C3_middle_MG_FD_203918 | JGI IMG/M metagenome (GOLD analysis project Ga0315272, IMG submission 203918) | Sediment microbial communities from Yellowstone Lake, YNP, Wyoming, USA - C3_middle | ecosystem: Environmental > Aquatic > Freshwater > Lake > Sediment | place: USA: Wyoming | collected...
TCTCCGTTCTCCAAAAAAATATATAACTTGCACACATATTCAGATCATTATGATCGCTAAACTCAGACATAGTTTTATGATGAGGCGCCTCGGTAGACGTCTGTATAATTGTCTGATGTTATATTCCTTAAATTAAGACTGGTTCCAGGTTCCAGGTTCCAGGTTAAACTCACTTTTGTCTTTTAACTTTATTTTTTTGTCTTTCAATATGAAGGGACTTATTTTCAGTGTAAAGCGATATTCAATCCATGATGGTCCGGGCATCAGGGTTACTTTTTTTATGAAAGGATGCCCGCTTGAGTGTATATGGTGCCATAATCCTGAAGGAATATTGCCTTATCCTGAAAAAGTGATGAGAACCAACAAGGTAGGAGGTAAGTCATTTACAACTGAAGAGGAGGTGGGCAAGTATTACACCGTTAAGGATGTAATTGAAATACTTGACAGGGAGCGAGTGTTCATAAATCAATCAGGTGGAGGAGTTACCTTTTCCGGCGGTGAGCCAATGCTTCAGTTTGATTTTCTGCTTGATGTCCTAAAGGCCTGTAAGACAGGTGGATATCATACTGCTGTTGATACTTCCGGTTATTCTTCAACAGAAAACTACAAAGCAATTATCCCGTTCACAGATCTGTTTCTGTACGACATAAAGCATCTTGATGACAAAAAACATTTGGAGTTGACAGGTGTTTCAAATAAGATTATCATTGATAATTTACTGATGCTTTCCAGGGGGGGAAGGAATATAATGTTAAGGATTCCTGTTATACCAGGTAAGAACGATGATAATGTTCATATGAAAGCATTGATTGATTTTATAAATACCATGAACAAAGGGAATATTAATAAGATCAGTCTTTTACCATATCATAAAATCGGATCGACTAAGTACAGAAGGTTCAACAGAAAATGGGAGATGGAAGGTGTCGAACCACCATCGACGGAGGAGATGAAGTTGCTTAAAGAGTTGTTCATTGAGACAGGAGTAAAGGTAAAGATAGGAGGGTAGGCGACCGATGCAGCGCTCCGGGCGACAGGAATTATAATAAAGATTAAATGAAGATTATATGAAAATTTCAGAAAGAGTAAAGAAACTCAGAGAGCAGAGCCTTAATGCCATTGAGACAATGTCTGCCGAGCGGGCACTCCTGATGACTCAGTTTTATAAAAGCGATGAAGCACGCGAATTATCGGCTCCCGTTAAAAGGGCAAAAGCATTTGAATATCTTTTAAAGAACAAGAAGATATGCATCAATGAAGGTGAGCTGATAGTAGGAGAGAGAGGACCTGCACCGAAAGCTACTCCAACTTATCCGGAAATCAGTCTCCATTCGATGCAGGACCTTGATATTCTGAATTCCAGGGAAAAGGTATTTTTCCGTGTTGATGATGAAGTGAGGCAGATATATGAAAGCGAGATAATACCCTTCTGGAAAGGGAAAAGCAACCGAGACAGGATCATGAGCCGGATGTCACCTGAATGGATGAATGCTTACAATGCCGGAATATTTACGGAATTTCAGGAGCAGAGAGCTCCGGGACATACTGTGCTGGGATATAAAATGTATAAATCCGGGTTCCTTGATCTCTTGAAGGAAATCAGGGATGCAGTGGCTAAGCTGGACTATTACAATGATCCGCAGGCAGTTGAGAAGCATGAGGAATACAAGGCAATGGAGATAACCTGCAATGCAATTATGATGTTCGCAAACCGTCATGCTGATGAACTCGAAATGCTTTCTCTAAACGAGAAGGGTGAAGCAAGGAAAAATGAGTTGATTAAAATGGCTCAGGTATGCCGGAGAGTTCCTGCAAATGCACCTCAAACTGTGCATGAAATGTTGCAGCATTACTGGTTTATTCACCTGGGAGTAATTACAGAACTCAATCCGTGGGACTCTTTTAATCCCGGCAGGCTCGATCAGCATCTTTATCCTGTTTACAGAAAAGATATAGATTCAGGTACGCTGAATGAAGATGAATTATGGGATCTGCTAGGTTGTTTCTGGGTGAAGTTCAATAACCATCCTTCTCCGCCTAAAATGGGAGTCACAGCAAATGAAAGCAACACCTATACTGACTTTTGTCTTATTAATCTTGGAGGAGTGAAAGCAGATGGGACTGATGCTGTGAATGAGATGACGTATATACTTCTTGATGTGATACGCGAGATGAGAATACTCCAGCCCAGCTCAATGATTCAGATAAGCAACAAGAATCCTGACAGGTTCATCCATAAGGCACTTGATATTATTAAAACAGGATTCGGACAGCCTTCCTGCTTCAATACTGAGGCCATTATTTCAGAGCTGCTCCGGCAGGGTAAAGGACTGGTTGATGCAAGAAACGGAGGGGCTTCCGGTTGCGTCGAAACCGGTGCTTTCGGAACGGAAGCCTATTGGCTTACCGGTTATTTTAATCTTCCTAAAATTCTGGAAATTACACTGAATAATGGTTTTGATAAAAGGACAGAAAAGCAGATCGGGCTGGAGACCGGTTATCCTACTGATTATAAAAATTTTGATGAACTGATGTCAGCATATAAGAGACAGGTAAATTACTTTGCTGATATTAAGATAAGAGGTAACAATATCATTGAAAGACTGTTTGCAAACTGGCTTCCTGTACCTTTTCTTTCATTGCTTCTCGAGGACTGCATTGCAAACGGGAAGGATTACAATTGCGGCGGAGCAAGATACAATACATCTTATATCCAGGGGGTGGGTCTTGGAAGCATAACTGATATTCTCACTTCAATCAGGTATAATATATACGACAGGAAAAAACTGACCTGGAAGAAGCTCTCTGAAGCGCTGGATAATGATTTTAAAGGCTTTGAGGAAGTACAACATGATCTTATTTACGACACTCCCAAGTACGGGAATGATGATGATTACGCTGATCAGCAGGCTGTTTCAGTTTTTGAGATTTTTTATGATGCCGTTAATGGAAGACCCAACACACGGGGAGGTGTTCACAGGATAAACATGCTACCAACAACTTCTCATGTTTATTTTGGCAGCGTAACTGGTGCAACTCCTGACGGGAGGAATATGAATCTTCCGCTGTCAGAAGGAATATCTCCATTCCAGGGGGCTGACCATCACGGACCAACATCGGTTATCAAGTCAGCTTCAAAGATTGATCATCTCCGTACAGGAGGTACATTGCTAAATCAGAAGTTTTCACCTTCATTTTTTCAAGATGAGGACAGTTACAGCAACCTTACTTCACTTATAAGATCATATTTCAATCTTGACGGACATCATATTCAGTTCAATGTGGTAAATGCGGAGACATTAAAAGATGCCCAGAAACATCCTGAGCGTTACAGGGATCTTATTGTACGTGTGGCAGGTTACAGTGATTATTTCAATGATCTGGGAGAGGATCTTCAGAATGAGATAATCAGGAGAACCGAGCATGATGACCTTTAGAATATAGCTATAGAGGCATTACAGGCGATAAAGGCGTTAGAGGCTGAAAAAACTAAAGGCTTTATAAGTCATTTTAACCCATAAAGCCTTTAAAGCCTCTACAGCCTCTACAGCCTTTCCAAATTATTTCTTCTTATCCTTCACTTCATTGAATACCGATGTTGCAGTTGCAACAATTCCAGCTATATCTGAAAGATTAGATGGCAGTATCATAGTATTATTAGTTTTTGCCAGGTTGGAAAAAGCTGCAAGATATTGTTCAGCTATCCTGAGGTTAACGGCATTCAGTCCGTTTTCCTCATTTATTGCATTTGCAATAGCCCTCAATCCATTAGCTGTTGCTACAGCAACCTGTTCGATTTCTGAAGCACGTCCGGCAGCCTCGTTTATGCGCCTCATCTTCTCACCTTCGGATTTCAGGATATACTCCTGTTTGTCGCCATCGGCGTTATTAATTTTGGCCTGCCTTGTTCCTTCAGATTCAGCGATAACAGCTCTTTTTTCTCTTTCTGCTCTCATCTGTTTCTCCATGGCATCTTTGATGCTTTGAGGAGGGGAAATATTTTTAACCTCATACCGGGTTACTTTTACTCCCCATGGTTCACTTGCTTTATCAACAGCTTCAACAATGGTGACGTTTATGGTCTCACGTTCTTCAAATGTTCTGTCGAGCTCGAGTTTACCGATTACGCTCCTCATTGTTGTCTGGGCAATCTGGATTGAAGCAAATCTGTAATTGTCAATTCCGTATGAAGCTTTCTGAGGATCAAGTACCTGAAGGTAAAGTATCCCGTCGACTTCAACCGCAATGTTATCGCGGGTTATACAAATCTGAGGTGCAACATCTATAGCCTGCTCTTTAAGGGTGTGTCTGTACCTCACTTTGTCGAAGAATGGTATCAGTATCTGGAAGCCTGCGGTGAAAGTTGACCTGTATTTTCCAAGTCGTTCAACGATAATAGCTGTCCTTTGCGGGACAATCTTGATCATTGAAGCAATCAGGATAAATCCAAGAAAGATTAATCCTACTAAAATAAATGTAGCGCTTGATCCGTTCATGTTATTTGTTTTTTGGTTCTACTATAAGTTTGAAACTTTCTTTCCGGATAATAATCACTCTCTCTCCGTTTTTGATTGGTGCCTTGGATTCAGCTTTCCATGTTGTGCCTTTGAATTCAACCTTTCCTATATTGTCCGTCCCAAATTCACCTGTTGCAATAGCTTCTTTACCGGTAAATTCATCTTCAACATCTTCAGATTCTTTCCCCCTGCTGTAAAAGAACTTCTTCTGGATAATTCTTCTGAGTGCAACCAGTGAGATGACTGAAACCACTGCAAAAATGACTATCTGCATATTGGTTCCAGGTTCGCTTATGAGGCAAACCAAGGCAGTCAGCCAGGCTCCTACACCGAAGAAAAAAATAAAAAATCCGGGGATTACAAGTTCAAGCAGAAATAAAATCAGACCAAGAATGAACCACAATAGTTCTGGTCTGGAAAGAATGTTCGTGATCATAGCTGATAGTTTAATTTTTTGCGAGATAATTTGATTGAATCAAGTAAAGATATAAAAAAAATATCCAGATAATCAAGTAGTATTGAATTTACTGAAGGTAATAAATTTCATTACCAGAATAAAAAAGTGCTTTTCTCTATTTTTTAAGAAGGGAATCGTTGATTGTTTTAAGCCAGAGACTTACTTTTTTGGAATAGAAATTAAGGTTTTCACATGAATAATCTCCTTCCATTTTTATAAGGCACCCTTTGTAAACATTGTTCTGATCAGAAAAGGTATAGCATATAAAAACAGAGGTACCTGCATCTGCAGCCTCACTCCTGATTGCTGTAACTTTACTTGACGCAATATTTTGGATGTGAGAAGAAAACCTTGCCAGTTCATCTTTGCCTATTTTGATTTCTGATTTTGAGCATTTGGCAATGTTCTCAGAAAGCTGTTCATCTGAAAGGTTATAATCCTGTCCGTGAAAATTCCAGTTATCAGGGTTTTTATATGTCATGATGTTACCTTCATCGTCAATATAAAATCCCTCATGAACATAACCCCAGGCATAGTTAATATAATCATACTGAAAAAGAATATGCTGTTTTCCATTCAGGACATAGTTCTTTTTGCAGCCCGGAATTATCAGTGCCAGGAATAAAAAAATGATTAACTTATTACTGGTTCTCATATTGAAAAGCTCATTCTTCCCTCTCAAAAAACGGACCATTTTATTTCCTTGCAGACTCATAGTACAAAAATATTGAAAAAAACAGTTCCAAAAAATATAGAATATATGATAATAGATATTTCATCTGTGAAACTGAAGATTCAGGTGTGTCATTTTTCAGATATTCATTTCTCATATCCTGCTTAAAAAAGATTTTACGGATTCATTTTTTTTTTGTAAATTAAATCGTTCATAATTCCAATGGAATTTCACTGGGATAAAGCATGGTCTCATCCGCGTATTTGCGGGATAAATGATTATAAATCAGGATATAAGGTTGTTCCGAAGCCTGTTTCCTGTTTAATACATCAGTAAAAGGAATAGATCAAATGGATAAGTTTGTAGATTATTTCGATAAACGTCAGAGAGAAGAGATCCTTAAGAAGCCTTCTGACAGTGATGGTCCTGTGATAACAATCTCAAGGCTCACAGGCTGCGATGCCCGTCAGGTTGCAACGCTTCTGGTTGACGATCTAAACCATAAAGAAGGTTCCAAAAAATGGAAATGGGTTGATAAGGATATAATTTATGCCATAGCTAAGGAGCTTAATACAGAGACACAGCGTGTTGAGAATTTCTACAAAGGTATTGAGCTGTCAAATATGTCTGAAATGATAATGGCTTTTTCAGGTGGTTTTGTCAGCGATCTGCGGGTGAAAAAGGCTATAAAAGATGTTGTTCTTTCTATGTGCAAGGAGGGTCATATAATACTTGTGGGAAGGGGAGGTGTTTCTATTGCTCATGACATTGAAGATTCGTTACATATAAGACTTATTGCCCCGTTCTACTGGAGGGTTGAAAATGTGATGAAGAAGAAGGAGATGAATATTGAGGTTGCAGAAGAATACGTTGTTGATACTGATGAAAAAAGATTCAACCTTATTCACACATTTCTTGATAAAAAACCGTTGAATATTGATTACATCTTTGATGCCACGTTAAACCGCAGCAGTTTCACTATCCCACAGATTTCTGAGATCATCTGTTCAATGTACGAGAAAAAAATAGGCAGTCATCTCGGCGAACACAAAATGAGAAATTATATCATCTGATATTCTTATTGATGCAGCAGTCGACCGGTTACCTGTAATGGTTTTAGTTCAGCCTGCCGTCTTTTTCCACCTTTTGCCTTATACCTTATAGTGAACTTATCTTACCTATGCGTTTAATATGTTCACCTGTTCTTTCTGCGAGACACTTTTCGTAGTTATCCCAGTCTTTTATAATGTGTTGTGCAACTCCGGAGGCGACTGCAGCCCTGGCAACTGCCGAAGCAACTTTTGGAAGTAGTCTTGGATCAAGTGGCTTTGGAATTATATAATCCCTGCCGAATTCAAGTTTTTCCACATTATAGGCCTTTACAACACTTTCAGGTACAGGTTCCTTTGTCAGTTCAGCAAGCGCTTTTGCTGCAGCCAGTTTCATTTCTTCATTTATAGTTGTGGCAAGACAGTCAAGTGCTCCTCTGAATATGAACGGGAATCCGAGTACGTTGTTAATCTGGTTAGGATAATCTGATCTTCCTGTAGCAAAAATCAGATCATTCCTGGTTGCCATGGCATCTTCATAGTCAATCTCAGGGTCGGGATTTGCCATAGCAAAAACTATTGGGTTTTCAGCCATTGTAGCAAGCATCTCTTTTGATAGCATTCTGGCAGCAGAAAGACCAAGGAAAAGATCGGCTCCTTTTACAGCCTGTGCAAGAGTATCAAGGTCCCGGTCAGTAATGAATTCCTTTTTGTACTTGTTGAGGTCTGTTCTTTTACGGTTGATTACTCCTTTAGAATCGACCATTACGATATTTTCTTTCTTCACGCCAAGTGAGACATATAGCCTCGAGCAGGATATCGCTGCAGCGCCAGCTCCGCAGACTACCAATTTAATCTTGTCGATTTTCTTGCCTGTTATTTCAAGTGCATTGAGTAATCCCGCTGAAGAGATTATCGCTGTCCCATGCTGATCATCATGAAAGACAGGTATATTTAGTATCCTTTTCAGCTCAGTCTCAATTTCGAAACATTCCGGAGACTTGATATCTTCAAGATTTATTCCCCCGAATGTCGGAGCTATCTGACGGCAAAACTCTATAACCTTTGCAGGGTCTTTCTCATCGACTTCAATATCAAATACGTCAATGTCTGCAAATACCTTGAAAAGCAGACCTTTGCCTTCCATAACCGGCTTCCCTGCCAGTGCACCGATATCTCCCAGTCCGAGGACTGCAGTGCCATTTGAAATGACTGCAACAAGATTTCCCTTGGCCGTATAGTTGTAAGCATCCCTCGGATTTTTTTCTATTTCCAGACAGGGGTAAGCTACGCCCGGGGTATACGCCATGCTCAGATCACGTTGCGTGAAATATGGTTTTGTTGGAATTACCTCAACTTTACCCTGCCTGCATCTGCTATGATAATGCAGAGCTTCTTCTTTTGTTACTTTAGCCATGACTTGAGTTTTATATGTATTATTCAGATGCCTTTTTGATAGATTTTAGAATCCGGCGAACTCCTGAAATAAGTAACTCAAAATTACTATTTTGATATTGTCAATATTATGAGAAATATCAGTTCTTATTAACCTGCAGAGAATATTCCGGAAATATATTTTGCATTAACAACAAATTTAGATATTTTCAACCACGTTTAGAAATATACTTTTATATAAAGGTTATGAATAAAAATATCGCAATCGGCGCTGATATAGGAGGAAGCCATATTACTGCTGCTGCAATTGACCTTACATCCGGGAAAATACTAAGGGAAACAATAACTGAAAGGGCTGTCAATAACCAGGCTTCCGCAAGTTCAATAATAGGTATCTGGGCAGAGGCACTTTCCAATGCACTTTCAAAGGTGTCCTTCGAAAATGTTAAAGGGATTGGATTTGCAATGCCTGGTCCTTTTGATTATGTCAAAGGGATATGCTATATAAAAGGAGTGGCAAAATATGAGAATCTTTATGGATTCAATATTACTGATGCTATTGGAAGCAGCCTTGGTGTCCCTGAACATTTTCTGATCAGGTTCATGAATGATGCCTCGTCATTCGCGGTTGGAGAAGCCTGGGCAGGTAGCGCAAAAGACAATTCAAGATCGTTATCAATTACACTCGGGACGGGATTTGGTTCAGCATTTATTGCTGACAAAATCCCTATTGTCGATGGACCACTGGTCCCAAGGATAGGATGTGTATATCATCTTCCTTACCGTGACGGAATTGCCGATGACTATTTCTCAACAAGAGGACTTCTTGGTCGGTATAAAAAAGCCACAGGCAAGGATTTGTCAGGTGTTAAGGAGCTTGCCCAACTGGTATCCACCGACAAGTATGTTCCTGAACTTTTCAAGGATTTTGGAGTGAATCTTGGAATATTTCTTGCTCCATGGTTGAAAGGTTTTGATGCTGAAATACTTGTTATAGGAGGCAATATTTCACACGCCTATAATCTGTTTGGCAACTACTTTGAGCAGAGCCTCAGGGATCAAAACTGTAATTGTGAAGTGGCATTATCCCAGCTTAAGGAGGATGCAGCTCTTCTCGGTAGTGCCTATCTTCTTGACGATGATTTCTGGAAATCAGTCCAGCACGCTCTTCCATTAATGTAGGCAACAGGAAACCTTTCAACATTGAACCTTAAACTTTAAACTAAATAGTATGCATAAACAACATGTTAACATAGCCAAAATACTCCCCGTGCTTATGGCATTTTTTGTCATGAGTTTTGTCGACCTGGTTGGTATTGGTGTCGACAGGGTAAGCAAGGATATGAATCTGAGCGCCACACTGGCACAACTTATACCATCTGCAGCTTTCCTCTGGTTTTTACTCCTTTCAGTACCGGTAGGAGTGCTGCAGTCGCGATTAGGCAAAAGATTTATGCTGAATGTTGGAATGGGTGTTACAGCACTTGGATTACTTGTTCCGTTTTTTTTCTATACTTTTGAAATGGTGCTGGTTGGTTTTGCCCTTCTAGGAATTGGCAACACAATCGTACAGGTCTCGGCAAATCCTCTCCTTGTTGATGTGGTACCGGGAAACAGGGCATCAAGTTTCCTCAGTTTTTCCCAGTTCATCAAAGCTATCGGTTCGATGATAGGAGCCCCGCTGGCAGGTGTTTTTGCAGCACACTTCACACATGACTGGAAGCTTTTGTTCCTCGTATTCGGAGTGGTTTCAATTCTTTCAGTATTGTGGCTTTCGTCAGTTAAAATAGAAGAGGTCAGGCAGACCAGTATCAAGGCAACCTTCTCTTCTTCATTCAAGTTGCTGGGAACAGGTTTTGTATTTCTTATGGTGATATCTATTTTTCTGGTGGTAGGTGTTGATGTCGGATTCAACTCAAATTCGGGACAATTCCTGATCAAACAGTTCGGTATGGAGCCTGTCACTGCAGAGTCTGGCAGAAGTGTTTATTTCTTCGGCCGTATGCTCGGTACTTTCGCAGGTGCAATTATGCTGACAAGGATATCTTCACGGAGTTTCTTCATGTGGACATCAGCCCTTGGAATTGTATGCCTTGCAGCTATACTTATGGTGCATTCCACGGCCATGGCCTGGGCCCTGGTATTCATGATTGGCCTTGCAGTGGCAAATATCTGGCCTCTTGTATTCTCAATCGCTGTTGAAAGATATCCTGACAGAAATAATGAAATATCCGGTCTGATGATGATGGCAATATCAGGAGGGGCAGTTATTCCTCTTTTAATAGGGTGGGTGAGCGATATGACTAATGTGGCATTGGGCATGTCGATTCTTATCCTTTGTATGGTTTACCTTCTTGCAGTCTCTATTTATTGTTTAAAGAAATAAGCTTCGAAAGATTCAGGAATATTATGACCTTTATTGCTTTCCATAAGACTAAACTCTGAGAGCGGAATAGATTATTAAGTTAAAAAATACCGGTTTCCGGATAGAAATCCATGTCATTCATGGATTTCTTTTTTTTCTCAGGAATAGTTGTATCATTTTTGTTATGATAATAGAAGTACTTTATACATAAATCACATGAGACTGAAGAAAAATATAGCGACCAGTGAAGCAGGGTTTGTTTTCAATCCAGGGACCGGAGACTCTTTTTCAGTTAATCAGACAGGGGCTGAAATACTTTCACAATTGAAACAGGATAAATCACCTAAAGAGATTATACAACTGATATCTTCAAGGTTTGAGGTTGATGCGACCCAGATAGAAAGGGACCTTGATGATTTTATTTCTCAGCTTTATACATTCAATCTTATTGATAAATAGAAAGCTTTAAACGATTCAGGTTATGAGTGCTGCAATGGAAAAACAAAAACTGGTCATAGCCGTAACAGCGCTCAACGCCATAGATAGTCCCGGACCAGGAATAGCAGTCATCCGCTCTCTCAGGGAGTGTGCAGATTTTGATGTGAAGATAATCGGTCTTTCATATGAAGCACTTGAACCCGGCATTTACATGCATGATATTATAAACAAAACATATCAGTTGCCTTTTCCATCAGCCGGTACGGAGATATTACTTGAAAGAATAAAGCAGATTAATGATATTGAGCATATTGATGTTCTCATTCCTAATTTTGATGCGGAGCTTTACAATTTTATCAGAATAGATGACAAAATAAGGCAGATCGGCATTAAGACATTTCTTCCGACGGCATCGGAGTTTGATGCCCGCGACAAGGTGAATCTTTCGGCTTTTGGTAAAAAGAATGGCTTTCTGATGCCGGAGGATAAGGTAATCTTCCAGGTAAGTGCAATAACAATGCTTTCAGAAAAATTTGGCTTTCCACTGGTTGTAAAAGGCAAATACTATGATGCATATATCTGCAATACTATTACAGAGGCAGAGAGAGCTTTCTATAAACTTCAGGCCAAATGGGGCGTACCGGTTATTCTGCAAAAATTCATCCCGGGTACCGAAATCAATGTTGCTGTTCTTGGAGATGGTAAAGGAAATGCAGTTAGTATTATCCCCATGCGTAAATTGTATATCACCGACAAAGGTAAAGCCTGGGCCGGCATAACGATAGAGGATAATATCCTTATAGAGACAGCTGAGAAATTTGTCTCATCAACAAATTGGAAGGGAGGATGTGAACTGGAAATAATGATGACGGCAGATGGAAAACCTTATATTCTTGAAGTCAACCCTCGTTTCCCTGCCTGGATATACCTAACCTCTGCGGCAGGACAGAACCAGCCTGCTGCCCTTGTAAAGCTGGCCCTTGGACAAAATGTTGAACCTATGCATAGCTATAATGTCGGGAAATTATTTATTCGATATTCCTGGGACATGATAGTCGATATTTCAGAATTCCAGAAGATTTCAGGAACAGGTGAATTGTAACATTTTTTAAAGATTTGGTTATGGAAAAAATAAAATATGAACGTCCTGTCATCAAGAAGATGAATGCAAGCCTGATGAATAAATTTGGCTCGCGAATTGAAAATGAGCCTGTTACGCAGATAGATGGAATACCCGTTGGATCTCTTCTTAAGAAATATGGTTCCCCTCTCTTCATAATATCTGAAAAGCAGCTCAGGAGTAATATTCAGAATGCTTTAAGGATATTCAGGACCCGTTATCCAAAAGTACAGTTCGCATGGTCCTACAAGACAAATTATATAAATGCAGTTTGCAGGATATTTCACCAGGAAGGTTCGTGGGCTGAGGTTGTCTCAGGTTTTGAATACAGAAAAGCTCTGGACAACAATGTGCCAGGAAATAAAATAATATTTAACGGACCGGAAAAAACAGATAATGACCTTATTACAGCTGTCAGAAACAATTCCCTAGTGCATATTGATCACCTGGATGAACTTCTCACTCTTATTGATCTGTCGGAAAAACATAATCTGAAACCAAGGGTTGCACTCAGGATCAACATGGATACCGGAATTTTTCCTAAATGGGACAGATTCGGTTTTAACCTTGAGAATGGTCAGGCCTGGAATGCAATAAGCAGAATTGTGAATGACAGTAACCTCCAGCTTATAGGGCTGCATTGCCATATAGGAACTTTCATCCTGACTCCATCGGCATATTCTGTGGCGGCTACAAAGCTTTCAGAACTTGCTTATGAGATAAAAGCCCGGTTTGGTAAATCAATTGAGTATCTTGACCTTGGTGGTGGTTTCCCTTCTCAAAACAAGCTTAAAGGTGTTTATATGCCTGGTTCAGATACAGTGCCTTCCTTAGACCAGTTTGCTGATGCCATAACTTCCTCATTGCTTGGATTCGGATTCAAGCAGGATGAACTTCCTCTTCTTATTCTTGAAACAGGCAGAGCCCTGATTGATGATGCAGGATTTCTTCTTGGTACTGTTCTGACAAATAAAAGGTTGTCTGATGGACGCAGAGCTACCATCCTGGATTTTGGCGTGAATATTCTTTTTACATCACTATGGTATGATCATAAGATAAGTCCTGCTCAGGATTCTGTTCAGCTCACAGAGGATATGGTGCTTTACGGCCCTTTGTGTATGAATATTGATGTTATACGTGAAGGTATAAATATGCCAGTCCTCGAAAAGGGAGATCATGTGGTGGTACACAAAGTTGGTGCTTACAATATGACCCAGTGGATGCAATTTATTACATACAGGCCTAATGTGATACTTATTGATATAGAAGGCAATACACATATTATAAGGAAAGCTGAAGATATAGAGACTATCCAACAGATGGAACAGCTTCCCGGATATCTTGAAAATGATGTCGTAAAATAGGAACAGCTTATATGCATCGGGTTTTTAAAAACATAGAAGATACACTGATACCATCGACACTGAACAGCTATTCAGTGATATTCTTTTTTAACAACAGGCTTTTTGCTGTTATCCTGATGCTAGCCACTTTTTTCAATGTAACTGCAGGGCTGAGTGGATTTATTGCAGCCTTAACTGCTGTAATAATAGCTGACAGGATGGGTTTTGATAAGGTTCTTTTAAAGCAGGGAGTGCTTAGCTTTAATGCCCTTCTGGCTGGAATAGGTCTGGGAACCTTCTATGAACCAGGCCTGGTCTTTTTTGCTTTATTGCTGCTGGCTTCCCTGATTAGCCTTATGATATCAGTTGTCATGAGTGGTTTCCTGGGAAGATATGGCTTACCATTTCTGAGTATCCCCTTTGTTTTTACTTTATGGATTATTATACTGCCCTCCGGTCAGTTAACAAACATAGGACTTACTCAGCGGAATGTATTCTGGATTAATGAGATGTATTCAGTTGGGGGAAAGCCCTTACTGGATCTGTTCCAGACAATTGACAATCTTCCGCTGAACAAGCTGGTTACAACCTATCTCAGATCCCTCAGTTCAATTATTTTTCAGGATAACCTCCTGACAGGCATACTTATAGCTTTTGCTATTTTTATCACTTCGAGAATTACATTCTTTCTGACAATACTTGGATTCATTTCTGCATACATATTTGCACATTTTATAGGGGCAGATATGGCGAGCATGAGTTTTTACAATATCGGAGCAAATTATGTTCTACTTGCGATAGCTGCAGGGGGATTCTTTACAATTCCTTCTAAATATTCATACCTGTGGGCCGTAGTGCTTATTCCGATATTATCGATGTTTATCCTTTTCCTCAGAAATCTGCCAGGCTTTAATGATCTTCCAATGTTTTCACTTCCATTTTCTATAATATCCATAACATTCCTTTATTTCCTTGGTCTGAGAATTTACCCGGGCAAGCTTAAGACCACGGTTATTCAGCATTATTCACCTGAAGTAAACCTGTATACATTCATAAATGATTCGGACAGACTTTCCGTTTTCAGGTTTTTGCCTTTACATCTTCCCTTCTGGGGGGAATGGACAATAAGTCAGGGTTACAATGGTAAGCATACTCACAAAGGTGACTGGAAAGATGCACTCGATACGATTCTGACCGATGAGAATGGGAAACAATATAGCCCGACACCTTATAAGAATGAGAGCTATTATTGTTACAATAAGCCGGTGATAGCACCAGCTGATGGTACAGTAATGGATATTATCGACAATATTGATGACAACGAGCCCGGGAAGATAAACACCGTACAGAATTGGGGTAATACTATTGTAATCAGGCATGCAGATAGTTTATTCACCCAGATCTCCCATCTGAAGAAAGGATCATTCAGGAAGAAAAAGGGAGATTTCGTTCAAAATGGAGAATTACTGGCGCTGTGCGGAAATTCAGGACGTTCTCCAGAACCTCATCTGCATTTTCAGGTTCAAACTACTCCTATGGCTGGTTCCCGGACCCTGAAATATCCTTTTTCATATTACCTGAAGAAAAACGGAGATAAATGGCAGTTAAAATCTTACTCAATTCCTTCTGAAGGCGACAGGATAATGAATGTCACCGGCGATTCTCTGCTGAAGGCATCATTTGATTTCCAGCCAGGAATGATACTAAGGTTCAGCTACAGTGTAAATAATTCAGAAAAAAAGATTGCAAAATGGGAGGTATTTACAGATGCCTTCAACAATAAATATTTCTTCTGCCAGGATTCCCAATCCTATGCCTATTTCGTAAATGACGGCACAATGTTCTATTTCACCGCATTCTATGGTGATCAGAAATCCTTACTGTTCCATTTCTACCTTACGGCATATAAGATTTTTTTAGGACATTACCCTGAGATTGAGATCAATGACCGTTTCCCACTGCACATTATAAAAAGGAATAGCATATCATTATGGGTGCACGATCTTGCCGCACCATTTCATCAATATCTTAAAGTGAACTATACCAGCAAGGTAATACAGTCAGATAGTGCTTTGAATCCGGCCTTTATAGAGCTGGGGATTAAGATAACCAGGTCTGTTTTCAGCAAATTGAATTCCGAATTTACCGGGAAAATTACTCTTGGTAACAAAAGGATTTCAGAATTCACCATTGAAACATCCAATACCAGAATATGCGCTCAAAACACGGATATATAATACTGTTTTTAATTCTTTTGAGTCCCGCGGCATTGTGTCAGACGGAATTGAATTTTCAGTCAGTTGATTCAATTACATATAAATATTACATGGCAGGTGACTGGAAAAATCTCATATCAGAAGGAAGCAGGGCATTAGAGTCAGGTATTGACTATAAGTTTCTTCGACAGAGGCTGGGATATGCCTATTTTAAAACAGGTGATTTTACAATGGCAAAAAAGAATTTTGAAAACGCTCTGAAGTATGACAGTTATGATAATTTCACTCTGGCATATCTTTATTACGTTAATCTTGATCTGATAAGACCTGAAACCGCGGGTTATTATGCATCCAGAATGTCTGATACAGCCCGAAAGAGTTATCAGATTAAATCATCAATTGCGGTTGAGGATATTGATCTTGAGTTGAGCATCAAGGTGCCTTCAACAACAATGAGGACAGATCCTGTATATTTGAGATTCGGTGTGGGGTCAAGACCATGGCCAAGAATGGGGATCTATCAGAGTGTTTCAGCTTTCAACCAGGATATTACTGTAAGGTATCCGACACAGCTCATAGAATTCAGGAACCGTCAATATGAATATTATGGTCTTGTCAGATATGCATTACTTCCGGCTTTTCAGGTTAAGGCAGGTTATCATTTTCTCTATTCAGAGTATTCGTCTTTAATTACTTATACAAATCTGGGATACCTGGGACTGAGCACAGACATCAGCCTCTTTAATATTAACCTCGAGGGATCGATACTGAATAATAGCCAGGTAACAGTATTGCAGGGAGGTTTAAGGGCAGGTATAACTATTCCAGGAAAGGCCTGTCTAAAGATTACCGGCAGCGTTTCTCTGTTAAATCAGAATAATGAAAACTACATAATTTATAATTCAAGGATTGGATTCAGATTGAATGAAAAAATTTGGATGGAAGGAGATGTTAACTGGGGTAACATGAATAACTACAACGAATTTGATGCTCTGTATGTATATAATTCAATTGATCCTATGACATTCAGGTCGGGATTGACCACTTATTTTCTGACCAGGAATCGTATCACAATATGGATAAACCTGGGTGTTGAACGCAAAAATTATTATGAAACTGATCTTTATAATTATAACCAATTTTCATTTTTAGGAGGAATAAGATGGCGACTTTAAGATTTTTAGCAATCGGTGTCCTTTTATTGTATTCAGTCAACGGTCTCTCTTCTCAGAATGACACCAGACGAAATGCAGCATTTGCCAAAAGCTATAAGGCTGAACAGAACGGCAACTATTCCGAAGGCGTTGCAGAGTTGAAATCAGTATATCAGCCTGAAAACTATTCTGATAATGCAAGACTTGGATGGCTGCTTTTTCTCTCTAAACAATACACCGAATCGATAAATTACTATGATAAGGCAATAAAGCTAAAGCCTTATGCAATAGAAGCCCGTTTTGGCATGATCAAAGCTTGTAATGCTCTTGAAAGCTGGGATAAGGTGAAGGAACAATATGAAGCAATACTTAAAATTGACAGCCAGAATACAACTGCTTTATACTGGCTTGGAGTCCTGCTTTACAACAGGAAGGATTATGATCTTGCAGCCAAAAACTTTGAAAAAATTGTAAACCTGTATCCTATGGACTACGGATCAGTAATTATGCTTGCATGGACCAAACTTTACCAGGGTAAGAAAGCAGATGCAAAGGTCCTCTTCGAGCATGCTCTTATGCTTTCACCGGAGGATGCTTCAGCCCTTGCCGGACTTAACCAGACAAAGTGAAAAAATGAGTTTGACATCCAACATATAAAAGGCGAGTGTTATGAATCCTCACAAAAGGAAAATGCCAGAGTC
>Ga0315272_10000658_pt1 | contig 17421 bp, 18 predicted proteins | sample C3_middle_MG_FD_203918 | JGI IMG/M metagenome (GOLD analysis project Ga0315272, IMG submission 203918) | Sediment microbial communities from Yellowstone Lake, YNP, Wyoming, USA - C3_middle | ecosystem: Environmental > Aquatic > Freshwater > Lake > Sediment | place: USA: Wyoming | collected...
AAACATCATGTTAAAAGAAATTCGCCCCGCTATTGTCAGCTTTCTGTTGCTGACCTTGCTTACCGGAATCGCCTACCCTCTGCTGGTGACAGGCGTTTCCCAAGCTGTCATGGCTGACAAGGCCAACGGCAGCATGATCATGAAAGACGGCAAGCCGGTTGGCTCCAGCCTCATCGGTCAGTCGTTCTCCGATCCCAAGTATTTCTGGGGTCGCCCTTCGGCAACCAGCCCGATGCCCAATAACCCAACAGCTTCCGGTGGCTCCAACCTGGGGCCGACCAACCCGGCATTGATGGATGCGGTGAAAGGCCGGGTGCAAGCCTTACGCGATGCCGATCCCGGCAATCAGCAGCCAGTTCCGGTTGATCTGGTGACCGCATCCGCCAGCGGCCTTGATCCGCACATCAGCCCGGCGGCGGCGGAATACCAGCTTGCACGCGTGGCGCGGGTACGCAATCTCAACCCGGACGCCGTGCGCAAGCTGGTGGAGGAACACACCGAGGGTCGTCAGTTCGGCATTCTGGGCGAATCACGGGTGAATGTGTTGGAGCTCAATCTTGCGTTGGATACATTGCGTTAAACTGTCCGTATGAACGATACCCGTCCCGATCCCGACGCACTGCTGGAGAAAGTACGGCGCGCCGAAAACAGGCGCCGCCGTGGCCGCCTGAAAATTTTCTTCGGCTCCTGCGCCGGTGTCGGCAAAACCTTCGGCATGTTGCTGGCGGCGCACGAGCGGCGCGCGGAAGGTCTGGACGTGGTGGCGGGCTATGTGGAAACGCACAAGCGCGCCGAGACAGAAAAGTTGTTGCAAGGACTGGAAGCCCTGCCGCTGCGCATGATTTCCTACCGCGATACGCAATTGCGCGAATTCGATCTGGATGCGGCGCTCAAGCGCCATCCGGTGTTGATTCTGGTGGACGAATTGGCGCATACCAATGCACCGGGTTCGCGTCATCCCAAGCGCTGGCAGGATGTGGAGGAATTACTGGGTGCGGGTATCGATGTCTATACCACGATCAACGTTCAGCACATCGAAAGCCTCAACGATGTGGTCTCGCAAATCACAGGAATTCCGGTATGGGAGACCGTGCCCGACGCGGTGCTGGAGGGGGCGAATGAAATCGAGTTGATCGATCTGCCCCCGGACGAGTTGTTACAGCGGCTGAAGGAAGGCAAGGTTTACCTGCCCCAGCAAGCGGAACGCGCGGCGCAGAATTTTTTCCGCAAGGGCAACCTGATCGCGTTGCGTGAACTGGCGTTGCGGCGCACGGCGGATCGCGTGGATGCGCAGATGCGCGACTACCGCGAAGACCATGCCATTCAGGATGTATGGCAGGTGAAAGAGCGGATGCTGGTCTGCATCGGGCCGGGCGGTAATGCGGAGAATCTGGTACGCGCATCGTACCGTCTGGCGCAATTGCTGAGGGCTGAGTGGATTGTGGTGTATGTCGAGACAGCGAAGCTTCAGCGTCTTTCCCGAGAACAGCGCGATGCCATACTGCGTACCCTGAAACTGGCGGAAGAGCTGGGTGCGGAGACAGTAACGCTGAGCGGCTACAAGCTGGCCAATGAGGTTGTTTCCTATGCCCGCACCCGTAATGTTACTCGCATCGTGCTGGGGAAGCCGACCCTGTCAGGATGGAAGCGCTGGCTGTTCGGATCACTGGTTGACGTCATAGTTCGCCAGGCCAGCGATATAGACATTCATGTGGTGGGCAAGGAATCCAATTTTTTGTCACAGGCAGGGGCGAATCCCTATTTCTCGCGCAGCCGCTTATATCTCGGTCTGGCATCCGAGGAGCCGAGCCAGTTGTTCAAGTGGCGCGGAGGCTACAGGTGGGCAGTTGCCACGACAGCCATCTGCACCGCCATCGCCTGGTTCATGCTCGGCCATTTCGACCTGGCCAACCTGATCATGGTTTACCTGTTGGGCGTGGTGGTGGTCGCCGCGCGCTATGGGCACGGCCCATCGGTGCTGAGCTCTTTTCTGAGCGTGGTGTTGTTTGATTTCTTTTTCGTGCCGCCGCGATTTAGTTTTGCCGTTTCGGATACTCAATATCTGATTACTTTCATTGTCATGCTGCTGGTCGCATTGGTGATCAGCAACATGACGGCAAATACCCACCACCAGGCCAGGATTGCCGGTCACCGCGAGCGCCGCATTGCCTCGCTGTATGCCATGAGCCGCGAATTGGCTGCGACACGCGGCGAGGGAAATATCGTGCGCATCGCGGTCAAGCATGTGGCGGAAGTGTTTGAAGCGCAGGCAGTCGTATTGTTGCCGGATGAAACGGGCCGCATCGTTTATCCCAAGGACGATGGAGCTGCGCAATCCTGCCACGGTAGCGACCTGAGTGTGGCGCAATGGGTGGTTGATCATGGGCAGATGGCGGGGAAGGGCACGGATACGCTGCCGGGAGGAGAGGTGGTTTACCTGCCGCTGAAAGCCTCTTCCGGAATGATAGGCGTGCTGGCCTTGTTGCCGCTTAACCCGGCGCGGATTGCACTGCCCGAGCAACAGCGGCTGCTGGAAACATTTACCAGCCAGATCGCGCTGGCGCTGGAGCGTGTCAAATTGGCGGCAGAAGCGCACAGCGCGCAGATAAGAATTGAAACGGAGCAGTTGCGTAACTCCTTGCTATCGGCGATCTCGCATGATTTGCGTACTCCGCTGGCGGCGATTGTTGGTGCATCCAGCAGTCTGGTGCGGGACGGCGACAGGCTGCCCAGCCATGCACGTCAGGAACTCGGTCAAGCCATTTATGACGAAGCCCTGCGCATGGCCGGACTGGCAAATAACCTGCTGGACATGGCACGGCTTCAGGCGGGTGCTGTCGTGCTGAACCGGCAATGGCAACCGCTGGAAGAAGTGGTCGGAGGCGCGTTGGCAGGACTGGCCTCGCGCTTGGGTAATCATCCGGTAAGCATCAAGCTTCCACACGACCTGCCCCTGGTCGAGATAGACGGCCTGCTGATTGAGCGGGTATTTGCGAACCTGCTGGAAAACGCGGTGAAGTACACGTCGCCCGGAACCCCCATCGAAATTTCTGCCGCAAGCGAATCAAACGAATTGGTAGTGAGCATTTCTGATTGTGGCCCAGGAATTCCGGCTGGGGAAGAAAAGCGCATCTTCGAAAAATTCCACCGCGTTGCCAGCGAGGGCAATCAGGGTGGGGCAGGTCTAGGCCTGACTATCTGCCGCTCCATCGTGGAGGCGCATGGCGGACGGATATGGGCGGATAATTTGTCTTCCGGCGGTGCCGTATTTCGCTTCGCTCTACCACTGACCGAGCCGCCGTTGATCGAGGATGAAGAAGCGACTCAATCATGAGTAATTCCGCCACCATCATCGTCATCGAAGACGAAGCGCAGATACGCCGCTTCCTGCGGACTACGCTTACCTCGGAAGGCTATCAGGTGATCGAAGCGGAAACCGGCAAGCAGGGGCTGACCGAGGCCGCGACACGCAAGCCGGATTTGATTATTCTCGATCTCGGCCTGCCCGATATGGATGGCGTGGAAGTGGTCAAAGGAATACGCGCATGGTCTTTCGTACCCATCATCATCCTGTCCGCGCGCTCGCAGGAAAGCGACAAGATTTCTGCCTTGGATGCGGGGGCGGATGATTATCTGGTCAAGCCCTTCGGTGTGGGCGAATTGCTGGCACGGATACGTGCGGCATTGCGTCACGTATCTTCCATCGCGAATGGAGAGGAAGAAGGCGTGTTCTCGGTGGACGAACTGAAGGTGGACATGATACATCGCAAGGTTACGGTCAGCGGTGCGGAAGTTCACCTCACCCCGATTGAATACCGCCTGCTGACCGTGCTGGTAAAGCATGCGGGCAAGGTACTGACGCACCGCTTGCTGCTCAAGGAAGTCTGGGGGCCGAACTATGTGGAGCGCGCCCACTATCTGCGCATCTATATGGGAACATTGCGACACAAACTGGAGAAAGACCCGGCGCGCCCGCGTTTTCTGCTGACAGAGGTCGGAGTGGGTTACAGGCTGGCCGTTTCTTGACTGGCTGCCTCTAGTCGTTTCAACCATCACTGGATGGGCTGGATTATGAAGAAAAGACGGGTGTGTTAATATGCCGCCCCTGTCGTGGTGGATTGTGACCATTCTTGTGAACCTTCTTTGATTGCCTGCCTTGTCTGAACGCTCTAGTCTGGGGAAGTTGCGTGATTTTCTGATTGGAAAATCGCTCGATCCGCTCAATCCGTCAACGCGGCACAGCATCGCGCTGGCCGCTTTTCTTGCGTGGATAGGCTTGGGGGCGGATGGTTTGTCTTCTTCCTGCTATGGCCCGGAAGAGGCTTTTCTCGCACTCGGCACGCACACCCATCTTGGGCTCTATCTTGCACTGGCGACGGCGTTCACCGTGTTTATTATCGCGCTGGGCTACAACCAGGTCATCGAGCTGTTTCCTTCCGGCGGTGGTGGCTACAAGGTTGCATCGCATTTGCTGGGTGAGCATGCGGGCCTGGTGTCGGGCGCGGCGCTGATCGTGGACTATATGCTGACTATCGCCATCTCGGTCGCAAGCGGCGCGGATGCGCTGTTCAGTCTGCTTCCCCTCTCGATGCAAGGTATCAAGCTGGGTAGCGAAATTGGCGTGATCTTGTTGCTCATTGCGCTCAATCTGCGCGGCATGAAAGAATCCATCAGAATTCTGCTGCCCATTTTTATAGGCTTTTTCGTAAGTCACATCCTGCTCATCAGCTACGGCGTATATGCAAAGGCGGATGGTCTGCCTGCTCTCATCCCGGATACCTTGATCGAGACCCATGAGTTGACCCGGCAGCTCGGCTGGGTCTTCGTTTCCTCGCTGTTTCTGCGTGCCTATTCGCTCGGTGGCGGAACTTATACCGGCATCGAAGCCGTCTCCAATAATGTTAACAAACTGGCCGAACCGCGCGTACACACCGGCAAGTTGACTATGTTCTACATGGCGCTGTCACTGGCTTTCACCGCAGGCGGCATCATCGTGCTGTATTTGCTGTGGCAATCCAAACATGTGGACGGTCAGACTTTGAACGCTGTCGCATTCCAATCCATCATCGCTACACTGGGTATGCCTGCGTGGCTGAATAGCAGTGCCTTGGCACTAACGTTGGCACTGGAAGCCGGGTTGCTGCTGGTTGCCGCCAACACCGGCTTCCTGGGTGGCCCCGCAGTGATGGCCAACATGGCGGCAGACTCCTGGGTGCCGCGCCAGTTCCGTCAGCTTTCCTCGCGTCTGGTCACACAGAACGGCATTATCGTCATGGGCGTATCGGCATTGCTGATTCTGGTTTGGAGTCATGGCGACGTTTCGCTGCTGGTGGTGTTGTATAGCATCAACGTGTTCCTTACCTTTAGTCTGTCTCTGCTGGGACTATCCAAACATTGGTGGGGCGAACGGCGTAGTGTGCGTACCTGGAAACGAAAGCTCTTGCTGTCTCTGCTCGGACTCTCTGTCACAGGCAGCATCCTCGTAGTGACTTTGGTAGAGAAATTCGCCGAGGGTGGCTGGGTAACAATACTTATCACCGGTCTCGTGGTTGGCTGCTGTTTGTTGATACGCAAACATTATGACGAAACGCGCGAAAAATTGCGTCAGGTTGAGAAATTGTTTGCGCAATCAGTAAAGATAGATCCGGGCTTGCCGAAGAAGCTCGACCCGGATTTGCCTACGGCGATATTTCTGGTGGATAAGCACCGTGGTGTAGGTATTCATACCATCATGTGGGTAATGCGGTTATTTCCGGGCCATTTCAAGAATTTTATTTTTGTGTGTGCGGGCGAAGTGGATACGCAAAGTTTCGATAGCGATGCCACCATCCGCACCATGCAATATAAAACAGAAAACGCTCTTTGCTACTACACGGGATTCTGTAATAGCAATGGCCTGGAAGCAACCTGGCGCATGGCCTACGGCACGGATCCGGTGACGGTGCTGGATAATCTCGTGCAGGAAGTTATCGCCGAATATCCCAACAGCGTTTGCTTTGCGGCCAAGCTAATCTTCGCAAATGACAACGTATTGGTGCGCTGGCTGCACAACCAGACGGCACTCGCCATGCAGCGTCGTCTGCATTTTCGGGGTCAACAAATGGTTATCCTGCCGATGAAGGTGACTTGATGCCGTCATTCCCGCCGGAATTTCCAGGCGCAGCCGGAGGGCGGGAATGACGCATAGGTTGGCTCCACGCTTGCGACTTCAGCCGTGAACGACCGGGATCGACTTGAATTCAGGTGATTCTTTCGCCGGGATTTTGACCGCATCCGCGATGGTGTACTGGTCCAGCGTTTTGAGGAAATCATCTCGGGCACCGATCAGTACGGATTTCAATGAGCAGCTTTTTGTGATGACGCAATGGTCAGTCGCAACATTGAAACATTCGAGCAATTCGAAATCCGGTTCCATTTTCCTGACCACATCGCCAATCACGATTTCATTCGCCGGTCGTCCGAGCCGCAGCCCGCCATTCTTCCCACGCGTTGTCAGGATATATCCCTGAATTCCCAAGTTGTGCACCACCTTCACCAGATGGTTGCGTGAAACTTCGTAGAATTCGGCCAACTCGGTGATCGTTACCATCTTGTCTTTTTTGTAGGCGAGATAAAGCAGGACTCGAAGGGAATAATCTGTATACAAGGTCAAGCGCATTTCATGCCTTTCAGTGTTGATGCATTTTCCTTGACACAATAGTTAACGAGCAATAAGATGTGGCAAGGATGTATTTTATAAAAGTGAGGCTACTAACCATCCGGCAATATACATCCTTAAAGCGTATTTTTACAGATGCCAGAGCAATATGGACAATAAATTTCCTGTAGGCTTAACCAAACACTTTGAAAAGGATGAATTATGAGCGTGTATACAGAAATAGGTGGTGAACCCGCAATTAATGCCGCCGTGGATATTTTTTACCGTAAGGTTTTGAAGGATGACCGCATCAAGCATTTTTTTGAAGGCACCGACATGGTCAAGCAAGCCGCTAAACAAAAGGCGTTTTTGACCATGGCATTGGGCGGGCCCAATAACTATACCGGCGAAGATATGCGCAAGGGCCATGCTCACCTTGTGGCGAAAGGTCTCAACGATTCACACTTCGATGCCGTGATGGAAAATCTTGGCGCTACACTCACTGAACTCAACGTTCCCGGCAATTTGATTGCACAAGCCGCAGCAATCGCCGAAAGCACTCGCAAAGACGTTCTCGGCAAGTAAGCATCAGCGCCTATGCCAAAAATAAAATATGGCGGGCAGTCATATGAGTGCGGGGATCAATCCGTGCTCGATTGCTTGACTGCCGAGGGTGTTCACATCCCCTCAGGTTGCCGTTCCGGTATCTGTCATTCCTGTCTGATGTGCGCGGTTGACGGGGCCGTTCCCGCGAAGGCGAAAGAAGGGCTCAAGCCAACGCTGGCCGAGCAGAATTATTTCCTTGCCTGTTCCTGTTATCCTCAACAAGACATCGAAGTTGTGCTGCCCAATGCCGCTATGGGAAAGCTTGCGGCCACGGTGACCAGCATCGAATATCTCAATGCCGACATCCTCGGCATCCGCATCAAACCTTCCCAGCCGTTTGAATATAGAGCGGGGCAGTTCATCAATTTTTTCAAGGACGAATACACGCTGCGTTCCTATTCACTGGCGAGCGTTCCCGCGCTTGAAGACGAGCTTTTTATTAATGTGCGTAAAGTCCCCAATGGTTTGATGACGAGCTGGATGTTCGACACCCTCAAGGCGGGCGATACCGTCACTATTTCCGAAGCCTCGGGCGATTGTTTCTATGCTCCGGGCAACCCCGAACAGAACATCCTGCTGATCGGAACCGGTTCCGGCCTCGCTCCATTGTATGGCATCATCCGTGACGCATTGCTGAATGGGCACAAGGGCAAAATCAGTCTGTATCACGGCAGCAACACTAGCGATGGATTTTATCTGGTCGATGAGTTGCACAAGCTCGCTGCAGCGCATGCCAATTGCAGTTACGTTCCCTGCGTATCCGAAGGCGACGCAATGCAAGGCTATGTGCAAGGCATGGTTCTCGATGTCGCATTGAGGGATATCCCCGACCTTTCCGGTTGGCGCGTGTTTTTATGCGGCAATCCTCTCATGGTGAAAGCGGCCCAGCAACAAACGTTCTTTGCCGGCGCTTCCATGCGCGAAATTTTCGCCGATCCGTTTGGTTGATTCCGAATTGCCAAATTGATCTCCAAAGCGTTATTCTCACAGCCGTGGGGCATAACGGAGCCGATGGGGAATTTTGGATGAAAAAGGATTTTTGGCTGGAGCGCTGGGAACGGCAGGAGATCGGCTTTCATCAAGACGAGATCAATCCTTATCTGCGTGAACACTGGCAGGCGCTGAATTTGAATCAGAACGGCACCGTGTTCGTACCGCTGTGCGGCAAAAGTCGCGATTTGTTGTGGTTGCGCGAGCAAAAACACGCGGTGCTGGGGGTTGAGCTGAGTGCAATCGCCATAAATGCATTCTTCGAGGAAAACGGCTACTCTCCACAGCAATCCTCCGTTGGGAAATTCGATAGTTGCGAAGCGAATGGCATGCGCATTCTGTGCGGCGATTTTTTCGACTTGAAGAAGGATCATCTGACGGATGTCATCGCGGTGTATGACAGAGCTTCGCTGGTCGCACTGCCGCCGGAAATGCGCGAACGCTATGCCAGCCATCTGCTTGGCATTTTGCCTCCCGCAACGCGCATCCTGCTCATCACCTTTGATTACCCCCAGGAAGAAATGTCCGGCCCGCCATTCGCGGTTTCTGCGCGCGAAGTGGAAGCGCTCTATCAAGAACACGCTGAAGTACGCCTGTTGGCGCAACGGGACGTGTTGCCACAAAACGCGCGCTTTCAGCAACGCGGCCTGAGCCGATTGCATGAAAATATTTTCCTGCTGACACTGCGCTAGGCTGGATGGTATGGATAGCAAAATCGACCGGGAAAAGCTGCGCATTGATAAATGGTTGTGGGCTGCGCGCTTTTTCAAAACACGCGCCCTCGCCGCCGATGCAGTGGAATGCGGCAGGGTTCAAGTCAATGGCATGCGTGTTAAACCTGCGAAATTGATTACCGCAGGCGACACTCTGGGTATTCGCCTCGGGCCTTACCAGCACGTGATAGAAGTGCTGGCTCTGTCAAGTAAACGCGGCCCTGCTACCGAGGCGCAGAAGCTCTATCAGGAGACAGAAGAAAGTCGCTTGAAACGTATAGCGCTGGCCATGGAATTAAAGGCGCAACCCGATCCCACTTCTCGTGAGGGAAGGCCGACCAAGCGAGATCGGCGAGAGATGGAGCTGTTTAAGGGCGGGGTTTGGTGATTTCAGATTTAATCTGTGGACAACCGTTCTTCCCCGGTTGAATTTTTAGAACCCCCTACAAACATACTGTTTTTTCTGGGAGAGTTTTCCTATGAAAAATTGCTGTTATGTGCCACGACAATTTTGACTCAATCTCCTAAAATCTGATCGTATAGAAAGCTTGGAATGAGCTGAATAAGCGGTAGTTGTTACCAAGCCATTAAACGATTTTGTGCTGTTTCCGGGGGAAGAGTGAGGAAAGCTGAAAGTAAGAGCAGAGTAAAAGTAGAATTGACATGGCCATTGGTAAGGAAAGTAGCTTTTTTTGTTATTTCGGCTGGACTCGTCGTGCTAGTGCTCATCGCCATTAGTGGAGGACTTGTTCTTTTTGCCAGCAAACGCTAGTGGCTGATAAGCCCTTTCCGCTTGATCACGATCTGATTAAAATAAAATTATCCGACGCTTTTGATGGTTTCGCCGACCAGGTCAGGGCCGCGATAAATCATGCCGCTGTATATTTGCACCAGTGCTGCACCCGCCTGGATTTTTTCCACAGCATCCGCACCGCTGAGAATGCCGCCCACGCCGATAATGGGCAGCGCACCATTTAGTGCTGTAGCGAGTTCGCGAATGACAGCGGTGGATTTTTCGCGCACGGGGGCGCCGCTCAGGCCGCCTGCCTCGGTGCCATGCGGCAGGTTTTCAACGCCATCGCGTGAGAGTGTCGTGTTGGTGGCAATCACACCGTCAATGTTGTGGTGTATCAATAGGGATGCGATTTGTTGGATTTGTTCCTTGTCCAAATCGGGGGCGATCTTTACCGCCAGCGGCACGTATTTCCCATGCTGATTGGCTAGCGATTCTTGCTCGGCTTTTAGTTGAGCCAGTAATGCGCCGAGTTCGTCTCCACCCTGCAATTGGCGCAAGTTTTTGGTGTTGGGCGAGGAGATGTTGATGGCGACGTAACTGGCGTGGGCATAGACTTTGCGCAGGCAGATCAGGTAGTCGTCCGCAGCCCTATCAATCGGAGTGTCGAAATTTTTTCCAATGTTGATGCCGAGTATTCCACGGTACTTCACGCACTTCACGTTTTCGACGAGTGCATCCACGCCAAGGTTGTTGAAGCCCATACGATTGATGATGGCCTGCGCCTCGGGCAGTCGAAACATGCGCGGTTTGGGGTTGCCTGGTTGTGGGCGCGGCGTGACAGTGCCGACTTCGATGAAGCCGAATCCCAGCGCGGACAGCGCGTCTATATAGGAGCCGTTCTTGTCCAGCCCGGCGGCGAGTCCGACCGGGTTGGGGAAGGTCAAGCCCATCACCGTACGCGGGTTTTCAGTCGGGTGCCTGATGCATAGCAGGCCAAGGTTGTGTGCAGTCTTCAGCGCATCCAGCGTGGCGTGGTGGGCGGTTTCAGGGTCGAGACTGAATAATAATGGGCGAAGCAGTGGATACATCACTTGTTATTTTCCTGAGTTAATATTTTCCATTCACCTTCGATGAGTCCTTGCAGCGGGCTGAAGTTGGCTTTGTAGGCCATCTTGCCGCTTGCCTTGATCCAGTATCCGAGGTAGAGATAGGGCAGTTCAAGTTTGCGGCAAAGTTCGATCTGCCATAGCACGTTATAAGTGCCGAAACTGGCTTGGGTCACATCGGGATCGTAAAAGGTGTAGACAGAGGACAGGCCGTCATCGAGTATATCAATCAGGCTTACCATGCGCAGAACCCCACTCTCGCGGAATTCCACCAGCGTGGAATCCACATGGCTTTGCAGAAGGAAGTTGCGATACTGTTCCGGGCTGTCACTTTCCATGCCGTCATCGCGGTGGCGCGCAGTCTGGTAGCGTTGGTACAAATCAAAATGTTCTTCGCTGTCTTGTAGCGTATGCAGTGATACTTCCAGATTGCTGTGATGTCGCGCGGCACGGCGCTGCGAGCGGTTGGGGACAAAGGCGTCAACGACTACACGTGCCGGCACGCAGGCACGGCAGGAATCGCAGCGGGGGCGATAGGTGAATGTCCCGCTACGACGGAAGCCTCGCCGAACCAGTTCAGAATAGACCGGAGTGGTAATCAGGAAGCTGGGTGTGGCAACCTGCGAGCGTGCCAGTGGCTCCGGCAGGTAGCTGCACGGATAAGGGGCGGTGAGGTAGAACTGCAACGCCGAGAGCGGAATGTCATGCAACAGATTCATTATCGAATTTCCATTGGGAGCCGATGTTCGGATAGTGTATCAATTCTTGCAGTCGCCGGATGAATTCTGTGCGCGGAATTTCGCGCGCGCCGAGCGAAGCAAGGTGTGGCGTATTCATCTGGCAATCTATCATGCCTACTCTGAGTTCAGTCGATGGGCCGAAGTTCCAGCGGTGCAGTGGTGAGGCGAGATGGGCTAACGCGGCCTTGGACGCATCGCTGCTGCGGCTGAACATGGATTCGCCGTAGAACATGCGACCGATGGACATGCCATACAGGCCGCCCACTAGTTCGCCGTCCTTCCATGTTTCCACTGAATGCGCATGCCCCAAGCGGTGCAGTTCGGTATAGGCAGAGATCATCTCTTCGTGTATCCAGGTGCCCGCTTGCCCGTTGCGTGGAGCGGCGCAGGCGCGCATCACCTGCTCGAAGGCGGTGTCAGTGCGCACTTCGTAGGTTTGATTGCGCAAGATCTTGTGCAAGGAATGGGAAATCTTGAATTCCTCAGGAAACAGCACCATGCGCGGGTCGGGGCTCCACCACAGGATGGGATCATCGACGTTGAACCAGGGGAAGATGCCGTGACGATAGGCGTCGAGCAAGCGTGCAGGAGTCAGGCTGCCGCCCGCAGCGAGCAAGCCGTTCGGTTGGCTCAACGCCTGCTCAAGCGGCGGAAAGGGGGTGTCGTCATGCAGCAAAGCGATCATGATACGAGGAATGTCGGTGTCAATCAGTAGCTAACCCGCACCTGCAATTAGCGTTATAAATGCAAACAGGATTAAACCTGCCCGGTCAATCGTTGCGCAAGCCAAGTTCCAATATCAGCCACCTCTTCCATGCATACCGAATGCTGCATAGGGTATTCGTGCCACTCCAGCTGATAATCCAGTCCGCTTAATTTCTCTGCCGAGCTTTTCCCAAGGCTATAGGGGACGATAGGATCGTTGTGTCCGTGAGCCATGAAAATTGGCGTGTTTTTTGCGGCAGGACTTGCCTCAAGCGCCAGTGTTTCTGCGAGCGGGAGATAAGTGGAGAGCGCAAGAATGCCGCCGAGCTTCTCCGCATGGCGCAGCCCGGTTTGCAGCACGATGGCTCCGCCCTGCGAGAAACCGGCAAGGAAAATGTTTTCTGCCTTAACGCCGCGCTGCTTTTCCTGTGCGATCAACTTTTCTATTTCCGCCTGCGAGGCACGCATGCCTGAAGCGTCCTGCTGTGCGTGAATTTCGGCCGCTGCGATGTCATACCAGGCGCGCATTACAAATCCACCATTGATAGTCACCGGCTGCTTGGGGGCGTGGGGGAAAATATAGCGCACCGCTACCGGCAGGCTCATCTCTTCGGCAATGGGAACGAAGTCCTCGCCGTCTGCCCCCAGCCCATGCAACCAGATAATGCTGTGCTGTGGCGATTTGCCGGAATCGAGGGCGATGTGGGGTAATACTTTATTCATCTTCGTCCGCCTGCGTGAACGTGGGTTCAGGCAATATTTCGCGCAGTACCTGAAAAATTTCGCGGTAGCTTTTCGGCGGTTTCAGCAGTTCTTTTTCCTTCAGCGCGTTGCGAATCAGCGTGCGCAACCGTTGCGCATCGGCTTCGGGATGCTCGGCGAGCAATTCGGTGAGCGCACTGTCGCTTTCCAGCAGGCGCTCGCGCCAGCGTTCCACCCGGTGCATGTAGGCGATGTGCTGGCTTGATTTTCCGCTCCAGACTTCCAGCTTGGCGATAATGGGCGCGGGATCGACATTACGCATCAGTCTGCCGATGTATTGCATCTGACGTTTTATCGCGCCGAACTTGGTGATACGCTTCGCCTCCTGAATGGCGTCCCGCAAGGTTTCCGGGAGGTCGATTTCCTTCAGTTGATCTTTGTTCAGGGCGACCAGCTGTTCGCCGATGTCCTGCAACTCAATCATTTGTTTCTTGATTTTGGTCTTGCTGGGAGGCAAGTCCAATTCTTCTTCATTGTCGTCGTGATAGTGCATAGCTGCGAAATATTAAATAGATGTTGTTATGATAGCGCCTTCTGTCAAATCAGTTTGCGAAATTCCTGTTATGAATACCATAAATAATTCAGACAATAGCTTCTCCCATTCTGCCGATACCTTGCGTCAGCTTGCGCGAGATATGCTCCAGTACGCTAAACAGCAGGGGGCTACCGCCTGTGCTGCGGAAGTCTCGGACGGTTTCGGTCAAGCCGTAAGCGTTCGCCATGGTGAGGTCGAAACCATCGAATACAACCGCGACAAAGGCCTTGCTGTCAGCGTGTTCCTCGGCCAGCGCCGTGGCAACGCCAGCACCAGCGACTTTTCGCCGCAGGCAGTGCGCGATACGGTTGACGCGGCCTTGAGCATCGCGCGCTACACCGCCAGCGACGACTGTGCAGGATTGCCTGAGAAGGAGATGATTGCCACCGAGTTTCCCGACTTCGACCTTTACCATCCCTGGGCGTTGAATGTGGATCAGGCCATTGATCTGGCGCGAGAATGCGAGCAGGCCGCTTTTGCACGCGACAAGCGTATCAGCAATTCAGAAGGCGCCACTGTTAACGTGCACGAGGCACAGTTCGTGTATGCCAACAGCCAGGGGTTCATCGGCGGCTTTCCTACCTCGCGTCACAGCATCAGTTGCGCCGTCATTGCGGGGAAGAACGACACCATGCAGCGCGATTACTGGTACAGCGAGGCGCGCAATGCGGCGGAGATGCTCAAGGTGGAAGAAATCGGGCGCATCGCGGCGGAACGCGCCCTGCGCCGCCTCAAGGCGCGCAAACTCGGCACCATGCAGTGCGCGGTGCTATACGAAGCCCCGGTGGCCGCCAGCCTGATTGGCCACTTCGTCGGCGCGGTAAGCGGCAGCAGCCTGTACCGAAAATCTTCCTTCCTGCTGGATCAGCTCGGAAAGCAAGTGTTTTCAAAAAACATCCGCATCGACGATGTGCCGGACATCCGCAGAGGTTTGGCCAGCGGCGCATTTGACGACGAGGGCGTGAAAACCCAGCGTCGCGCCATTGTTGAAAGCGGCGTGCTGCAAGGCTACTTTCTGGGCAGCTACTCAGCCCGCAAACTCGGCATGAAAACCACCGGCAACGCAGGCGGCAACCACAACCTCATCGTGCAGCCGGGCAAGCTGGACTTCGACGGCCTGTTGAAAAAAATGGGGCGCGGTTTGGTGGTGACTGAATTACTCGGCCAGGGCGTGAACCATGTCACCGGTGACTACTCGCGTGGTGCGGCGGGATTCTGGGTGGAGAACGGCGAGATTCAATATCCTGTAGAAGAATTTACTATCGCCGGAAATTTGAAGGACATGTATCGCCATATCGCGGCGGTGGGGAATGATGTGCTGGTGCAGGGTTCGAGGCAGTGCGGGTCGATATTGGTGGAGAATATGACGGTAGCAGGACAATAAGACATTGCCGGTGGTAGACCGGCAGCTAGTCACTTTCTTTTGCTATTGAGTTTAGGGGGAACAAATTATGAAGTCACCTTATCAATGTTTGAGCGTTATATTAGCTGCAATACTTCTTCAATCTTGCGCGACAAATTCGGTCGGTTGGGGTGGTCATTATGAAGTGCTCCAAGCTACCGACAAATCGATCACGATCGAATACGATAAAATGGTGTCTAGTTACAAAGAAATCATGGGGGTTGCGCAAGCTCATTGCAATAAAACTGGCAAGGACGCTGTCCCTATAGGAGAAGCAAATACATCGAGGGAAAATGGTCTAATAGCAACGCATACATTTCGCTGTGAATGAACTATCAACGCGCGTAAGGCGGAAAAACGTAGCGCTTTCCGCCGGATGAATTCTATGAAGTGGCGGATAACGTTGCACTCATCCGCCCTACAAAGCCAATTCGCCCCCGTTTACTGTTCGCGGCGAGCGCCAAGTGATTCGTTCACTGTAGAAGGATCGCGGGCGCAGTGGAATGCACCGTAAACGGTAACAAACTCTCCCTCGACTCGGTAGTAGCAGGCATAAGGAAAGCGCCGCAATAAACCGCGACGGAAATCCTGATGTACTTTTTGGAAAATGAGTGGTGTGCGTTGCAAGGCTGCTGTGTGAGCGTAAAAGCCGCGTAGAAATTCTGCGCCCAGCCCCACGGCTTTATCTTCGTACCAGTCGTAGGCGACCATCACGTCTCCCTCTACCTCCGGGAGAAAACGCAGGGTATAACTCACGTGCGGCTGGCGATCTTTTGTTGGAGTTCTTGCAGGGATAGCAGCGAGCCTGGATTTGAGGTGTGCCGAGCTAAACGCCGATCCAGTTCCCGGACGTGGCTTTCTGGAACAGGGACGGTTTGGTCATTGGCGGCAATGCTGTCCCAGAGGTCTTCAAGAAAAACGATTTTTTCCGGGACGCTCATTGCGGCGATCTGCGAGATTTCGGTTACGTTCATTTTGAGGATGCTCCAAGTTTGCTGAGTGCAGGCATGTTATACCGTTTTTCAATCCTCCAGCAAATTACCCAGCTACATCCCCCCGCATTTTGTTTAGAATGCAGGCCTCCGCCCCAAGAGAAATCCAGCCATGACTTACGTTGTCACCGAAGCTTGTATCAAGTGCAAGTACACCGATTGCGTGGATGTCTGTCCGGTGGACTGTTTTCGCGAGGGGCCGAATTTTCTGGTGATTGATCCGGATGAGTGCATAGACTGCACCTTGTGCGTGGCGGAGTGTCCGGCGGAGGCGATTTATGCCGAGGACGATTTACCGCAGGATCAGCAGCAGTTTATCGCGCTGAATGCAGAGCTGGCAAAACAGTGGAAAGCTATCGTCGCGAAGAAGGATGCCCCTGCCGATGCGGATGAATGGAAAGACGTGAAATCTAAATCGCATCTGCTGGAACGTTAAACACAGATAATCCATTAATTGAGAGCGCGTTAATCAAGATTTCTCCCTTTGGTCGAAATGACAAGGGGGTTGTCATCCCGAATGAAGAGAGGGATCTTGATTTTGAGCAAATTATGCATAACAAAGCGTCTATTGGATTTTCCGGCTAAACACTATGGAACTAGCCGATAACGGAAGTGCGCAAACGGCGTCCGCTGTTTTTTTTGATAGCGTCGCGCACCACATTCTGGCGCAGCACGCGCACGAGATTCCCGATCTGCGCCGCGCCGTCGTGTTGCTGCCCAACTATCATGTGGCGCAGCCGCTGGCGCAAGCCCTCGCCAAAGCGGCTAACTTGCCAGCGCTGTTGCTGCCGCAGATGGTCACGCTCAACGACTGGGCGCAATCCATTCCCCTTGCCGCTTCCGTTGTTCCCGATACCTGCCGTGCCGCTACCCTGTATCAGGCGTTGCGCGCGCGCAAGTGGTTCGCCGATGCCGATCTGTGGGGCATCGCCAGCGAGTTGCTCAGTTTGCTGGGCGAACTGACACAACACCACGTCACGCTGCCGCAGGACGAGGAAGATTTTATCGCGCAACTGGAGCGCGCGTATCAGGCCAAACGCAACGCCGCGATGCAGTTCGAGGCGCGCGTGGTGCATGAGTTGTGGTATGCGATGAGCGCCAGCGGTGAACTGGATGCTGCGCGCGCTTATCAGCAGCGTTTGGCGCAGCTTGCGCGGCAGGCGGATGCGCCGCTGGTTGTGCTGCTGGCTTCTTCCCTCGCCGCACCGGAAGCGCGCTTTCTGGAGGCTTACGCGGAGCAGGCGCCGGTCAGGATTTTTGATTTGCGCGAGCTGATGGTGCAGGAGCCGAGTTGTGCTGTGCTGCGTTCCCTCTCCCTCGGCCGGCTCCGCCCCCCTCGCTTCGCTCTCCCCGCAAGCGGGAGAGGGGAGCAACCCGGCTCCCTCGCCCCTCAGGGGGAGAGGGGCGGTTTGCGCGATCAAGCCAACCACCTGCGCGAACACTTTCCCCAAGCCGCATTAAGTCAGCGCCTGCGCCTGTTCGGCGCGCACAGCCTGG
>Ga0315272_10000661_pt1 | contig 17371 bp, 14 predicted proteins | sample C3_middle_MG_FD_203918 | JGI IMG/M metagenome (GOLD analysis project Ga0315272, IMG submission 203918) | Sediment microbial communities from Yellowstone Lake, YNP, Wyoming, USA - C3_middle | ecosystem: Environmental > Aquatic > Freshwater > Lake > Sediment | place: USA: Wyoming | collected...
AGTCCTGACGGACCTCCTCCGATGATCAATACATCGGTTTTAATTGTATCATTATTATTCATTCTTTTCCCACGTATTAAACATTTCAATTCTACAATCGGGTTGTAAACTATCAGGTATTATCTGGATTCCCTGGGTTAGGCAGAAGCAGACAAAAATTCTCTCTATTAACATCCGGACCCGACCTTTTGTTTAATCGGAAGATGACGAAAAATCCCTGATGTTTTATCTATAGACTTCTTCATGATAATCTGAACCATTCAGAGGCACCTGATTTTACCATTTCGGATGACCTACAATGAGAAAATTCATTAGTATGCCTGTCATAACAGTAGTCTTTTTTCCAGACTTCTGCGTTTGCTGCGGTTTTCTTTATGGCATCGGTTATAAACAAAAGTTCATCATCAGTCATTGTCGGATGAAGTGACAATCTTATCCATCCCGGTTTCATCGACAGATCACCTTCATCAATTTTATCTGTGATCTCTTTCGACATTTTAAAATCCACATTCAGTAAAAAATGGCCATATGTGCCAGCGCATGAACATCCTCCGCGGACCTGTATCCCAAAGTGGTCATTCAGTAAACTGGTGAACAGATTATGATGTATGTTGTCAAGGTAGAAAGAGAATACTCCCAGTCTGTCAGTGACTTCCGGTGCAAGAATATGCAGATTCTTAATTTGAGATAATTCATTAAATGCAATATCAATAAGCTCTTTCTCTCTTAGATGGATTTTACCGGTACCCATCTGTTCTTTAAGCTTAATAGCCAGAGCTGCCTTAATTCCCTGAAGGAAACCGGGTGTCCCGCCGTCTTCCTTGACCTCAATATCCGTAATATAGCTGTACCCTCCCCATCTGTTTGTCCACTTAACGGTTCCTCCACCCGGACTGTCGGGCGTATCATTCTTATAAAGATCCTTGCTGAATATCAGGACTCCAGCACTTCCTGGGCCTCCCAGAAATTTATGCGGAGAAAAGAAGATAGCATCAAGCTGATGGATCTTGTCTGCAGGATGCATGTCAATATTCACATATGGAGCTGATGCCGCAAAATCAACAAAACAATACCCGTGATTTTCATGCATAATCTTAGCAAGCTCGTAATATGGAGGGAAATAACCGGTTACATTGGAACAGGCACTGAACGATCCTATAAGCAATGGCCGGTCTTTATATTTAACAATTTTGCGGCGCAGAGTGTCGGGGTTGACAGTAAGATCTGACGAAGGCTCGAGAACAACTACTTCAGCCAGTGTTTCAAACCAAGAAGTATGATTTGAATGGTGTTCGGTATGGGTTAAAAATACTACAGGACGTTTTTCATTTGGGATATCCTTGCAGTTTTTGTAATTGCCATGAGAAAAAGTGCAAAACCTGACAGCTTGTTCCGGAACTTTAAGTCCGATAAGTCTTTGCAGTTTTGCGATTGCAGAAGTCATACCGGTTCCCGTGAAGATCAGCAAATCATTCTCATCTGCATTTACATGATGCTTAACTATTTTCTGCGCCTGATGATAGGCATCGGTCATTGCCTTGCCCGTAGAGGTCGATTCCGAATGTGTATTGCCCACCATAGGCCCGATATCATCGGTAAGGCGTCTTTCTATCGGTGAATACAACCGCCCGCTGGCGATCCAGTCAGCATATATGAGCTTTTTTATACCATAAGGTGTAACTATTTCAGCATCAATACCTATTATATTCTTCCTGTATTGTTCAAAATATTTCTCTAGCTCATTCATTCATACAACAGGGATAATATTTATGTTACTAAGTGGCAAAATTAGCTTTAAATATCCATAAGTCAAAACAGATCAGGGATTATAAGGCAATATGGCAGTTACCATGCCTGAAATCAAAAAGTTCTTCTTCCTCTGATTTTGCTGTTAATTTATTAACAGTGCAAAAGTATACTATATATTATTGTATCCGGATGTTTATGATATATATGATAATTAACTGAATGGGCTACTTTCTGGTATCTAAAGTTGAACAATTCATTAATAATCCTGAAATAATAATTATTTTTAAGCGTTAAAAAATAAAACGTTAAACATTAAACATTAAACATGAAAAAGATCTTATACCCTTTAATCATCATTTCTCTTTTTACAATTTCGGCGGTAGCTCAGCAGGGTAACAAGCAGAATGGCAAATTTTTCGGAACATGGAAATTTGATGCTCCTTATGCACCGGAAGGATATCAGTCGGGGACGATTGTGGTCGCCGCAGAGGAAAAGAAACCTGTAGCTACTATGTCTTTTACCGGCAATGAATACAAAATTCCGGGAGAAAAAGTAATAGCCAATAACGACAGCGTAAACTTTTCAATTTACCTCGAGGGTCAGGATATCAAGGTGTTGCTGAAAGTGGAAAACGAATCTAAGATGTCAGGCAAAGCTGTTTATTCTGAGGGTGAAGTTCCTCTGATTCTCACTAAAGTTGTTGCTACAGAGTCTGAAGTCAGGAAATAAATTCTTTATTTCAAGGATATATTTCATATTCATTATAGATGATTTTCATCTGTAATGAATTGTTATGTTTATATGCCAATCGGATTAAAATCTGGTAGAGTGAAATTTAAGTTATGAAAAGAATTTCTATCATAACATTATTATTGTTTGTGACCCTTGTTTCAGGGAAAGCTCAGATTATTAACAAGACTCATCTGAGCCCGCGCCAGACCGGTTATACAATTGAAGCCAGACTTAATACTGAATCAAAGACAGTGAATGGAGATATGAAAGCCTTCTGGGTCAATTTATCTACGGATACTGTTTCGGATATCCGGCTTCATATGTACATGAATGCATTCAAAAACAGGCTGTCCACTTTGAATCAGGAATCGCCTGGTTATCTGAGTTTTAAAAATTCAGAAAAGGGGAGTATTGAAATAAAAACTTTTACTGACAAGCTGGGGAATGACCTGTCACGGGTAATGAAATATATAAGTCCCGATGACGGAAATCCTAATGATCAGACTGTTCTAAAGGTAATTCTTCCCAGACCGGCTAAGCCCGGGGATACTGTATTCATAAATATTGGTTTTGAAACAAGGCTACCGGCAGTTATCCGGCGAACGGGATATTCCGGCGATTTTTATTTTGTAGCTCAGTGGTTTCCCAAGTTTGGTGTTTATGAGTCAAAAGGCATGCGCTATGCTTCTGAAGGAGCCTGGAATTGTCATCAGTTTCATGCAAATTCTGAGTTTTATTCAAATCATAGCTTATATAAAGTAAGAATCACTGTGCCGAAAAATTATGTTGTTGGCAGTGGTGGTCTTGAAATGTCAGAAAAGGAGTCTGAAAAGGATCCCGGTGAAAAGACCATTGATTACCGCGCGGAAGATATTGTCGATTTTGCATGGACAGCCTGGCCAGGATATTCTGTTTTTACTGATAAGTGGAAAAATGTAAATATAAGGCTTCTTCTTCCTTATGAGAGAAGGGAACAGGCTGAAAGGCAATTCAAAGCAGTGAAAAATGCCCTTGAATATTTTGACATTAATGTAGGATCGTATCCATGGCCATATCTGACAATCGTTGATCCTCCATCCATAGGCGATGGTGCAGGAGGGATGGAATATACAACGCTTTTCACCTCTTCTTCATTGTATATGGTACCGGCATTCCTTCATCTTCCGGAATTGGTGACAATACATGAGTTCGGACATGCATATTTCATGGGTATAATGGCCAGCAATGAATTTGAAGAACCCTGGCTTGACGAAGGAGTCAATTCGTTCTGGGAAGAAAGAATAATGGATCATTACTATGGCGAAAACTCCAGTTTAATAGATAATCCGTTTCTCAAAATAGCTGATAAATCATTGGGCAGACTAAACTATGTACATTCTGAGGGCCGGCAGAACGTAAGCAACAAGGAATATTCCTGGAATTATCCGCATGGAACATATAGTATGATGTCGTATAATAAAACTTCAACCTGGCTTCATACTCTTATGGGCATTATAGGAGAGGAGACAACTAATGAAATATTCAGGGAATATTATAAAAGGTGGGCATTTAAGCATCCTTCCGGACAGGATTTTGTGAACGTGGTAAATGACGTGGTTGCGCGTACTAAAGGAAGTAAATTCGGCCCTGATATGAACTGGTTCTTTGAACAGACTTTATACGGAACAGGCCTGTGCGATTATAAAGTGGCAAACATCTACAATAATAAAATTGAATCTGACGGCATCGGTAATAAAGAGACTCAGCCAAAAGAAAAAGCCAGTGCATCAGAGGAATACAGGTCTGTGGCAGAGCTGGAAAGGGCAGGGGAGGTGATGCTTCCCGTAGACGTACTTATTCATTTTAATAATGGTGAGGAGGTAACCGAATCGTGGAATGGGAAAAGCCGGTTCAAAGATTTTGAATACAGGGGAGCACGCAAAATTGAATGGGTAAAAATTGATCCGGAGTTTAAAATCAGGATGGATATTAATTATATTAATAATTCGATGACAGTTCATCCGGACCAGGTCCCGTTAAGGAGGCTGGCCAATAAGCTTATTACATTTATGCAGTTTTTCATCAGTTTTATTTCATTATAGGCGGTAATTAATGAAGTTATTAAGTTCCCTGAAATCCGGTTTTATCCGCAGTGCACGAGCATGGCGGGGAATAATGATTATGTGGTTGTCCTCCCTGATGCTTGTCAGTCTAGTTGCAATTCCTTTGAAACATGCTTTAAAGACCGACCTGGGCAATAGTATGATTACTGAAAAACTGGCACATGGAATAAATATTGAAGTATTTGCTGACCTTGGTTCAAGTTTCAGGAACCTGGGTTCATATTTTATAAGTGGTTTTATGTTAATAATTCTGATAGGTTTTATTATAAATGTTTTCCTTACCGGTGGCCTATTCTCTAATCTGAGAAAATCATCATTATCATTTTCAATTCAGGAATATCTCCAGGCTTCTGCTAAGTATTTCCTGCCATTCTTAATAGTTTCAGTCTTTATTAGCATTATAATCTTATTCCTTTTTATTCTGATATGTCTTATCCCTCTTTCAATTGCGGTTCAGGCAGCTGCTTCTGTAGAAGGAGCACTTCTTAAAACAGCAATTGTTTCAGGATCTGTCTATCTTCTCCTGGTTGCTATACTGCTGCAGGTGGCGGATTATTCAAGGGCATGGCTGGTTTCATCAGCCAGGCCACAAAGTTTAAAAGCACTTGGATTTGGGTTTAAATATACTTTTAGAACCTTTCCTTCATCTTATTCTTTAGTATTGATAATACTTCTTGTTCAATTCCTTTTCGGATGGCTGGTGCTTCATATCATTCCTGGAATAAAACCAACCGGAGAAATTGGCATAATCATGCTTTTTGTCTTATCCCAGTCCCTCTTTGTAATTAAAATTTACCTGAAAACCTGGCGATTTGGATCCATGACTAACATGATGGAACTGAATCCCCTTGAATCATCCCGGTCAGAATCAAGGTAAAATAACTGCATTAAATTCTTACAATCCTCTCAGTAAAATATTTTGATTTTAGTAAAATTGGTTAACTTGATAGATGATAGATGATTAAAATATCGTCAAAACATTTATTCAGATTAATTTTATTAAAACTAATGCTATGGAAAAAATGATCTCATGTTGCGGATTAAACTGTTCTACCTGTGAAGCCAGAATTGCTACAATTAACAATGATGATGAACTCAGAAAGGCAACAGCCGAAAAATGGAGGGCAGCTTATAATTCACCTGAAATTACACCCGAAATGATAAATTGTACGGGATGCAGGGAAGAAGGTGCCAAAATAGGTCACTGGAGTATGTGTCAGATAAGACTCTGTGCAGCAGGTAAAGGCTTTGAGACATGCGGAGAATGCTCCGAAATAGATAATTGCAGTCTGATCAAGTTTGTACTTGACTTAACACCAGATGCTAAAATGAATCTGCTGAATCTTAACTGATCAATCATAACAGTTCTTATTTTAAGCTAATGGCAGAGAACGACAAATTGGTTTTATCTGACAAATCTGCAGTCCCTACCGATGAATATATCTATTCATTTTTAGGCGACAGGAAATCTCTGTGGCAGTCAATTATGAAGCATATTGCTGAAAGCTATAAAGATACTGCCGGCGGCTGGAGCTGTTATAACGATGGCAAACAGTGGCTTTATAAGTTTGTGAAGAAAAAGAAAACACTTTTCTGGGGTGGAATTCTCTCCGGTGCCTTCCGAATTACATTTTATTTTGGAAACAAAGCAGAGCCAGTCATTGAAGGAAGCGACCTGCCTCAGGAAATTAAGGACGGGTTCAAGACTGTTAAATGATATGGATTGATCAGACCAATCTCCATTCACGTGAAAGATGAATCGGATGTTGAGAATGTTATCAGGCTGATTGCTATTAAAGGTAAACTTAAGTAGGGGATGGCTTAAGTACGTAATGGAAGAAAAGACTCTACTCCCAAACCCATTTGGGATTCAGGGGTGTTCTACAGTTGTGTAAGTCATCTTTTTCCCAACATAACATAATAGTGCTATCTTTGGGGAAAGAAAACACATGGACGAAAATTTCTATCAGTTTACGGCTAAGTCACTCCAGGGTAAGGATATCCTCATGGAGACATATAAGGGTAAGGTTATACTTGTTGTAAACACAGCAAGTAAATGCGGACTTACACCCCAGTACGAAGGACTTGAAAACCTTTATAAAATGTACAAAGACAGGGATTTTGTAATTCTTGGATTCCCATGTAACCAGTTTGGTAATCAGGAACCCGGCACTGAAAAGGAAATTTCCGAAAGTTGTCTCGTAAATTATGGAGTTACATTTCCAATGTTTTCGAAAATAGAGGTTAACGGTGGCGGTGCCCACCCCATCTTCAAGTATCTGAAAAGTAAATTGGCCGGAACTTTTGGCAAAAAGATAAAATGGAACTTCACGAAATTCCTGATCGATCGAAACGGCGTACCTGTTAAGAGATTTTCACCAACAACAGTTCCTGAGAAACTGGTAAGCGATCTTGAGAAGGTATTATAGGTTATCAATAGTATGTTGTTGTTAATTTACTGATTGAAATGAGTCTGAAAAACCCGGGATGGCTGCTGGTTATATTTCTCATTCTTATTACTGTAAATGCTTTCTCCCAAAACCTCGATATCAGGATGCTGAGGGCTGTAAATTCTTCCGCCACGCTTCCCTTAGACGGATTTTTCAGGTTTGTCTCAAATTCAGATGCTGCCATTTCTTTAGGCGTACCGGCTGTCATCTCAGCAGCAGGCTTTATTAAACATAATGATGATTTAAAAAGAAGTGGCTTAGTCACAATTACAGCCGTTGGAATAAGTTCAGGTATTACACTTGCTTTAAAATACACCATTAACCGCGATCGACCGTTCGTGACCTATCCTGATATTACTAAAAAGTCAAAAGGAGGCAGTCCTTCATTTCCGTCGGGTCACACCTCTTCGGCGTTTGCACTTTCTACTTCTCTTAGTCTTAATTATCCGAAATGGTATATAATTGCTCCTTCCTTTATCTGGGCAGGTACAGTGGGCTTCTCCAGGATGGACCTTGGAGTTCATTACCCATCCGATGTTTTTGCAGGCGCTCTTGTCGGCGCAGGCAGTGCCTGGCTGACACATGCCGTGAATAAGAAATTAGTTCAGAAACATGAGAAAAAGCAGTAGAAGCAGTAAAGGCTGAATAAGCTAAAATAGTTGTAATAGTTGTAAAAACAACACTAATGTCAATTCTTATGCAACTTCTACAACTTCTACAACTTCTATACGTATAAATACCCCTTATAAATAGGTTTTAAGCTACTTTCCTTCTGCATTTTCGCTGCTTATCTTTGTGTTAAGCTTTTCACAATATAACAGGGAGATGGCAGATGGGCAAACTGTATGATTTGTTAATGAAGGATATCAGGTTTGAGGAAGGCCTCAATGCCTGCATGAATTGTGGTGTATGTACTGCAATTTGCCCTGCCGCTGAGTTTTATGATTATGACCCCAGGAAAATAGTTGATATAGTTCAGGCAGGCGATGACGAGAGTATTACAGCACTTTTGAAGTCAGAAACAATCTGGTATTGCGGTGAGTGTATGTCGTGCAAAACCAGATGCCCTCGTGGAAACGCGCCAGGCCTTGTAATAATGGCCCTTCGGGGATTGTCACAGGATATGGGATATTTTGTCGAATCCGAGAAAGGCAGACAACAACTTGCTATAAAACGAACAGTTGGCGATTGGATTCTAAGCACTGGTTATTGCGTCTACCTCGACGGCATATCAATAGCATTGCATCCCGAACAGGGACCGGTTTGGGAATGGGTTCAGGATAACAAAGCTGAACTATTTACCAGGCTTGGTGGAAATTATAAAGGAGATGGGCCGGGAATTCTGCGAAAAATGCCAGAGGAAACTCTCGACGAATTGAGGAAAATCTTTGAAGTTACCGGGGGACTTGAAAGGTATGAAAAGATTGAGTCATATTCTAAAAGCAAGGCTGAAGAGATGAATCTCGGACTGAACGATGGGATTGATAATGAGTATTTCAATCACATATATAAAACCAACAACGGAACACACACAAGGTAATTGAGTTTTTAAGATGAAGCTGGAAGGTAAAAAAGCAATCTGGAGCGAATACCAGAAAGAAATTGCTGATGATAATTTCTTCTATGTAAGAAGTTGTATCAGGCAGAATTTCTTCCCCGGATCTGAAGTTGCATTTCTTAGGATCATGAAGGATGTACTAAAGAAAGACGTTTATGAACATCCCTGCCATACTACCTGTTCCGGCATCGGATATCACAGTGATGTAGTACCTGTTGAAACAGCGATGACTGTTGTGGCCCGCCAGTTTGCACTTATGACAGAAGCCGGCTACAGTAACTATGTCCCATCCTGTATCACATCGTTCGGGCTATATACCGAAATTCTTGAAACATGGCATCATTTTCCTGAGATCGAAGAAAAAGTCAGACAGCAATTGAGAAAAGCCACAGGCAGGGAATTCGAAAAGCCAAAGAACCTTGCCCATGCAAGTGATGTGATCTACAAATTCAGAAAGGAAATCGCTGCGCAAGCCAAATATAAGCTGGTAAATAAGAAAACCGGAGAGCCATTAAAGGTCGTCGAGCATATAGGTTGTCATTATTCGAAAATGTTCCCTTCCAAAGGCGTGGGAGGTGCAGAATATCCTTATGTATTAGCAGGTATGATCGAGGAATGGGGTGGAGAGGTTATCGACTATCCTGAAAGAAGACATTGCTGCGGTTTCGGTTTCAGGCAATATCTTGTTCAGGCTAACAGGGGCTACTCGGTAGCTTGTTCAAAAGAAAAATTCGAATCGATGAAACCATATAAGCCTGACATGATTATCACCAACTGTCCGGGTTGCCCTATGTTTCTCGACAGATGGCAATATGTGATAAATGAAATGGAGGGCACACGCTATGGCCAGAACGGGCAGGGAATACCTGTCTTTACATATGAAGAAGTTGCAGGGCTCGTTCTCGGTTATGATCCTTGGGACCTGGGTCTGCAGATGCATCAGACTGACTGTGAGCCTGTCCTTGATAAAATAGGTATTGAATATTCACCGGAGGATAAGCATAATCTTAATATCATCCCTGCATGGTCGGATAATCAGCAATTGGTAAATGCCTGAAAGAATGAAAAAGCATGTAGTGGTAATAGGGGGCGGAGTTGCCGGAATGGAAGTTGCAGGTCAGCTTTCAAAAGAGGGTATTACCGTCAGCCTTATTGAGAAGGAAAAGAAAACCGGAGGGAATCTGAATAACTGGTTCCGGCTTTTTCCCGACAGGAGAAAAAGCAATGAGGTAAAGGAATATCTTGATCATATAAACGCTAATATCAACATAAATCTGTTTACAAATACCAGCATTGAAAAATTTAACAAAGCCAGACACGAAATTTCTGTTACAACTACCGCAGGGAACGAGATAAAGGCCGACGCGGTAATTGTTGCAACCGGCTTCGATCTTTTTAAGAGCGCCAGAAAAGAAGAATATGGCTACGGCATTTATGATAACGTTGTGAGTTCAGCTGATCTTGAGAAAATGTTCAGGGAAGGCAGGATAGCTTTGACTAACGGGAATGCACCTGAAAGTATTGGGATAATCCATTGTGTTGGATCGCGCGATGAGAAAGTTGGTAACTTTTATTGTTCTAAACTTTGTTGTGTAACGGCTGTGAAGCAGGCAATTGAGATAAAGGAATTTCTCCATGGTTCAAAAGTGTTTTGCTTTTATATGGATATGAGGATGGGTGGGGCGCTATACGAAGAGATGTACCGTGATGCCCAGGAGAAATATGGAATAAATTTCATAAGAGGCAAAGTGTCTGAAGCAAGCGAAACTATTGATAACAGGCTGACGATCAAGGTTGAAGACACCCTTGCCGGACGGCCTCTCAAGATGAAGCTGGATATGCTTGTCCTTATGGCAGGGATGGAAATGTCAGAGGGAGGAAAGAAGCTTGCAGCAATCGGCGGGCTTAATACCGGAGAGAACAGGTTTTTCGCACCTAACGACCATCATTTTGGCAATAATAGGAGCAATATTGAAGGAGTCTTTTATGCTGGAACATGTACAGCTCCTATGAACATTACAGAAACTATTTCGCATGCACGGGCAGCTGTTGTTGAAGTAATTGATTACCTGAAAGATGGTAAATAAGAATATGGATAAATTTGGATATACAATTTCGAAGGGCAGGCAGATCGATTATGATTCGAACAGCCGGATTGTTGCTGAATTTATTGCGGAAAATGAACCCAGCTTCAGGTTATGCATTGAGTGCGGTGGCTGTTCAGCTACATGCACTGCAGGCAATTTTACTGGTTTCAGCCTGCGGGAATTGAATGTATTGATGAAGAGAGGAGAGAATGATCAGGTCAGGAATGCACTGAAAAAATGTATGCTCTGCGGAAAATGTTCCCTTATTTGTCCGCGCGGCGTAAACACCAGACACGTGATAGTACTGGCAAAAAAGGCATACCAAAAAGCAGATGAATATGCACTTTGAACCTTTTATAATACCGTTCAATATAGGATTATACTTCATCCTTCTGTATGTTGTAACAAGAAGTGTTATATGGTTCCGTGATCTGTCCACACCCGACAAACTGAGGCTTCAGAGAGGTTTTTTTGGATTGCCGTTTGCCCTGAGCATCAAGGAGATATTCATGGAAAGCCTGATTCACAGGAAAATTCTTAAAAAAAATCTCCGTCTTGGTTACATGCATATGAGTCTGGCCTTCGGCTGGTTTCTTCTGATTTTTTTCGGAACCCTTGAGGCAGATATTTTTGGTACCAAACATCTTAACGCACCTTATAAAGCGATATTTTTCAGATTCTTTAACCCGGATCATGGACGCACACCTTTTGAAGCAGCCTATGCTTTCATGATGGATCTTATCCTTGCATTCATTTTATCCGGTTTATTGCTTGCAGTAATAAAGAGGTTTTATTCAAGGATTGTCGGGATGAAGAAAACCACCCGGCTTAAACTGACTGACAGGATAGCGCTTACCTCACTCTGGATGATCTTCCCAAGCAGGCTTCTCGCTGAAAGTTTTACCAGCGGAGCATATGGTACCGGAAGCTTTCTTACAGGATCACTTGGCGCATGGTTTTCATCTTTTCTTCCGGCAAATCAGATGGCTTATCCGTTCTGGTGGCTTTATTCATTATCGCTTGGCACATTTTTCGTCCTTCTTCCTATCTCAAGGTATATGCATATACCGACAGAGCTGTTCCTCATCTTCATGAGAAATTCAGGAATCAGAACCGGAGTTAAGGCAGGCACCTATACTGAAGTTCAGACATATTCTTGCTCATCATGCGGCATTTGTATCGATTCATGTCAAATGAACTATGCTGCCGGTATTACAAATATTCAGTCGGCTTATCTTATGAAGGCTATCCGGAACAATGATGATGTATCAGAAATTGCAGAAAACTGTCTTATGTGCGGAAGATGCGACACTGCCTGTCCTGTAGGAATTGAACTTTCGCCTATAAGGATGATCCAGCGGCGGGCAGGCGAAGTTGAAAATGATATAAGGAATATATATAAAGGTTATTTCAGAAGCAGACAAATTCTTACCCCTGAAAAACCGGTCTTAACCTCGAATTATGATTTCCTTACTGAGAATGAGCCTGAGAAGGCTGATGTACTATTCTTTGCCGGATGTATGACACATCTCACCCCTGCCATAAAAAATTCAATGGTTAAGGTCCTGAATGCATCCGGAATCAAATATAGTTTCCTGGATGAAAATGGCGGGGTATGCTGCGGGAGGCCTTTGATGCTGGCCGGGCAGGTTAGGGAAGCTAGAGAACTTATAAATTATAACTCCCAGATGATCTGGAAATCGGGTGCAAAAACCCTGGTAACTTCATGCCCGATATGTTATAAAGTTTTCAAAGAAAGCTATTATCTCGATGTCGAAGTCCTTCATCATACCCAGTTTATCAAGAGGCTTATTGAAAACGGATCAATTAAACTGAATTTTCTGAGGAGAAGAGCAGTTTATCATTCTCCCTGTGAGCTTGGGAGAGGCTCGGGAGTATTTGAAGAACCTAAAGAAGTTCTGAAATATGTTACCAAGCTGGAGACTACTGAGTATGAGGATAAAAATTCATTGTGCTGCGGAGGAAGTCTGGCTAACATTAGAATTTCTGCATCCGACAAGAAAAAAATAGCTCTCAATGCTGCCGTTGAACTTACTAAGGGAAACCCCGATGTACTTGCTACTGCATGTCCGTTATGCAAGAAAACTTTTGCGTCGGTATCTGATACAAAAGTTGCAGATATATCTGAACTGGTAGCTGAAGCTTTGAATATGAATCTGCCCAACAAAAACAGTTCTGCAAGGGTTAATGCGGTCAAAGAGCTGGCAAATATCAGATAATTCCTTAAAAACAGAGTCTTTAAGAATCCTGATCAACTAGTCTTTATCATGACGGAGCCACTTTTCGTCAGATTATTTCGTTGATTTTTAAAAATCACACACTACTTATTAATGGAACTGCATTACATCGTAAATCCTATTTCGGAATTAGTTAAATTTAAAAATAATTTAAACCTATTGTATACTGAAATTGTTTTCAGGGCGTTATCAGCGCAGATCGTATTATATTAAAAACTGAGTCATATGAGAAGGATAATTAGCGGGGTGGTTGTTGCAGTCGGATTAATACTGCTTAATTCGTGCAATACTTCAGGGGAACATAAGGAGATCAGAAATAAATCAGTACAGAATAAAATCATTCAGGACCAGGACGGCACAATATCTTTAAAAGTTGATAAGGCAGACTGTTACCAGGATGCTGTGAACCCTTCATCCAATACCGCAGAATGGAGTGTAAAGGTTTCAAAATCAGGAAGATTTAATGTATGGTTGTCGAGTGCCACCAAAGACACCACTGATCTTAAATATACCAATTCGGTGATGCTGAATATTCTCGATAAAAGAATTGAGGCTCATCCATTGTGTGATAAGATTATCAGAAACTCATCTGATGTGAGTTATCCTTACTTCAGGGCTGATTCATTTCTGGGTTCTCTTTATATTCAGGATACCGGACTGTTTAATATTCAGATAATAAGCGAGAAAATTATTACAAAGAATTTTGGTGCCGGAACAGCTTCTGATGCCGAAAACTCAAAGCTTCTCTCTGTATTTCTGACCCCTATTAAACAGTAGCTTTAATCCACTCTTTTGCATTCACGAAGGCTTTAAGCCATGGAGTGACATCATCATTCTTTCTGTCAGAAGGATAGTATCCGCATTGCCATGGAAAGAAAGCCCTTTCGAGATGAGGCATCATCACCAGGTGACGACCGTCTTCTGAACAGAGTCCCGCGATATCATAGTCTGACCCATTTGGATTGGCCGGGTATGTTGATTTGCTGAATTTCATCACAACCTGATATTCATCTTCATTATACGGTAAACGGAATTGTCCCTCTCCATGGGCTACCCATATCCCAAGTTCCATGTTAGCCATGTTTCCCAGCATAATGGATTTGTTTTCGGGAATCTTCACTCCAAGAAAGCCTGATTCAAATTTATGCGACTTATTTATTTTCAGTACGGGCTTTTCTTTATGGTTTGGATATAAAAGATCCAGTTCAGCCATTAACTGACATCCGTTGCAAACTCCCAATGATAATGTATCTGTTCTACTGTAAAATTTTTCGAGTGCTATTCTTGCTTTTTCATTGTATCTGAAAGCGCCGGCCCATCCTTTTGCAGACCCCATTACATCAGAATTTGAGAATCCGCCTACAAAAACTATCATCTTAATATCCTCGAGAGTTTCCCTGCCAGCTATAAGATCTGTCATGTGTACATCTTTCACGTCAAAGCCGGCAAGATATAACGCATAAGCCATCTCCCTGTCTCCGTTTACTCCCTTTTCCCTGATTATTGCAGCTTTAATTCCCGATTCGGTTCTCCTGTTTTCTTCCAAACCGAGGGAACGAAGGGATCCTTTGAAATCCCCGGGATTGATATTCAGTTCATGATTCTTATAATTCTGATAGCGTTCAAGCGCTAGTTCCGGCCCGCACTGCCTTCTGTCGAGAAGGTATGAAGTGTGAAACCATTTGTCGCGCAGCTTATCAATATCAAACTTCGCTTTAAAATCCAAGTTCGTTACAAAAAGCGATCTCTCATCAATAGGGTGACCAATGGAAATAAAAGATATCCCGTTTTCAAGAAGTCTTTCCTCAATTTCGTCTTCATCTTGTACCTGGATAATGATTCCGGGATTCTGGCTGAAAAGAATCTTGACCGTATCCTTTTCATTGAGCTCCGACAGGTTAACCGCTATACCTCCTGTTGCATTCGAGAAACTCATTTCGAGAAGAGTAGTGAACATGCCTCCTGCAGAAATATCGTGGCCGGATAGTATTTTGTCTTCTTTTATCAGATTCTGTATTGTGTTGAATACATCTTTAAAATAGTCGGGGTCTTTAACTGTTGGAACTTCATCTCCAAGCCTGTTGAGTATCTGTGCAAAACTGCTGCCTCCGGGTTTTAGAGTATCGCGACTCATGTCGATATACAGCAGGCTGGTCTCAGAGTCATTAACAATTACCGGCTCGACTATCTTCCTTATATTCTCAATTTCACCGGCTGCTGAAATAATTACTGTACCGGGTGAATATACCACTTCATCCTTATATTTCTGTGTCATTGAAAGGCTGTCCTTTCCGGTCGGGATATTGATCCCGAGGGATATTGCAAAATCGCTGGCTGCCTTTACAGCTGAATATAATCTTGCGTCTTCTCCTGGATTCTTACATGGCCACATCCAATTGGCTGATAATGAAACGCTTTTAAGATTATCTGATAGGGGAGCCCAGATTATATTTGTAAGAGCCTCTGCAATTGAAAGCACTGAGCCGGCTTCAGGATCTACAAGTCCGGCAGCCGGAGCATGACCGATGGAAGTTGCCATTCCTTTTTTGCCTCTGTAGTCGAGAGCTATTGCACCCAGGTTATTAAGCGGCAATTGGAGAGGTCCGGCGCATTGTTGTTTAGCCAGACGGCCTGTAACAGACCTGTCAACTTTATTTGTAAGCCAGTCCTTGCACGCTACTTCTTCAATCTGAAGGACCAACTCTGCATAATTCTCAATTTCGTAAGCAGTATAATCAAGCTTTTTATAGTTGTTCTCAAGCGCAACATCGTTCATAATTGTTTTCGGAGGATCTCCGAAGAGTGAAGAGAGAGCCAGATCGATAGGTTTCTCATTTGTGACAGGATTCTCGAGAGTGAACTGCATGTCGCCAGTTACTTCTCCGATTATATAAAAAGGAGCTCTTTCCCGTTCAGCTATCTTTCTGAGTGTTTCTGCATCAGTTTTTTTCATCACCAGGCCCATGCGTTCCTGAGATTCATTGCCAATGATTTCCCTGGCTGAAAGAGTAGGATCTCCTACAGGCAGTTTGCTGATATCGATTTTCCCACCGGTAGCTTCAACAAGTTCTGAGAGGCAATTAAGATGGCCGCCTGCTCCATGGTCGTGAATCGATACGACAGGGTTGTTTTCAGATTCGCTTAAAGCTCTTATGGCATTATAAACTCTTTTCTGCATCTCAGGATTGGCGCGTTGAACTGCATTCAACTCGATAGAACTGTCATACTTTCCGGTATCGACTGAAGAGACAGCACCTCCTCCCATTCCGATCCTGTAATTATCACCTCCAAGAAGTATTATAAGATCACCCTTCTCAGGAATGTTTTTCTCGCTGTCTTTCTTCTTGCCGATTCCAATACCTCCGGCAAGCATAATTACTTTATCGAAACCAAATTTTCTGAAGTTCTCAAAATGCTCGAAGGTAAAGACCGACCCGCAGATAAGCGGCTGTCCGAATTTGTTGCCAAAATCGCTGGCCCCGTTCGATGCTTTGATCAGAATATCCTCAGGGGTCTGATATAGCCATGGCCTTTCACTTGTTGCTTTTTCCCATTGCCTTTCTCCATCGGGCCGCGGGTACGACGTCATATAAACAGCAGTTCCTGCAATAGGGAAAGCACCCTTGCCACCGGCAATCCTGTCCCTGATTTCACCTCCCGTTCCCGTTGCAGCGCCATTGAAGGGTTCTACAGTAGTAGGAAAATTATGAGTTTCAGCTTTTATCGAAAGCACCGATTCAAAGTCGGTTATCTTAAAAAAATCAGACTGATACTGGGTCTCCGGGGCAAACTGTTCCACAACCGGACCCTGAACAAATGCACAGTTGTCTTTATATGCTGAAACGACACCGTTCAGATTTGTCTTGGTTGTAGCCTTGATCATCTGAAAGAGAGTCTGCTCTTTCTCTTCACCTGAAAGAATAAATGTACCGTTGAATATTTTATGCCGGCAATGCTCCGAATTAACCTGTGAGAATCCAAATACTTCGCTGTCAGTCAACTTCCTGCCGATATTATTACTAAGTTTTTCAAGATATGCTACTTCTTCTGCGTTAAGTGCCAGGCCTTCTTTCAGATTGTATTGCCTGATATCTTCTATGTATATGACAGGATCAGGTAATTTGTCTATTGTAAAAATTGTCTGATCGAGACCCAAGTACAGTGCCTGCAGCATTGGATCATAGTGAGGTTTATCAGACACTGAAGGGTAAAATTCTTCAATCCTGCTGATTCCTGTTATTCCCATGTTCTGGGTAATTTCCACAGCATTAGTGCTCCAGGGTGTGATCATCTCTTTTCTTGGGCCGATAAAGGCATTTCCAATTTTCCCGGTCATCAACAGGCTTGCATTGCCGAAGAGCCATGAGAGTTTTTCAATGTCTGTATCGGAGAGTTTTCCGGCAGTGCCTACAGTAATCAGATTTTTGGAAACAC
>Ga0315272_10000662_pt1 | contig 17364 bp, 19 predicted proteins | sample C3_middle_MG_FD_203918 | JGI IMG/M metagenome (GOLD analysis project Ga0315272, IMG submission 203918) | Sediment microbial communities from Yellowstone Lake, YNP, Wyoming, USA - C3_middle | ecosystem: Environmental > Aquatic > Freshwater > Lake > Sediment | place: USA: Wyoming | collected...
AGAGGGCGATGTCGGCACTGCCAGACTCGGGCTGGTCGTGGCAAAGAAGTTTGCACGCAACTCGGTTTTGCGCAACTTGTTCAAGCGTATTGGCCGCGAGGCCTTCCGCCATGCATTGCCGGTCTTGCCTGGTTGTGACCTGGTGTTGCGTTTGAGCAAGCCAGTGCCGCGAACCGATCGACTCGCGCGCCGGGTATGGCGCGATGAAATTGACGGCCTGCTGGCGCGGGTGCGGATCGAGCTGTCGCGATGAGACAATTTTTTACCGCACCACTTGTTGGCCTGATCCGCGTTTACCAATATGGGATCAGCCCGATGCTGGGCCGCAGCTGCCGTTTTAGCCCGAGCTGTTCGGACTATGCGGTCGAGGCCCTGCAGCGGCATGGTGCAATTCGCGGTGTGTGGCTGGCGCTGCGTCGTGTCGGTCGCTGCCATCCATGGCATCCGGGCGGGTATGATCCGGTTCCCTGACTCTTTCACGTTCTTTTTGCATTCGGTTCCATGGACAATCAACGCCTGATATTGCTGCTGGTTTTCAGCTTTTCCCTGATCATGCTGTGGGACGCCTGGCTTAAGCAGGGCCAACCCAAACCGGTGGTCCAGCAACCTGTCCCCACGGTTTCCACGGCTCAAGCACCGCCGTCAGGGGCGGTTCCCGTCCCCGTCGCAGGTTCGGCTGCGCCTGTCGTTCCGGGTACGACAGCTGCCACTGTATCTTCAGCGGCAAAGATAACCGTCAAGACCGACCTCTTTGAAGCCGACATCTCGGCGCTCGGTGGCGATCTGATACGTCTGGAGCTGATCAAACATCGTGCTACCGGCGATGCCAGCCACAATTTTGTTCTGTTCGAAGGCAAACATGCCTATGCAGCACAAAGCGGACTGGCCGGCGGCAACCTTCCAAACCATAGGTCAAATTGGATCCTGCCGGCGGCGGGTCTTGATCTCAAGGATGGTCAGGATGTGCTGCGCGTGCGCCTTGAATCGGCGACTGCTGATGGCGTTAAAGTCGCCAAAACCTATGTCTTCAAGCGCGGCAACTATGAGATCGGTGTTGAACACGAAATACAGAACAATGGTGCAGCGGCACTCAGTCCGAGCGCGTATTTTCAACTGGTCCGCAATGGCCAGGCGCCCGAGGGCACCAGCAGCGGGATGATGTCAGGCGTCAGCACCTTTACCGGGCCGGCTTTCTATACGGAGGCCGGGAAGTATCACAAGGTTGATTTTTCCGACATTGCGAAGGACAAAGCCAAGGCACCGGACAAGGCCGACAATGGCTGGATAGCCATGGTGCAGCACTATTTTGTTGCGGCCTGGATTCCCGAAGGCAAGGATCAGCGCGAGTTCTATGTGCGCAAGTTGGGCGATGACCTGTTCGCCGCCGGCGTCATCCTGCCTATGGCCAGCATCGCGCCGGGTGCCAGTGGCAAGCTGGTGACCAACCTTTACGCCGGGCCGCAGGTGCAGGACAAGCTCTCGAAAATTGCCCCGGGACTCAACCTCGTTGTTGACTACGGTTGGCTGACGGTTATCGCTGCACCACTGTTCTGGGTGCTGGAAGCCATCCACGGGGTTGTCGGCAACTGGGGCTGGGCCATCATCGGCTTGACGGTGTTGCTGAAGCTGATTTTCTTTCCGCTCTCGGAGGCGAGCTACAAGTCGATGGCGAAGATGAAGCTGCTCACCCCCAAGCTGACCAAGCTCAAGGAAACCTATGGTGACGACAAGCAGCGCATGAACCAGGAAATGATGGAGCTCTACAAGCGCGAGAAGGTGAATCCGCTTGGGGGTTGCCTGCCTATCCTGGTTCAGATTCCCGTGTTCATCGCGCTCTACTGGGTGCTGCTGGGCACTGTTGAAATGCGCCAGGCACCGTGGCTGGGCTGGGTGGGAGACCTTTCCGTCAAAGACCCCTATTTCATCCTGCCGCTGGTCATGGGTGCCACCATGTTGCTGCAGACTTCCCTCAATCCGGCGCCGCCTGATCCGATTCAGGCAAAAATCATGTGGATCATGCCCATTGTTTTCACCGGCATGTTCCTGTTCTTCCCGGCCGGTCTGGTGCTCTATTGGACGGTCAACAACCTGCTGTCGATCGCCCAGCAATGGCAGGTGAACCGCATGATCGAGCGTGCGGGGATCAAATCACACTGAGACGATAGCGGCGATCGCCACCGCGCCCGGGCGCGGTGGCATCGGCGTGGTGCGGGTTTCCGGCGCGGGGTTGCAGGCCTTTGCCGAGTTGCTCTGCGCGAGGCAGCCGCAGGTGAGACGCGCCACCCTGGCTGATTTTTTCGGCGCAGATGGCGTGGCGATCGACCGCGGCATCCTGCTGTATTTTCCGGCACCACATTCTTTCACTGGCGAGGATGTTCTGGAGCTGCAGGGCCATGGCGGTCCTGTGGTGATGCAATTGCTGCTCGCTCGTTGTGTCGAGCTTGGAGCCCGTCTGGCTGAGCCGGGCGAGTTCACGCAGCGCGCCTTTCTCAACGACAAGCTTGACCTGGCCCAGGCTGAGGCGGTCGCTGATTTGATCGAGGCTTCTTCCGCGCAGGCGGCGCGCTCGGCCTTGCGATCGCTCTCCGGTGAGTTCTCCCGCGCAGTCCATGACATCGTTGCGCGCCTCACCGAACTGCGGGCGCTGATCGAGGCCACTCTGGATTTTCCTGACGAGGAAATCGATGCGGAGCAGTTGCTTCACGACATCGATGCGCGGGCGCGGCTGGCTGCACTGCGCGCCGAATTGGCAGCTTTGGGCGACAGGGCGCGCGCCGGCGCCACGCTGCGCCGCGGCCTTTCCGTAGTGTTGGCCGGACTGCCCAATGTCGGCAAGTCATCCCTGCTCAATCGCCTGGCCGGTGCGGACCGCGCCATTGTCACTGATATTGCCGGCACCACGCGGGACGCCATCCACGAGACGATCCATGTCGAAGGCATACCGTTGCATGTTATTGATACAGCAGGTCTGCGCGAAACAGCGGACGCGGTGGAGGCGATCGGCATCGAGCGCACCTGGCAGGAAATTGAGCGTGCCGACGTGGTGCTGCAGATTGTCGATGCGCGTGCCGGCGTGACGCCGACTGACCATGCCATTGCGGTGCAGTTGCCGGCGGGCATCGAGCGCATTGTGGTCGAGAACAAGTGCGACCTGGCGCAACTGCCCCCCAGCCGCTTCGAGGACGCCACACACGGCGGCCAGGTTCATCTCAGGCTGTCGGCCAAGTCGGGGGAGGGCATTGACCTGCTGCACGACGAGCTGTTGCGTGTGGCGGGCTGGCAGGGCCATGGCGAGGATGTGATCCTCGCCCGCGAACGTCACCTCGAGGCACTGGCGCTGGCGGATGTTCAGCTAACGTATGCCGACGAGCACCTGACGCGCCTGGAACTGTGCGCCGAGGAACTGCGACTGGCGCAAGAAGCCCTGTCCGGCATCACGGGAGAGTTCACCGCCGACGATTTGCTGGGCACCATCTTCTCCAGGTTTTGCATCGGCAAGTAAGCGGCATGGACATCGTTTTTCTACTTGTCGCCGCCGCTCTGGCGGGTTTCGTCGATGCCGTGGCTGGCGGCGGGGGATTGATCCAGGTACCGGCACTGCTCACTGCATTGCCGGCGGAAGTGCCGGCCACCATCTTTGGCACCAACAAAGGCTCTGCCGTTTTTGGCACCGCTAACGCTGCCTGGCGCTTCGCCCGACGCATCACTTTGCCGTGGGAGATTGCGCTGCCGGCCGCAGCGGCGGCCTTCGTTTTTTCCTTCGGCGGCGCCATGCTTGTGTCGGCGGCACCAAAGGAATTGCTGCGGCCGTTGATCCTTTTGTTATTGGTTGGCGTATTCGTTTACACCTTGGTCAGGCACGACTTTGGTACTCGCCAGCGAGCGCCTACTTTCGTGAAGAGGCAGCGTATGGCCGCCATAGTGGCTGGCGCCGTGCTGGGTTTTTACGACGGATTCTTTGGTCCTGGTGCGGGCAGTTTCATGATCTTTGCCTTTGTCCGTTTCTTTGGTTTGGATTTCCTGCGCGCGTCAAGCGCGGCCAAGATAGTTAACCTTGCGACCAATCTGGCAGCACTGGCCTGGTTTGTGCCGACCGGACATATCCTGTGGCTGCTGGCTGGCGGCATGGCGCTGTTCAACATAGCTGGCGCCCAATTGGGTTCGCGGCTGGCTATTGCCCATGGCAGTGGTTTTGTCCGCGTCATCTTTTTGGTTGTTACCGCGGTATTGATTGTCAAGTTTGGTTTTGACACCCTGCGTTGATTTTTTTGGCGCCGGCGGGAATAGTTGGTGGCTGGGGATTGTATATGCCACGACACGGCAGTTTTCTGTGTTACCCCCAATAGGCCTTTCCCCTGGAGACAAGCATGAACGAAGAGCGTCGCGAATTTATCAAGATATCTGCAGCCCTGGCGGCCTCGGCCGGTTTGACCCACGCTGGTTTGGCGCAGGCGCAGGACAAGTCATCCGTCCAGGCGCAGGACCGTGTCTTCATCACCAACGAGGACTCGAACACGCTGACGGTAATCGATCCGCGCACCAATACTGTCGAAACCACCATCAACCTGACCAGTTTCGACGAGGATGGTCGTCCGCCGTTCCGCTTTGTCACTGCCGGTGTGGCGCCGACCCACGCAGCCATGATTCACAAGCCCCTCTACCATGGCTGCATTGACGCCCATGGCGCAGTGCCCTCGCCCGATGGCAAGCTTCTGGCGACCAGCGGGCGTGGTTCGAGCAACGTCTATCTCATTGATGCGGTAAACAAACGCGTGCTGGGCAACATACCGAATCCGACAGCGGGTCCCACTACCAGCGCGGATCGCCTGTCCAGTGGCATTCTGGTTGGGCGTGAGCCGCACGAGCCTACTTTTACCCGAAATGGCAAGGAGCTTTGGGTCACCCTGCGCGGCGAAGACCGCATTGCCATCCTTGACGTCGAGCGTGCCCTGAAGCAGGTGGGCGGCACGGATGCCGGCGCGATCATCAAATACGTGCCCACCATCAATGGCCCGGCACAGGTATGGTTCGATGCCAAAGGTACGACGGCATTCGTCGCCAGCCAAAAGGCCTCAAAGGTTGATGTTTTCCGGGTCAATGCCGACAAGTCCGGCCATTCGCACCCTGAGCGCATCACCACTCTGGATATCGCGGAACAGGACAAGCCGGGCTTCACGCCTTTCCTCAAGACCAGTCCGGACGGTACCGAAGTGTGGTTCTCACACAAGCTGGCCGATGCAGTTTCCTGTCGCGCGACGAGCGGAAAATTCGATCTGCTGGACAGTGTTGGACTGGGAAAAATGGGACGCCCCAATCACGTCGAGTTTGTCGAAAACGCCAAGGGCAAAGTGGTCTACGCCAGCCTGGCACGAGTCGACGACGGTGGTCCGGAAGGCGTGGCATCGAGCCAATTGGCTATCATCGATCGCAGTGCCAAGCCGGGTGAGCGCAAAATGGTTGGCAGTTTTTTCACTCGAGGCCGCGAAGCCCACGGTATCTGGACGAATCCCGCAAACGACCTTCTGTACATTGCGCATGAACAGGATGAGCTGCCAGGGACCGCAAATGCGGGGCAAACGGTTTGCACGGCATTCGACGTGTCCGATCCCTTCAATCCGCGCTTCATCGCACAGATTCCTCTGGGCAGCTTGAAACTGCCTTCGGGCGAACTGCGTAACAAGAAGAGCATCAATCTGGTCTACGTCCGCCCGGGCACCAAGGGCCAGACAGCATGAGACGGATGATAGTGGGGCTTGCGGTGCTGGGTTGGTTGGGCACAGCCGGTGCTCAGCATGACATGCACATGCACGAAGCCCCGCCGGTACCCAAGCAGTTCGGCAAGACCTTTGAGCGCTACGCCGCAGAAATGAACGTCGGCATGGGCAAGATGATGTCCGACATGCACGCACCGGGTTATACCGGTGACGCGGACATCGATTTTCTTGCCATGATGATTCCCCATCATGAGGGAGCGGTTGATATGGCGCGACTGGTGCTGGAACACGGCAACGACCCGGTGACACGCAAACTGGCGGAGGAGATCATCGCCAGCCAGCGGGTGGAGATCGAGGGCATGCAGCGGCGCCTGGACGATCTGCGGCGGGGTGCCAGTCGTACCAATCCTGGCGGGTTTCCGGCCTTGGGTGGCACGCGCAGGGAGTAGCATCATTAGTGTCGCGGGCTTGCCGCGTTGGTTGAGGAGCCAGGATGATCGTTGCGCACCATGTCGTCGAGCAGATCCCGAGTTTGCGCCGCTACGCACGCGCGCTGACTGGCGGCAACGCGGCCGATGCCGATGATTTGGTGCAGGACACGCTTGAGCGAGCGTACGTCAAGTGGAGTCTTTTCCGCAGAGGTAGCCGGCTGCGGCCATGGCTTTTTTCCATAATGCATAATTTGTTCATAAATGATCTGCGCCGACCAGAACGGCGGGTAGTCCTCGGTAGCATGGACGAGGCATTGGCGATCGACACCCCGGCGCGGCAGGAACAGCTAGTTCTGGTGGCCGAGGTGCTGGCGGCAGTGGCCCGGCTGCCGGTGGATCAGCGCGAAGTACTGTTGCTGGTATCGGTCGAAGAGTTTAGTTATGCCGAGGCGGCGCGGATTCTCGATATCCCGGTCGGCACCGTCATGTCGCGACTGTTTCGAGCCCGCATGCAGCTGCGGGTGTTGACGGGTGAGCAAGTCGCTGGCGATGCCGTGCCAGCCCTGCGCCTGGTGAAGACGGGAGAGGCAACATGAAAACCACGGCTTTGATCGATAACGATGAGTTGATGGCCTTCGTCGATGGCGTGCTGGATGTCAAAAGCAGGGAGCAGTTTGAGGAGAGGCTGCGTGACGACGCTGCCTTGGCGGCGACAGTCGCAGTGCTTCGGGCGCAGCGCAAGGTACTGCACGGTGCACTGGATCCCGTGTTGAACGAACCCATACCGCAGCGGCTGCTGCTGGCGGCTGCTCCTTCGAAAGTGTCCCGCCAACGCGTTGCTGCAGCCGTGGTCTGGTTGGCTGTCGGCTTGGGTGTCGGTAGCTTGGCTAGCTGGCAGTATTTGACGCCCCCGGACGTGACCACCAGTCGTGTCGCCAATGGGGGCGGTGTCACCGATCTGCCGCGCTTCGTCCATCAAGCAACCATGGCACACGCGGTATATGCGCCGGAAGTGCGTCACCCGGTCGAGGTGCGCTCCGGGGATTCGCAGGCCCTGGATGGCTGGTTGTCCAACCGACTCGGGAGGAAGATGCAGGCGCCGGATTTATCGGGACAGGGCTTCGCGTTGGTCGGTGGCAGGCTGCTGCCGGCCGAAGTGGGCAAGCCGGCCGCCCAGTTCATGTACGAAGATCGGCAAGGTCAACGGCTCACGGTTTACCTCCGGGGTATGGCGCAGCCGACGCCGGAGACAGCATTCCGGTTTGCCGAACAGGGTGGGGTGAGTACGTTCTATTGGGTTGAGCGCGATTGGGGCTATGCGCTTTCCGGTGATTTGGCACGGCCTCAGCTGCTAAGACTGGCACGTCATATTCACGCCCAGTTATCGGTTTAGACAATCCAATACCAGGTTTTTCTGTCAAGCAACCTGCTTGTGAAGGAATGATATGGAGTCCGCGTTTCGGATTTGTTGTCAATGCGGTTTGGTCGTTCTTTGCCTGATCTTGTCGTTCTACCCGGCGCATGCAGCCAGCAATTGTCGTGGAACCGGGGTCTGGTTGCAGGTGCTTGGCTCCGGTGGCCCGGAATTAATCCAGGGCCGGGCATCAACCAGCTATCTGGTTTGGCAGGACGGCAAAGCACGGGTTCTTGTGGATATGGGATCGGGCAGCATGCTGCGCTTCGAGCAGAGTGGGGCGCGTATCGAGGACCTCGAAGTGATCCTGCTCAGTCACCTGCATGTGGATCACAGCGCCGATATTCCTGCCCTGGTCAAAGCTGCCTACTTTGGCGAGCGTACGCGGGACTTGCCTATTTATGGTCCCAGCGGGAACGCGCTTATGCCGGACACCTCGGCATTTTTGCAATCTTTGCTGGGCGAGCCTGACGGTGCTTATCGCTATCTCGCGGGATATCTTGATGGTAATGAGTCTTTTAGGTTGGTACCACGAGTTGTTGCGGCCGAGGGAACCTCAACGCATCTCGCACTAGACCGGCCCGGTCTCAAGCTAACAGCGGTTCCCGTTCACCACGGCCCAATACCTTCACTGGCTTGGCGTGTAGACATCGGTGGACGTTCGCTGGCATTCAGTGGAGACATGAATGGTGACAACGGCACCTTGTCGGCTTTGGCGGCTGGCGCAGATCTTCTTGTGGCGCACAATGCCATTCCAGAAGGAGCGAAGGGTGCGGCGCGTAACCTGCACATGCCACCGTCAGTAATCGGGGAGATTGCGGCCGCGGCAGGTATTCGTCAGCTGGTGTTGTCTCATCGGATGAAGCGAACGCTCGGGCGAGAGCAAGGGACAACCAAGGAAATTCGTAAGCGCTACGGCGGCCCGTTGATGTTTGCCGACGATCTGCAGTGCTTTCGGGTTGTGCGATAGGCGGGATTGGCAGGATTAGCTGGGGTTGTTTCACGTGAAACATTGTTCCACGTGAAACCTGCCGATTCTGTTTTAGCCGTGGTGGGGGTATCATTGCGCCTCTTTTTCCGGCGGGTCGAGTTGTGCTTTTTCCCACACGTTTTGATGTCATCGTTGTTGGCGGTGGCCATGCTGGCACCGAAGCGGCACTGGCCGCTGCGCGCTCGGGCAGCCAAACACTGCTGCTGACGCACAATATCGAAACATTGGGCGCGATGTCCTGCAATCCCTCCATTGGCGGTATTGGCAAGGGACATTTGGTCAAGGAAATAGATGCGCTGGGCGGGGCGATGGCGGCTGCAACCGACGAGGCGGGTATTCAGTTCCGCATCCTCAACGCCTCCAAGGGGCCTGCCGTTCGCGCTACCCGGGCACAAGCTGATCGCGGTCTGTATCGGCAGGCAATCCGGCGCCGCCTCGAAAATCAGCCCAACCTCACCCTATTTCAAGCGGCCGTCGATGATCTGAGTCTCGACGGAGATCGTGTTGCCGGTGTCGTCACCCAGCTTGGCATTCGCTTTGAAGCGCCAACCGTCGTGCTTACTGCGGGCACGTTTCTCAATGGCCTGATTCATGTCGGCATGGAGAACTATCGCGCCGGACGCTTCGGCGATCCACCGGCGATATCCCTGGCGCAGCGCTTGCGCGAATTGGCCTTGCCGGTTGGACGGCTTAAAACCGGTACGCCGCCCCGTCTCGATGGCAAGACGATCGATTTCTCAGTATTGGAAATTCAGCCCGGCGACGACCCGGCCCCGGTGTTTTCCTTCCTCGGCTCCGCTGACCGGCATCCGCGCCAGGTGCCGTGCTGGATAACTCACACGAATGCGCATACGCACGACATCATTCGCGCCGGCCTTGATCGTTCGCCAATGTTTACCGGGGTGATTGAGGGTATAGGTCCTCGTTATTGTCCGTCGATCGAGGACAAGATTCACCGCTTTGCCGGCAAGGACGGCCACCAGGTTTTCCTTGAACCCGAAGGATTGGATACCCACGAAATCTACCCTCAGGGGGTGTCGACATCGCTGCCTTTTGATGTGCAACTGGCGTTGGTGCGCTCAATGCGCGGACTCGAAAACGTTCACATCCTGCGACCTGGCTACGCCATCGAATACGACTACTTTGATCCACGCAATCTCAAGTCTTCGCTTGAAACCAAGTCCATTGCGGGGCTCTTTTTTGCCGGCCAGATCAATGGCACTACCGGCTACGAAGAGGCAGCCGCGCAAGGTCTCCTGGCGGGCATTAACGCTGCGCGCGCTGCGCAGGGCAAAGAGTCCTGGTGTCCGAAGCGCAACGAAGCCTACCTCGGCGTACTGGTGGACGACCTGATAACGCGGGGCGTGTCTGAGCCATACCGGATGTTTACCAGTCGCGCCGAGTATCGACTTAGCCTGCGCGAAGACAACGCAGACTTGCGTCTAACGGAAATTGGTCGAGGGCTTGGGCTGGTCGATGACATCCGCTGGCTCGCCTTCAATAGTAAACGCGATGCAATAGCATTGGAGACTGAGCGCCTAAAGGCGACTTGGGTTAGCCCGCGCATAGTGCCCGATGCCGATGCAGTACGGGTGTTGGGCAAGCCATTGGAACGCGAGTATCGAATGTTCGATCTTCTGCGCCGGCCCGAGGCCACGTACGCCTCGCTTATGACGCTACCAGGCGCTGGCGAAAGTGTGGTTGAGCCGCAGGTCGCAGATCAGGTTGAGATTCAGGCCAAGTACCACGGTTACATTGAGCGGCAACAGGAAGAGGTTGCCCGAAGCGCCGCGAACGAGGATCTGAGACTGCCACCCGGACTCGACTACGCGCAGGTGCGCGGACTATCGATAGAAGTTCGCCAAAAACTTGCCCAGCACCGCCCCGATACCCTGGGGCAGGCGTCGCGCATCCAGGGCATAACGCCAGCTGCCATTTCCCTGCTGCTGGTTTATCTCAAGAGGAAGGCGGCTTGAACTTTGTTGAAGATCTCAATGCTGGCGTCGAAGCGCTGGGTCTGGCTTTGCCCGAGGGTGCACAGGAAAAATTGCTTGCTTACCTTGTCCTTCTGGCCAAGTGGAACCGCACCTACAACCTCACTGCCGTGCGTCGCGAGGACGAGATGCTGACCCACCACCTGCTTGATTCGCTGGCGGTGCTACCCGTCCTCGCGACGGACCTGCCGGGTGGCACAGGCGTAACAATCGCCGATGTAGGCAGTGGTGCCGGACTTCCCGGCCTTGTCCTTGCAATGGCGCGGCCGGATTGGCAGATTGCTTCGGTTGAAGCCAACCAGAAGAAAGCGGCCTTTCAGCAGCAGGCGAAAATCGAACTCGGTCTGTCCAATGTAAGTATTCACTGCGACCGGGTGGAGCTAATTGCTGGGGTATTTACAGCTGTTATTTCACGCGCCTTTGCCGGTCTCGCTGATTTTGTACGCAGCGCCGGCCACCTTTCGAACAGGCTGCTGGCGATGAAGGGGCATTATCCCGCCGAGGAAGTAGCGGCCTTGCCGGCGGGGTGGCGGCTCGCTGCAAGCCATGAGCTTCGCGTTCCGGGCCTCGACGCACAACGACATTTGCTGGTCCTGGAGAAAACCTGAACATGCATATTTTTGCTATCGCCAACCAGAAGGGCGGAGTAGGCAAGACCACGACTTCGGTCAATCTCGCGGCGGCACTTGCCCAGTCAGGCAAGCGTACGTTGCTGGTCGATCTCGACCCCCAGGGCAACGCTACCATGGGCAGCGGCGTGGATAAGCGCTCGCTACCGCGTTCTGTCTATCACGTGTTGCTCGGACTCGCCAGCCTGGCGCAGGCACGCGCAACGTCACCCAGCGGCGGTTTCGACTTGCTGCCGGCCAACCGCGACCTGGCTGGCGCCGAGGTTGAGATGGTCGACCTCGAGCGACGCGAAATCCGTCTCAAGGAGGCGCTTGCCAGCCATGCTGATGATTACGATTTTGTTCTGATCGATTGCCCACCATCGCTGTCGTTGCTGACGCTCAACGGGCTTTGCGCAGCGCATGGCGTCGTAATACCAATGCAATGTGAGTATTACGCCCTGGAGGGCCTTTCCGACCTGGTCAACACCATTAAACAGGTGCACAAAAACCTCAACCCGGACCTGCGCATCATTGGCCTGCTGCGTGTCATGTACGACCCGCGCTCGCTACTTGCCAACCAGGTCTCGGCCCAGCTGGTGCAGCACTTCGGCGACAAAGTGTTCAAAACCCTGGTCCCGCGTAACGTGCGGCTGGCCGAGGCGCCGTCGCACGGCATTCCCGGCGTGCTGTTCGACCGAGCGGCTAAAGGAGCGCTTGCCTATATGGCCTTTGCTGCCGAAATGATTGAACGAGTAAATACCTGGACCAACGAACAATGAAAATTGGCCCACACCCCCCATCCCCCGCCCAGAGGGCGGGGGCGACTACGGTTCAGGCGCGTTGCGCCTTCCGGTTCCTTGATTTGCTGCCCCCTTGGGGCGGCCTTGCGGAGGCAGCATGAACCCACCCAAAATGAAAGGCCTCGGCCGCGGCCTGGATGCACTGCTTGCTGCCAACAATATGTCGGACAGTCAGCGCCAGGACAAGCTGGCGGTCACGGCGCTACAGCCTGGCAAGTACCAGCCGCGCACACGCATGGATCCGGGCTCACTCGAAGAGCTCGCTGCGTCCATCAAGGCCCAAGGCTTGATCCAGCCCATTTCGGTGCGCCCTGTTGGTAGTGGTCGCTACGAGATAATTGCCGGAGAGCGTCGCTGGCGCGCTTCTCAGCTGGCCGGGCTGACCGAGGTTCCGGTACTTATTCGCGATATCCCCGACGACGCGGCGCTGGCCATGTCGCTCATCGAAAATATCCAGCGCGAGGACCTCAACCCGCTTGAAGAAGCCGCCGGCGTGCAACGGCTGATTGACGAGTTCTCCATGACGCATCAGCAGGCGGCTGATGCCGTCGGCCGTTCGCGCCCGGCAACGTCCAATTTATTGCGTTTGTTGCAGCTCGCCAAGCCGGCACAGGACATGTTGATGGCCGGCGACATAGAAATGGGACATGCCCGCGCATTGCTTGCTCTGCCGAAAAGCGAACAAGGCAAGGTGGCAGCACAGATCGTTGACAGGGGATTTTCTGTCCGTGAGGCTGAACGCATGGTGGCCCGTGCCGTCAATCCGGCGCAACACAAAGTTTCCGAGAAGACACGGGATCGCGACCTCATTCGTCTCGAAGAAGAACTTTCCGATGTCCTCGGTGCGACTGTGAAAATTAATGCCAATCGGAAGGGTGCGGGCAGTTTGAACATTCGCTTTGGCAGCCTGGATCAACTCGACGGCCTGTTGGCCAAACTCAAATGAGCTTGTGCACACGCAGCAAAATTGACGTCGATATTAAGTCTTGCTAACATAAGAAAGTTTTTTGGGCTCACAACATGCTTCCGCATACCCGGCGACGCATTCGATGGGTACTGGGTCGCTTGGGACTCGTGGTGATCGCAGTCGTGCTGATTGCCGGGGCGCTTGGTGGCACAGCCGCAGCGGTTTCGGCCTTTCTCGGCGGTGGGATCGGGGTGCTGGGTAGCGTGGTTTTTTTGATGCTCACGGCTGTCCAACAACCGTCGGCAGAGGGTGTGGTACGTGTCTTGATCCGCGCAGAAGCAGTCAAGATTGCGGTCATCGTGTTGCTGCTGTGGCTGTGTTTTGCGACGTATCGAGAGCTAGTGGTAGTCGCCTTTTTTGGGGCGTTCGTTGTTTCGGTCCTCGTGTCGGGGATCGTCAATGCAGTACCGGATGATTAACAATAAGAATCAAGTTTGGGCCAAGCCATGTCTGTCGCTGAAACCGCGCTAACGCCGACCTCGTACATCGAGCATCACCTGACCTTCCTGCGGCATCCTGTCGCTGAAGGTGACTTCTGGGTGTTGCATGTTGATACCATTGCCGTGTCCCTGCTGCTCGGTGTTCTCGCTTTTGGTTTTCTCTGGTGGGTCGTGCGTGGCGCTACTGCCGGTGTTCCGGGCAAGCGTCAGGCATTTGTCGAACTCGCGGTCGAATTCGTCGACGACCAGGTCAAGGGCATTTTTCACGGCGATCGGCACAGTTTCGTGGCGCCCGCAGCGCTGACGGTTTTCGTCTGGGTGCTGCTGATGAATGCAATGGACTTTCTGCCGGTCGATATCGTTGGCAAGTTCATTTTCGAAAGCCTGCTCGGCCTGCACAACTTCCGTTCTGTGCCGACCGCCGACGTCAACACCACCTTTGCCTTAGCGCTGGCCGTCTGGATCCTGATGATTTTTTACAGCATCAAAGTCAAGGGCATCGGTGGCTGGATTCATGAATTGTTTTGTTCGCCCTTTGGATCCAATCCACTGCTGTGGGCGCCCAATTTTCTGCTGAACGTCATCGAGTACCTGTCCAAGCCCTTGTCGCACTCCCTGCGTCTTTACGGCAACATGTATGCGGGTGAGATCATTTTCCTTCTGCTCGGCATGTGGGCCGCAACTGGCTTGGCCGGAACAGTTCTAGGCGCAATCCTCGGCGCCGGCTGGGCCATATTCCACATTCTGATTGTCGTACTGCAAGCCTTCATTTTCATGATGCTTACCGTCGTCTATCTGGCGATGGCGCATGAGAGCCACTAAGCACTGCGACGCGCCTGACACCCCGTTTTCATAATCAAATAACAACCCCTTCCAACGAAAGGAAATCAACATGGAAAAGATGCAAATGCTGGCCATGATCCAGGCCTACACCGGAATCGGCATCGGTCTCATCATCGGTTTGGGCGCAGCTGGTGCCTGTATCGGTATCGGTATTATGGCAAGCCGCTTCCTCGAAGCCGCTGCCCGCCAGCCCGAAATGATGCCAACGCTGCAGGCCAAAGTCTTCCTGCTGTTGGGCCTGATCGACGCCTCTTTCATTATCGGTGTCGGCCTCGCCATGCTCTTCGCCTTTGGCAATCCGCTTCTCGCCGCGATTCACTGACGCTTCCGGTTTGTTAGTCCACGCCATTCCGATCTGCGCGGAAGAAGACCTATGAACATCAATCTGACAATGATTTCCCAGGCGGTTGCGTTCGCCATATTCATCTGGTTCACGGTGCGTTTCGTGTGGCCGCCTTTGCGCATTGCCATCGAGACGCGGCAAAAGACCATTGCCGACGGCCTGGCTGCCGCTGACCGTGGCAAGCACGATCTTGAGCTGGCGGCGAAACGCTCCGCTGACACCATCCGTGAGGCAAAGGACAAGGCTGCGGCCATCGTTGCTGAAGCGGACAAGCGTGCTGCCAGGATCGTCGAGGATGCCAAGGAGTCCGCCCGCGTTGAGGCCGACAAGGTCTACGCCGGAAAGATTTCAGAACTCGAGCACGACACTGAGCGCGCCCGTTCAGCCCTGCGCGATCGCGTCGCCGAACTGGCTGTTGCCGGCGCCGAGAAAATCCTGAGGCGCGAAGTCAATGCCGCTGTTCACGCCGACATGTTGTCCGGCCTGAAGCAGGACCTGTAATAGATGGCTGAGAACGTTACAGTCGCCCGACCCTACGCCGAAGCGGTTTTCCGCCTCGCCCGGGAACAAGGCCAGCTGGCTGCATGGTCGACAGGACTTGGCACGCTGGCGACAGTTGTCGTCAATGCCGAGGTCGCTGTCTGCATCAGCAATCCCAACCTGACAGCGCAGCAGAAGGCGGATCTCGTGGCCACGGCTGCCGGTCCTCTGCCAGGCGACTCTGCCAACTTTATTCGGGTCCTGGCCGAAAATGACCGACTCAGCCTGCTGCCGGAAATTGCTGACTTCTTCGAGACCTTGAAAGGTGCAGAAGATGGCATCAAGGAAGCCATCATCTACAGTGCATTTCCGCTTGATGACGTTCAGCGGCAAAAACTCTTGGGCGAACTCGAAACCCATTACAAGACCAAACTGAACCCCGATATCAAACTTGATCCCGAGCTTATCGGCGGGGTCAAGGTCGTCGTCGGTGACCAGGTTCTGGACGCCTCCGTGCGCGGCAAATTGGCCGCCATGGCGACGGCCCTACGCAATTAAGCATATTTGGAGCTAACCATGCAGCTCAATCCATCCGAAATCAGCGAACTCATCAAGAACAAGATTCAGAACCTGCAGGTCGGCGCCGAGCTTCGCGCGCAAGGCACTGTGGTTTCCGTGACTGACGGCATCTGCCGTGTGCACGGTCTCGCCGACGTCATGCAGGGCGAGATGCTGGAGTTCCCCGGCAATACCATTGGCATGGCGCTAAACCTCGAGCGCGATTCCGTCGGCGCCGTGGTGCTGGGTGAGTACGAACATATCACTGAAGGTGATGTCGTAAAGTGTACCGGCCGCATTCTCGAGGTGCCGGTCGGCCCCGAACTGCTTGGCCGCGTGGTGAACTCGCTGGGCCAGCCTATCGACGGCAAGGGCCTGCTTAACGCCAAGCTCACCGACAAGATCGAGAAGGTCGCTCCTGGCGTCATCTGGCGCAAGTCGGTATCGCAACCGGTCCAGACCGGCCTCAAGGCCATCGACGCCATGGTGCCGATCGGTCGTGGCCAGCGTGAACTGATCATTGGCGACCGTCAGACCGGCAAGACCGCGGTGGCGGTTGACGCCATCATCAACCAGAAGGGTCAGAACATGACCTGCATCTACGTGGCGGTGGGCCAGAAGGCTTCGACCATTGCCAACGTGGTACGCAAGCTGGAAGAGTATGGCGCAATGGAGTACACCATTGTCGTTGCAGCCTCGGCCTCTGACTCTGCTGCGATGCAGTTCATTGCACCTTACACCGGGTGCACCATGGGCGAGTACTTCCGCGACCGTGGTGAAGACGCACTGATAATTTACGACGATCTGACCAAGCAGGCTTGGGCCTACCGCCAGATCTCGTTGCTGTTGCGCCGTCCGCCAGGCCGCGAAGCCTATCCCGGGGACGTCTTCTATCTCCACTCGCGCCTGCTTGAGCGTGCTGCACGTGTCTCCGAAGCGTGGGTCGAAAAGCTGACCAATGGCGAGATCAAGGGCAAGACGGGTTCGCTTACAGCGCTGCCGGTAATTGAAACCCAGGCGGGCGACGTTTCTGCCTTCGTGCCAACCAACGTAATCTCGATTACCGACGGCCAGATCTTCCTTGAGACCGATCTGTTTAACGCCGGCATCCGTCCCGCCATCAACGCGGGCGTATCAGTGTCGCGCGTCGGTGGTGCCGCTCAGACCAAGGCGATCAAGAAGCTCGGCGGTGGTGTACGTCTCGCCCTGGCGCAGTACCGTGAACTCGCGGCCTTTGCCCAGTTCGCTTCCGATCTTGACGAAGCTACGCGCAAGCAGCTCGAGCGCGGTCGCCGTGTTACTGAACTGATGAAACAGACTCAATACTCGCCGCTTTCCGTGGCCGAGATGGCGGTCTCGTTGTTCGCGGTTAACGGCGGCTACCTTGACGACGTGCCGACCAACAAGATTCTCGCCTTCGAAGCGTCGCTTCACCAGTACATGAAGCAGAGCCATTCCGAGCTGATGAACAAGATTGCCACGCAGAAGGACATCGACAAGGATGGCGAAGCGCTGCTGACCGGCGCGGTTTCCGAATTCAAAAAGAACTGGTCCTAGTATGGCCCCCCACGCTCGTCCCACAGGGATTTCCTTCGGTCACAAATTCGGCTCGCTGGCCTTCACGGGGGGGCGCCGCCCGCTTGGGACGGCCCGGCGCGGGCGATCCCTAGGAGTTCATCATGGCCGGCGGTAAAGAGATCCGGACCAAAATAAAGTCGGTCCAGAACACCAAAAAAATCACCAAGGCCATGGAAATGGTTGCGGCGAGAAAGATGCGC
>Ga0315272_10000663_pt1 | contig 17345 bp, 21 predicted proteins | sample C3_middle_MG_FD_203918 | JGI IMG/M metagenome (GOLD analysis project Ga0315272, IMG submission 203918) | Sediment microbial communities from Yellowstone Lake, YNP, Wyoming, USA - C3_middle | ecosystem: Environmental > Aquatic > Freshwater > Lake > Sediment | place: USA: Wyoming | collected...
TGTGGGGTAACACCCATATTGCCCTCCTGCTTTATGGTTTTGAGTTTGCCAAAACTATTATTACCATAAAATGGAGGGCAATCACTTTTTTACAGCATAGGTCTCCTTTTTTCTACTCTACCAATTTATTTATTGTGCGGGGCACCCGTGTTGCACTCAGTATACACAACGTTTCATTGACTCAGTAATTGAATTAGGTTAACATTGGTGTTGAATTCAGTTCGATTTCAGGAGAACAAGCAGAAGATATCCATGCCCACAACACCCTTTACAACATTACGATCCAAGATCGCGCTGTTCATCAGCATTCTGCTGCTGGTCACTGCCGGCATCTTTTCCTTTATTACGGTGCAGACCATGAACAGCCGCATCACCGATGAGGTCACCAAACGTGCGGAAGCGCTGTGTAAAAGCACGGCAGCACTGGCTCCTTACAGCATGCTTGCCGGTGACGTGCTGGGAATGGACAACATCGTTACCAAAGTAAAAGGCGCCAATCCCGACGTTGATTATGTGGCCGTGACCAACGCCGACATGCGGACCGTGGCCCATACCCGGGTAACTGAGCGGGGCAAAAAACTGACCCTGTCCCCGGGAGAGTTGATCAGAGAAAACAACGACGGCACCATGATCTATCTGGCGAAAAACGCATCCGGACTTTTTCTTGAGATCATGACGCCGGTTGTATACAAGAACATACAGATGGGCAACGTCGTCATCGGCATTAACAACTCCATGCTGCAGGCCGCCCGGACCGAAACCCGCAGAAGGATCTTCATGGGCTTCGTAGTCGTCATGCTCCTGGGCGCGGGATGCATTGTCGTCCTGTCGTCCGTGGTGGCGCGGCCCATCAAGGAGCTGTCCCTTGGTGTTGAAGAGCTGAGAGCAGGCCGGCAAACGAAGCTCAGGATCTATGCCCATGATGAGCTTGGCAAACTGACCGCGAACTTCAACCGGATGACCGAACAGATCACGCGGCAGCAGACCAAACTCAGCGCCTCTGCCGCGGATCTGGAAGAGTCCTATGTTTCCACCGTCAAAGTGCTCTCAGCGGCCATCGACGCGCGGGACCCGTACACGCTCGGCCATTCCACCCGGGTAGCGAAGTTCGCGCGGAAGATCGGGGAGGCCTTCGGGTTTACCCATGAAGAGCTGGAAGACCTCGAGGTAGCCAGTCTTTTCCACGACGTGGGCAAGCTCAAGACACCGGACGCTCTCTTGCACAAAGACGGTCCGCTGGACGCCGAGGAACACCGCGAGGTCGCCAATCACAGCGAACATGGAGCGGCGATCCTGAGCCGTGCGCCGTCGCTGCAAAAGTACATCCCCGCGGTTCGGCACCACCATGAATGGTACAACGGAGAGGGCTATCCCGACAAACTGCGCGGCGAAGATATTCCACTGCACGCCGCCATTATTTCCGTTGCCGACTCGTTCGACGCCATGACCTCGGTCCGGCCGTACAAAAACTCCTTCTCTCTCGCTGACGCGCTTGCGGAACTGGCCCGCTGCTCGGGAACACAGTTCAACCCGCAGGTCGTCGAGGTCTTTCATAAGGTGCTTGCTATGCAGCCCCTGCAGACAGATCATTTTTCAAGGCGGGCCTGATTATGCGAATCGTCCGGTCGACCCTATCGCTGGCGCTCTACCTTTCACTGCTTGCGCTCATATCGTCCTGCGCCTCGTTCCCCAGCAGACCCCGGGCGATCGCGGAAACCGTGAAGCAGGCGCAGTCGCAGGTCGCACTGGGCAAGTACAAAAAAGCGCTCGCCCTCTATGCGGCCGCTGACAACAAATATGGGCGCGATGCGACCCTGCAGCATCATTACGCCAGGACCGGTGACCGAATCAGGTCTACAGCTGATACCGCATTTAAAAAGGGGGGCTTCTCACAAGCCGGAGGGATCTATCGTACTCTGCTGGCAAGCGGCATCACGAAAAAGGATTTTCAGGAACCCTTGTCTTTTGACAGGACCTATTTGCGAAGCCGTATCGGCTCATGCTCCAAAGCGCTCATGGAACGCGGACTGGTGAAATATCGGAAGGATGATCTCGACGGGGCGTTTTCCATCTGGAACAAAGTCCTGGCCTTCGACCCCAAGAACAAGGTGGTCACAAAAGCTTTGCAGACAACGAATAAACAACGGCAGATGCTGAAGGATTTCAGCTCGGTCGCAAAGTAAACCCGTTTGCTCAACCTGTAAAGCTCCCCTCACCTTTATCCTCTCCCCCGAGGGGAGAGGGTAGGGTGAGGGGTTTTCATTCGCCTCAGAAGTTCATCCGATCTTTCCGTACCCCAATGCTCTTTTCTGATTCACACCTTCCCCTTTAAATATCGCTGCCTTTTTACTTCCGGGAACCGTTCAATGGCATAGCGCAGCATGGTCCTGGGCATGGCCAGGCAATGCTTCTTTAAAAATTCCTCTTCCGTCCGCATATCGCGCTTTCCCACTTCGCGCAGCATCCAGCCCACGGCTTTATGGATCAGGTCGTGGTCGTCCTTGATCAGCATCCCGGCGATGGCCAGCGTGTCCGCAAAATCATCCTGCTTGATGAACCGGAACGTGGCCAGGATCGCGATCCGTTTTTTCCAAAGCTCGCGCGACCGTGCCAGCGTATAGAGCGGCCTTCTGCTCTTGTCCGCAAGATATTCTCCCACGATATTCGGCGCCGAAAGGTCCACCAGGTCCCAGTTGTTGATATAGCGGGTATTCTTGAGATAGGAGCCATATATCAGCTTTTTAACGGCCTCATCGCCTTGACCATAGGCATGGACAAGTAAAAAGAGCGCGAGCAGTCGCTGTTCGTGGACCTCTGATTGCAGAAGTGTTATCGCGTCAGCCACCGAGGTCTCCTGGCATTCTTTTGCCAGTTTCCTGAGCTTCGGAACGGTGATGCCGAGGAACACATCACCCTCTCCGTACTGCCCCGGCCCGGTCTTAAAAAATCCCTGGAGGATCTTTGACTTTTCCTTATTTGCCAGCTTTCGGAGTTTTTGCTGAATTACGCTTGCGGTCATGACATATCCTTTGCTGTCGGAGCAGTTGCCCTTGAAAACAGTGGGCCGGAGATAATGCTGAGAGAAGGGAGGATTATTTCAGCAACACAACAACGGGAATAAAAACCTTTTTGACAGGACAACTGGATTTAGCGGGGATTGCGTTCGTAATGTCGCGGATTATCTTTAAGGTATCGTCTATAGATTTCATATTCCGAAACCTTTTCGCCCCGGGCCTTGAGGGCGACGAATTGCAGAAAACGATCATGCATGGTGCGCAGTCGTTCGATGGGAGACAACTTGAGAAAATCTTTTTGCTCCTCGTCTTTTCTGATTTCCATGATCGACTTCATGGAAGCAGATTATCAAATTACGATTAAACATACAAGGCAATTCTGGAGGGGGGGCAATTAATCAAGTCTGATAAGCATATGAAAGCACCTCAGCATACCGATCGTCTGTCCGTCCTGGTGCAAGGCTTCCAGCAGATCGAGCACCTTGTCCCCGGTCTTCGTGTCGAGATTGCCGGTCGGTTCGTCCGCGAGGATGAGCGAAATGCTACTTTCTGCAATGCCCTGAAATTACCCTTATTATATTCTTTACTTTATGGCACAGTTCGGTATACTTTCCATGATTTTTTTTGGGATATGCACGTCGCGCATCGCTTAAGAAAAACAAGGTTATACAGGAGAAGCAACCCGGTGCAATCGCCGTGATACCTAATTCACGGCTTTACGGTTTAATGCAACACTATCTCAGAAGGTACAAGGAGGCATCATGCGTTTTATTCTGTGTGTTCTCGGTCTGGTCCTTTTATCAACAGCAGCCATGGGTGAAGAGGTTACGCGCAAAGCAGGAGACACCTCGCTCAACTTCAGTTTCAACGGGATGAACCTCTCCGACTACAAGTACGGCATCGGCGGCAAGCGCTGGCTCACCGCTGATCTGGCAGCTACGGCAAGCCTCGACATCTATCGGTCAGGAGACGATGCCAAGACAACCACCAGCGGGATAGAAACGGATACGAATTACGACCACACGTGGTATGGCCTGTCCATAGGCATGGAAAAACACTTGGCCGCTCATCATAACCTCTCGCCCTATTGGGGAGGTGAGCTGACCTACTCGAACCAGAGGTTGAGCACGGGCCCCACCTACACCAGTACCAGCTCAACAAGCAAACAGTATGGGATCAATGCACTTTTCGGCGTTGAATACGCGCTCGTTGAAAACATTTCCCTTGCTGCCGAATACAGCTATGGCTACAGCTATTATCATCGCACCATGAACGACGGCATCTCGAACACAGATGAAAGGTACAAGAGATTCGGCGGGGGCGCGGGAAGGCTGATGTTGCAGTTTTATATGTAGGTCCCAGCAGCTGCTGCAACTGCCTGTGCGCTCGCTAAAGACCGGAGATCAGCCTTAGACAGTGCCCGCGTTCAACAAAAAGTCGGCTGGATCCTTTTGGTCCAAAGGATTCAGCCGCTGAAATACACCAACTGCTCAAAGCCTCCTGCCGGGTTTCCTCGCTCTTGGGTTGGCCCTCAAAACGATATTCCATCACTCAGCCCTCTCTCCTCTGGGGAGAGGACATTTGTATTACTTCACCACTTCCCCATCCCTGATCTCGATGGTCCTGCCCGCCCGCTTCGCATTTTCCTCGCTGTGCGTCACCATGACGATCGTATGTCCGTCCTTGTGCAGGCCTTCCAGCAGATCGAGCACCTTGTCCCCGGTCTTCGTGTCGAGGTTGCCCGTTGGTTCGTCCGCGAGGATGAGCGCGGGCCTATTCACCAGCGCACGGGCGATGGCGACGCGCTCCTGCTCACCGCCCGAGAGCTGGGACGGCAGTCTGTTCGCTTTGGCGTCCAGGCCGACCCGTGACAGGGCCTCAAGCGCCTTGACGCGGCCGGTCCCGTTCAGCCCCGGCTGGATCGTGAGCGGCAGCATCACGTTCTCGATGGCGGTGAGATAGGGAACGAGATAAAAGGACTGGAACACGAAACCGAGATACTCGCGCCTGAAGTCGGATAATTTATTCGGCCCAAGAGCGCCCAGATCGATCCCGTCGATGGAGACCACACCTGACGTCGCTTTGCTCAGCCCGCCCACCAGCGACAAGAGAGTGCTCTTGCCCGAACCGGACGGACCCATGACAGCCACGAACTCTCCTGAGTCGATGCCGAGCGAGATCCCCTTGAGCGCGGCGTACTCTTCATCGCCTGCGTGAAATATCTTTTTTACGTTGTTCAGTTCAATGAATGACATTGTATCTCCTGACTCCTGTCTACTGACTACTGTCTACTGACTCCTGCCTTTACAACGTCTTCAACGCCTCGACCGGATCGAGCTGCCCCGCCCGCACCGCGGGATAAATGCTCGCCAGAAGGCCAACAACAACCGAGGCAACGATCGATCCCGCGGCGAGCAGTGGATCGAACGCAAAGGTCAGGTTGTAAGCACTCATAAGATAAGGCGCAACGAACCGCGGGCTCACGATACCGATAGCGTAGCCCACAATTCCCGCGAGCAGGCTCACAATGAACGCCTCGGTCAAAAGCACCTGGATGATGTGGCCGGTGCGGAACCCGATGGCCCGGAACAGCCCGATCTCCTGCACCCGCTCCTTGACCGAAGCGGTCATGGCAAAAAAGATGATCATGCCGGCAACGATCAACAGCAGCGCCGAGATGCCAAGCGAGAACTTGTGGAAGTAATGCATGGCCTGCATCTTGAGCTCCACGGTCTCCTTTACCGCCACTGCCCGCGCGCCCGGCAGCACCGCGTTCACCTGATTCACAATGTCGTCAATGGGGCAGCCGCTGCAGAGGGCCGACAGCTCGATCATGCTCACGGCGTTCCCTTTGTTGAACTGCTTCTGGACCCAGGCTATATCGGTAAAGATCAATCCGTCATCCTGAGACCCGGTGTTGTCCAGCACGCCGGACACCCGAAGGTTCCCGCGGCCGATGGCGATGCTGTCGCCGGGCGCGAGATGGAGCTTCAGAGCAGCGTCCCTGCCGATCAAGGCCTCGCCGCTCGCGCCGGGGTTCATGCCCGAGGCGACGCGCCACCATTTTTTAAGCCGCTGTTCCGCCTTGAAGTCCACGCCCGCCACCAGCAAGCGAGTCCCCTTCACCTCGGTCTGTACCAAAAGCTTCGGCGCAACCGTGCTGATGTTCTCCTTGTTCTTGATGGTACGTATCCGGTCCACATCCAGCGTGGTAAGCTCCCGGCCGCCCGTATTCACTGCCGAGACCGTCAGGCCTCCGTAGGAAAGCGGCAGACCTTCTGACGCGGGAAGCACCAGGATGTTCGCGCCGAATTCGTCGAGGGCATGCATGACCTCGCGGTTCATGGCATCGCCCACCGACGTCATGGCAACGGCCGCGCCGATGCCGACGGCAAGGCCCGACACGAGGAAGAACGTCCGCCCCTTTTTCCGGCGCAGGTTGTTCAGGGAAATATCAAGAAGCTTCATAGCGTGTACTCCGTAAGCTGTTGTCGTTGATCTCTATTCCGAATTCCGCATTCCGAATTCGGCATTCCGCGTTTAGAAGTATTGTCCTCCCGCCTCCAGGTCCTTCGCCTTCAGTACCAGCATCTGGCCGTCAGTCGTCTTATTGACCGGAATGGGATTGCATCCGCCCGTCACCTGGCCGATCTGCGCAGGCGTGAATCCCATGCCGCAGTTGTTGCAGACCACCAGGCCGCCCTCCTGCCGGTACCCCAGCTTGGCATGATTGCAGGCAACACAGGCATCAAAGGCCGTCCGGATGCTGCCGTCAGCGGCCTTCATCACGAAAAAGGTGATGTTTTTTCCGCCTGCGGCATAGGAGAAGAAGTGCGCGTTGCCGTCCTGGACATTCGACAGCGGGATTTTCACCTCACCGCCCTGTTCAATCACGGGCACGGCGCTGGTTGTTCGCGCTGAAGCGTCCCGGTGCGGAGGGAACTGGGGATTATTGCCCATGCGTTTTGCGCGGAAGTCCCTGAACAGCAGGCCGCCGACAACCACCATCACAACGATCGAAGCGATCACGGCCGGCTTCACCCAAGTTTTTTCCTGTGACATGACGCGCGCCTTCTTGTCGTTCAGCGAGGTTGCTGCTCCCGAAAGATCGCTGCCGCAGGATTTACAGAACTTCGTTTGTTCCTTTACCTTGCTGCCGCATTTACCGCACCTGTTCATTGTATGTTCTCCTTTTTTATAGCGCGGAACCCCCTTCACCCTACCCTCTCCCCCGAGGGGAGAGGATAAAGGTGAGGGGTTTTCATTCGCCGTTGTACTGACACGTCGGATGGATGTTTCATGGAATCTTTAACACTACCGGTTTTTCGACTGGTCTGATAACACAGCCTGCTTCTGCTGCTGTTGGCCGCCTGCCATGGCGCAGCCGTTGCCACACCCGGCTTTGCTGTCGCACCCGCCGGTACTCCCGTTCTCGGCCAGTGCGATCCGGATCAAGGACTTGCCCGAGACTTCCCGGAGCCAGTTGCTGACCGCTACGCGCGCAGTCGTCGCATCCACCCCGGAGGGCACGACTTTCCCGGCGATAAATTTTTTTATCAGCAAATCGCGCTCCACAGCACGCTCGAAAGCGGCCGCACTGTTGTACTGCGACCGGATCTCCTTCTCGAACGCTTTTTCATCGAGGCCCGATGCGGACCGCGCTGATGCAAGAGCAACAGCGACATCGTCCCGGGAAACGCTCATCTTCGCCTTGATCGCTGCCTGAAGAAGAAGCCGTTCCGCGATCATGTCGTTCAGCACCTGATAGCGGAGTTTGCCGGTCACGGACTCGGGCGCGGTCTGTGTCCGCACGATTTCAGCATCCAGTTCGGAAAGCTTTATGTCCTCGCCATTCACGACCGCGGCAATACCGTCAGGGAGAAAAAATTTATAATACCCGAACCAGCCGACAAGCAGCAGCACGGGGACCAGCACCATGATGAACAGATAGGGTTTTCGCGACCTTGCAGGAACAGCCGCTGAAACAGCAGCGAGGGGTTTGCCGCATTCCGCACAAAAGGCGGCATCAACATCATTACCATGATTACAATTAGTGCAGAGCATCTCTTGCACCTCCATGGCCGTTAGTTAGCAATACTCCTGCCAAGAGTGCAATCCTCGACAAATCAATAAGATGAATCAGGCAATTTTCATCACAGCAACAAAAGCCTGTGGCATTTGATACAGCGGGTTCATGAGAAAGCACAGCACTGCGGGCAGCGAAAAATCGCGTGGAAGCGTAGATGCGTAGATGAGAGAAGTGGCATTTACGAAGGACTCGGAGGAATGAACTTGTATAAGCGGGTTTGTACGAGCGGGTTATACCCGCCCCCACGACCACATGATCAGCAGGACCGCGCACGCTCCCCGCCCGCGCCGGTCCTCCTGATCGGTTCCTTTAAAACAGGCTGTCCCGCCCCCCGGGAAATGCCTGCCCCGTTTACCAGCAGAAAACCTTGTCGTTTGCGAAGATGTCCGCCACGAGCTTGTCGTAGGACACGCCGCCCTTGGTGAGATCCACCGTGGTGACCTGATTCGCTGCAGCGTGGATATCGATGATCTTTTTGGTGCTTGCATCCGGCGCTTTTTTTACAATATGCAATATTTTCACGATACGACCCTCCGTTCCGTTAATAAGGGACCACGAAGTCATAGTCGAGGAGCTTTTTTGCCATGTCCTCGATCGTGACAACCGGATACCCGTTCTCGGCGTTGTTTGAATAGACCTTGAGTTCAAGCTCCGTCACCAGCTCGAGCGGCTGCGCCACCCCGGGATCGGCCTTGTCCAGCTTGCGGTCAAGGATGAAGACATCGATCGTATCGTCTGCCAGCGTCAGTCCACCCGCAACGCGGAGCGCCTCGGCCGGCCGGTCTCGCACAATGACCGCTATTTTCTTGGTATCACTCATAGTTCACTCCCGTTCGTTCATAAGGTTAGAACACGACTATCCGCGCACTGTCGTGCAGCATGCCCGCATTGTTATACTGGCTGCCGTACGAAATGCCTTCCGTCTTGTCATGGATGCCGACCCGCTCGCAGCTGTGGTCGCAGCACGAAAACTCAATGCCGTCCGTCTTGAGCAACTCCAGGAACTTGGGGTCCCTGGTGAAGCGGACGCCTTCGTCGGTCATAAAGATCGTGACCGCCTTGCCCGCCGCACGCGCCGCCTTTGCGACACCGGCGATGTGCTCCAGATTCTCAAACTTCGTGACCATGATACCGAGCATTTCTCCTGCCATAAAGATCACCTCCCTTCGGTAAAATATGTGAGCCTATTATCCCTGACCAGGCGCCATTTTGCAACAGTTGTTTTACTGTGAACTAGCACAAAATAAAGCCGGACAGGGTCGCTCCTGTCCGGCCGCACATCACCAATAAATTAGATATCCATGTCCCGCATCGGCCTGATCAGCAGGAAATACACCATGGTCCAGTTTCCCAGAATGATGAAAAGGTTTGCCACCCAGCTGGATACAGCCAGAGTGGACACGCCCGTCAAGCTGTGGCCGATATTGCAGCCGCCGCTGATCTGTGCGCCGACGCCCATGATGAAACCGCCCAGCAGCACCTTGAAAAGCTCGTCAGCAGGCGGGACCTTGAGCTTCACTTCTTTCAGGAACTTTCCGCTGATGAAGGCGCCGATCGGAACGGCCAGCACATAGAGAGCGCTCCAGGAGATCGTGATGCCCAGGATGTTCCTGGTCTCAGCATCCGATGCGGCCTTTGCATCGCCGAAGAACACGGCCAGGAAAAACTCGCGAACCGGTCCGGTAAAGGAAAGGCCGCGCGCTCTGCCGGTGCAATAGTCCGAGGCCCAGAATGCGGCCACTGCAATGACGCCGACCAGAAGGCCGGCAAGAGACCAGGAATATCCCTTTTTCGCCTTCTTGAAGGGCTTACCCGTGTACACAAAGTAAAGGATCGGAGCAGCTATCACCGCAATGACGATCCACTTGTTGACGCCGATGATATTGTACAGTGTCGGGACCTGGTCCCCATTAACGGGTACCTGATAGGTCATCAGCGTGTCGTAAACCGGTTTCAGAAAACCGAACTTCGTCACCGCAATACCGAAGAAGAACCCGAACACCGCCAGTACGTAAGCCAGGTTTCCTTCGCCCACGCGATAAAGTATCCCGCTCCCGCACCCGCCCGCGAGCACGATCCCCGTGCCGAAGATAAATCCGCCGATGATGTTCGCAAAGGGCACAAAACCCTGGCGATACAGGCTATTCGCCACCATTACCCCGTTCTCATTGGCATGTTGCTGAAGCCAGCCCATGTCCTCAATGAGATTCGCGCCGATCATCGTGACGGCAACGGCGAGAAGATAGGCGCGAAGCATCGTATAATCTTGAAAGAGTATTTCCCGATACGCGGAGTTCACACAGAAACGGCCGCGCTGCAGAACATACCCGAATGCAGCACCGATCAGTAAACCGGTCGCAATAAATACAAGTGTAGAAACCATTTTCCCCCTCCTTGAGTTTCACTCCCCCTGAAGTTTTCTGCCGGTCCAACACTGCGGTCTTCTGGTTACGCTTTTTTGATGAACAGTTCCCAGTAACCCTTGTCCTCAAGCTTTACGGCCTCAAAGGCAAAGTTGTTCTTCTCGGCATAACGCGGGATGCTGTCCTCGGCCGAGGCCGGAGCATCGCAGAGCACTTTGAGCGTCTGGCCGCTGGCGAGCTTCTCAAGCGCCTTCTTGGTCAGGAGCAACGGATAGGGGCATACTCGTCCGAGCGTATCGAGCGTCTGATCTGGTGTTGCAGTCTTGACTGACATGGTATTCCTCCTTGAAGTAGCGTACTTGAATTTCGGGCCGTCGGCTGGATCGGTCCGTTTATTACCAGTGGATCCTCTGGAGCATTCAGCGTACCGTGAACTGTGCTCACCGGTGTAGTAACTTATCAAAAACCAGGAAACATGTCAATACTCGTTTTATTGATTCAGGTATGCGAAACAGGAAGACCGTCTATTTGCGATTATTATAGGCTGCTGCTAACTGCTTATAGGAGCGACAGCATGGTCAGTATGACGATTGCGAGGAGCAGACAAAAGCCGGTGGCCGCGGCAATTTTCCGCGACCGCAGGGTGGTCCCGCTTCCGCTGTCCAGGAAGGGCGCCAAAAGCAGCACGCTGAAGGCCAGTCCCGGCAGCAGTACGGCGCCGACAAAGGTCCAGGCGCCGGGAAAATATTTCGTGAGCTGATACAGAAAGAGGAAATACCATTCAGGACGCGGGCTGTACTGCGCGGCAAAGTCGATCTCTCTGCCGATGTCCGAGGGGAACAGGACCGACAGGAGCAAGACCGCCTCCACGGTAAAGAGCGCGACAACCGTGATCTCGAAGAGATAATAAGGGAAGAATTTATTTTCTTTTGTATGGTCCATATTATTTTAAAGCTGCTGGTAATAAGCCGTTACTCCTGTCTCCTGTCTCCTGTCTCCTGTCTCCTGTCTCCTGTCTCCTGTCTCCTGTCTCCTGTCTCCTGTCTCCTGTCTCCTGTCTCCTGTCTCCTGTCTCCTGCATTTCACATTCCCCCTGCCACACCCAGCCTCCGAATAACATGGAAATGGATCCAGAGAAAGAATGCGGTGAACAGCGGCAGCCAGAGAATATGCATGCTATAGAACCGCAGCAGCGTCTGTCCGGTCACGTCCATGCCACCGCGCAGGACCGACGCCAGTGCCGGGCCGATGAGCGGGACCGAGCCGAGCATGTTCGTGCCGACCACGGTTGCCCAGTAGGCTTTCTGGTCCCAGGGCAGAAGGTAGCCTGTAAAGCCGAAACCGAGCGTCAGGACGAGCAGCAGCGACCCGGCCACCCAGTTGAGTTCGCGGGGGTTCTTATACGCGCCAGCCACAAAGACCCGGAGCATGTGCAGCACGATGGTCACGACCATGAGGTTTGCCGACCAGTGGTGTACGGACCGGAGCAGCCGGCCGAGCGGCACCTCCTGCTGCAGGCGCTGAATGCTCCGGTACGCATCCGCGTCGGACGGCGTATAGTACAAGGACAGCAGCAGCCCGGTCAGTACCTGCATGACGAACAGGGTAAAGGTTATGCCGCCGAAACAGGTGAGATAGTTGATCCCTGCGGGCACGGGCTTGTCCAGGACCCGCCGGTGCCTGTTCGAGAACCCAAGCCGTGCATTGATGAAATCGAACCATTTCATGGGCTATACCTTGATCCCTACCATGACCATATTGTTCTCGATCTTCGTCGGGAACCGTGTGAGCGGCGCCGGCGGCGGGCCCGCAATATTGTTGCCGGTTAGATCATAGCGCCCGCCATGACAGGGACAGATGAATTCCTTTTTGCTCCGGTGGTAGTTGACGAGACATCCCAGGTGCGAGCAGGTCGCGGACAGGATGGTCAGCCCTTCTGCCGCGGCAACGATGAAAAGCCTGACCGTGCGCTCTTTGCCCGCCGACGGGTAGCGAAGCTCCGCCTTTTTGACGCCGGCGCGCGGCAGTTCTTCTTCGGGAAGCAGCGGGAAAAAGGCGAGCTGGCCAGCGTTGCCGTTGACGGGAGAAAAAATACGCGCAGCAGGGACCAGAAAGCCGAGTCCCAGCACGAGTAGTAATCCGTACAACGCCCTGGTGATAAAATCCCTGCGGGTGGTTTTCATGCTGGAGCATACTACGACAGATGCGAGGAGAGTGTCAATCGGAAATCAGGTCGCCTTTATCCTCTCCCTCGAGGGGAGAGGGTAGGGTGAGGGGTTTTCATTCGCCGTTGTGCCGACTCGTCGACATAAATGTTTCATCCGCCGTTATCAGAAGTTAATCCGCTTTTCCCGTGTCCAAAAATTTTTTAAGGTTCACTCGCTCCGATCGCTGCTGACCGGCCGTCGCATGCTCTTTTTGAGATACGTGCGGCCACGCACCACGTCCAGTTCGATCGTTTTTCCCTGATCCAGAGCCTTCATCACGCGGATGAGCTCGCCCACCTCGGCCACTGCCTGTCCGTTACATCCGAGGATGAGGTCGCCGGGCCGAAGATCGACCTTCTGCGCTTCTTTTCTCGGATCTATTGTGACGATGATGATACCGGCCCGGCGATAGGGAGTATTGTTCAGGAGCCAGGCGGCTCGATCGGGATCCTTTGGCGCCGTTGTCATGTGGAGGCCCGGCCAGCCGGGGCTCAGCAGCAACCCTTTGCAGCCCTTGTATTGCGCCGCTGTTTCAAGGTAGCCTTCCAGAGAGAACCGTCGGGTGACCGGCTGTCCTTTGGGGCCAAAGACCATGGTCGCCAGGATCCCAGTGCCAACCTCGAACTGGCGGTGAAGCGCGTTGCTGTCATCCTCGGAAAAGATCATCATCCGGTCATCGGGCCCGGGTTCGGGATGCGCAATGGCAGGGTTATCGTCAACGTTGATGCTGATCGCATCGAGCTGGCGTCGGTCGAAGGGGACCTGGTCGCTCTGAAGCGTCATGCGCCCGTCAGCCTGTACGCCCAGCTCAACGCTGCTTTCCGCATCGCCGAGCCCGGTCCGGACCTGTTGGGGACCGGACGAGGCCGAACAGGAATACTCGTGCGTGTCCGGATCAAGACGCCAGGCAAAACGCCACGCCGCATCTGCAACGGACTGGCACAGCATTACGAATGCCAGTATCAGCAAGACGATTTTCATCATCACACCCTCATCCCGGAAGGATCACCAGACACCAGGAGCGCGAAGGTGGTCGGCTGCCCCTCCTTTGCGCTCCTGGCCTTGCTGGTATGATTTCGTTTCGGTTTCCACTTCGAACTACGAACTCCCGGTGTCCCGTCCGTTCACTTGGCCGGCTTTGAATGGCAGCGGTCGCATTCGGCCAGCGGGAAAGCAACCGTGCCGTGGCAGACGCCGCAGAACTTGGTCTGATTGATCTCGTCCATGGAGTACTTTGTTGCGCCCCGTTTACCGCCGGCAAAGATCTCCGGATGACAGACCTCGCAGCCGTTCCACTGGGAGTGCTTCTTGTGCGAGAAGATGATCTCATCCACTCCCTTGGACTTCGGTTGGATGGCAAAGTCCTTCAGGATCTCCTTGGCCGGCCGCTTGGTGGATACGCCTTCGATATAGTCGGTAAGATGAATAAGGCCGCCCTCTGACGCCTTTTCCCAGTTTATACCGTTCCCGAGCCTGTCCTTGGGAAACGATGCCGTGAAGGCGGCAAAATCATAGTCCTTTTTGGGTGACTTACCCAGAGAATGGCACCGCTCGCAGCGTGCGGTATCTGACTTGTCCGTGGTGCATGCCGCGAACACCTTCCGGCTGCCCTCCTGCATTTTGCCGTTGTGGCAGACGCCGCAGAACATGCCCTGCTGGTTATCGGCAGCCTTGATGCCCGTGCCGCCTGCTTTCATGGCAAAAGCAAGATCTCCGTGGCAGAGCCTGCAGGTATACTTTGCCCGGTGCAGCCAGTGATCGAACACCACCGGAGCAAGACCCGCTTTTTGTGAAAAACTGTTGATGATCACCCTGCCGAAGTCGGCAGGCGCCGGTGCTTTCGTCTCTGCTCCGCTCGCGGCCATCGCCGCAACCGTGAAGAGGATAACTGCCGGCAGCATTACCAGAATCTTTTTCATACGCCTCCCTTGATCATGTATCCTGGCAGAGGAGCTGTCAGGATAGAGAATATCCGGCCAGCATGGGCCGGCTATTGTTTGATGTTCCTGCTTCTTCGGCCATCCTGAGATGCAAACCCCTGGATCACTTCATCAGCCCCACAATGTCCTTCAGCCCCATCTGCTTCAGGAACTGGGTGGTGCGCTTTTCATCGCCCGTGACCGAAAGCAGGATCGTCTGAGGTTTGGGCCCGAACGGTTTTTTCTCCATGCGCGCGCGGAAGGAATTGGGCTGCACTTCCTGCCAGTCGCCGTACAGGATCAGGATCTCTGTTTCCTTCCATCCCGTCACCCCGATCCGCGTGCCTTCCCTGCGGAGCGCAAAGGCCACCTTGGGCCGGGTAAAGGCCTTTGCTTCCGGATAAGCTATCGCGCCTTCGTCCAGGGACAGGCGGATTGAGAGCCCGGCATCCTTGACCAGGAGCGGCTCTGTGGCCTGCAGGATCTTCTGCTCCGTCTCCCCGGGAAGGGCATTGAGGTTCCGTTCGAGCTCTTCCAGCTCTTTTTTGAACCGTCTTTCATTTCCGATGGCCTTGTCCTTCTGCGCTTTGGACAGTGCCTGCCGGGTCAGGGTCTTTTTTTTCATCAGCTCGTCGTACCGTACCCTGGCCGCTTCGGCAGCTTCTTTCTGGACCGTGGCAGCCGCTTCATCAAGGCGCTTTTGCTCGTCGCTCACTCCGTCGACCCGTTTGTAGGCAATGGCATAGTCATACCGAAAACTGCCGGGCTCCAGCGAGACCTGGTCTGCAAGCGCCGGCGCGATCACGGTCCTGCTCTCCACGGTCCAGCCCTGAGGTGCAGGCGGCAGGGTGTGCTCGATCTTCGTCAGCGCAGGCACGACCACGCCGGCATAGAACGCTTTCTCCTCCTGGGTCGGAGGATGCATCACCCCGTCGGCGCCGACAGCCTGGGAAGCGCCTGCGGCAAGGAGCAAGAGAGCAATAAGAACAGGAACAATACGATTCACAGGAAACACCTTTCTTCAAAACTCCTCCCCCTCGGAGGGGAAGATGCTCGATAAGCCGACACCTGTTGCAACGTCCTTTTCTGGAAAGACGTTACTACAAGTCGCTGAAAATGGCAAGAAAAGAGATTTAGTTTCGTCTATTTGCAACTAGCGGTAAAAGAGCGCTTGCGCAAACCTGGCAAGAGGCGTATCATATAAGAATACTCTATGGATTCTTTCGTGGAACGGGAGGATGTGCATGGGAAAACTCATCGACATTCAAAGCACGTTTATCAAAACAGCGGTAAAGCTGAATTGCTGGGAGTTCAAGAAATGCGGCAGACAACCAGGCGGTGAAAAAGTTGAAGATCTTGGCGTCTGCCCGGCGACCATTGCCAAGGAACTGGACCAGGCTCACGACGGCAAGAATGCCGGAAGAGCGTGCTGGGTGGTGGCGGGCTCGCTGTGCGGAGGTAAGATCCAGGGCACCTACGCGAAAAAGCTGCTGAATTGCTGGCGGTGCGAGTTTATGAACATGGTCAAGCAGGAGGAAGATCCTTCAGAATACGGTTTTTCCCATACTCAGCTGGGAATGCACAACGCGCTCGATAAACAAAAGGCAAAGAAAACTATACGCCAGAAACCGCTCCCGGAGAAGGAAAGTATAGAAAAATAACACTGCTGTATGTTTTGAAACTTTGCGGGGCCGGACTCATAAGGAGCATGCAGACGCCCGGAGCAGGCAGATGATGCTCTTGAAGACCGGCCCGCGCATTGGTTCTCCTGCTGAAACGAACTCTTTTACGTTCATCGATTCAGGACGATTCAATCGTCATCGAAAACTCCGCAACGTGCAATGCCCTCACCATCACTGTTAGGCAAAGTCGGCATTGCGGGTGATGCCGTCATGAGGTGCTTGTCGAATCTTGTCAACACAGGAAACTCGACCCCGATAATCCATTGTTCCCCGCCTCCCGCCGCGGCCGATCTATGCTATTATTAATATAATGATTACTCTCTCCAGGAGTAAATAACATCGTCATGCTCCGGCATGTCCTGTTGATTGCAGCCGTCAGGGCCGGTTTAAGCAAACCCGGCGTTACGGCCCGCAGAAGCGACGGATTGCTTTTTTGTCGCGCCCCTTCAGTATTTCTCTTTTCCTTTCACTACCCCTAGCAGCGATCCTGACCGCAACGGTTACTCGTGCAACGCGCGTATTGCGTTCTTACAAAAATATCAGTGAGATGCGATGCAGTGCGAACATCGGCACGAGAGCTTCGCCTTTGCGTCAGGTTTTGCAACGAAATCAGCCGGTCCATTTGCAAAAATCAATAACCCATACTAGAGGAGGATGTCATGCAAAATACCCTGCCATACGAACTGAGCGAGATGAATGAGTTTGCCACGATGATTTCCGAACAGCAGGAACCGTACATCGATTGTTTTAATGCGGCCGTTGACGAATTCAACGCGAAGCTGCGGTATATCGATAATAAAAACTTGGATCCGAAAGCAAACCAGGACGAGTTGCTGCTCGTAACGACCAAGGCCATTATGGAGATGGGGGATGCCTGTGAGGAGTTCGAACGCGCCTGCGTATTCGACAAAACCAGTATCAAGCAGGCACAGCGTTCTTTTCGGGAAAAAACCAAGGAGTGGTTTTCGAAGAGTTATTTCATGAACCGCGCCAGAACATGGCCGCGTGGATATGCTGGAGATTTTCAGACACTCGAAGGCATTTACCGGAACATCCCGTTATCCGAAGGTG
>Ga0315272_10000664_pt1 | contig 17344 bp, 13 predicted proteins | sample C3_middle_MG_FD_203918 | JGI IMG/M metagenome (GOLD analysis project Ga0315272, IMG submission 203918) | Sediment microbial communities from Yellowstone Lake, YNP, Wyoming, USA - C3_middle | ecosystem: Environmental > Aquatic > Freshwater > Lake > Sediment | place: USA: Wyoming | collected...
GCAAGCAAGCATCGTCGCCGAAGATGTTAACCAGCGCTGGCATGTGCCAAACGTGAATACCACCGGATGCAACCGGGAACACGCCTGGCATTGAACCCCAATCCTGGTCAAAGAAGATACCGCGAGCACGGTCTTCCTTGATGAAGCTGTCACGCATCAAGTCAACAAAACCCAATGTTGGCGCGCGGTCACCTTCAAGTTTACCTACAACCGTACCGGAGTGCAGGTGGTCACCACCTGACAGACGCAGCGCTTTAGCCAAGACTCGGAAGTGAATACCATGGTGCGGATTACGGTCAATAACACCGTGCATCGCGCGGTGGATGTGCAACAGCATACCGTTATCACGACACCAGTTAGCCAAACCTGTGTTAGCGCAGAAACCGCCAGTCAGGTAGTCATGCATAATGATAGGAGCGCCGATTTCTTTTGCGTATTCAGCACGCTTGTACATTTCTTCAGGTGTTGGAGCTGTCACGTTCAGGTAGTGACCTTTACGCTCGCCAGTTTCACGTTCTGCCTTCAGTGTCGCTTCCTGCACGAAGTCAAAACGAGCACGCCAGCGCATAAACGGTTGGCTGTTGATGTTTTCGTCGTCTTTGGTCAAATCCAGACCACCGCGCAAACATTCGTAAACAGCGCGACCGTAGTTCTTGGCAGACAAACCCAGCTTAGGCTTGATCGTGCAACCCAACAATGGACGACCATATTTATTCAAAATGTCGCGTTCCATCGTAATACCTTGTGGTGGACCACCACAGGTTTTAACGTAAGCGATAGGGAAACGCACATCTTCTAGACGCAGCGCACGCAAGGCCTTGAAACCAAACACGTTACCCACCAATGATGTGAATACGTTAACCACTGAACCTTCTTCGAACAGATCGATTGGGTACGCTACGAAAGCGTAAAAACAAGTATCATCGCCAGGAACGTCTTCGATGCGATACGCGCGACCTTTGTAGTGATCCAGGTCTGTCAGCAAATCAGTCCAAACTGTGGTCCAAGTGCCGGTTGAAGATTCAGCTGCAACAGCTGCTGCGATTTCTTCACGTGACACGCCCGCTTGAGGGGTGATCTTGAAACAGGCTAAAATGTCGGTATCCTGAACTTTGTACTCAGGCTCCCAATAGGTCTGCCTGTATTCCTTAACACCTGCGTTGTATGATTTGACTGCCATCGAAATACTCCTTCAAAGTTGAAACAATGTGCCTACCTGAGGTGGGCGGCGTATCGCCCGTTTGAGCTTGGTGAAACTATATCAAGCTTAAATCATAAATAACAATTGTATATTTTAATGCTTATGATAGATAATTATCTATGACAGACAACTTCAACAAAACACATATAAAGAACGCGACGCTACGACAGCTACAGATTTTCGAAGTGGTCGCTCGCCACCTCAGCTATACACGCGCTGCCGAAGATCTTTACCTGACTCAGCCCACTGTTTCAATACAACTCAAACAATTGGCTGACATTGTTGGCATGCCCTTGCTGGAGCAAGTGGGCAAGCGCATATTCCTGACCGATGCAGGCGTCGAACTGCTCAAGGTGGTGCGCACGGTTCTTGAGGGGCTTTGCCACTTCGAGATGACAATCTCGGATATGAAGGGCGTCAAGGCCGGCAAATTGCGTATCGCCGTTATTACCACCGCGAAGTACTTTGTGCCGCGCCTGCTCGGGCCATTCTGCGAACGCTATCCCGGCATAGACATCGCGCTGAAAGTGACAAACCGCGAACGCCTGCTGCAAAGACTCGAAGAAAACGAAGACGATCTATATATACTCGGGCAACCGCCCGAGCATCTTGATATGTGGGTTGAACCTTTTCTGGAAAATCCTATGGTGGTGCTGGCTTCGCACAATCACCCGCTGGCGGGCCAGAAAAATATCTCTGCCGCTCGTATTGCACAGGAACCGTTTTTGATGCGCGAATCAGGTTCCGGCACGCGGCTAGCCACCGAGAATTTTTTTCATGAGCGGGGACTCACCATCAATTTCAGGATGGAACTGGGCAGCAACGAAGCCATCAAGCAGGCGGTTGCCGGCGGCCTGGGCATCACCGTACTGTCGGCGCACACGCTGGCGCTGGAAAAAAGCGCAGATGAGCTGGCTATTCTTGATGTGGAAGGGTTTCCAATACGCCGACAATGGTATGTTGCCTATTCAACAGGAAAACAACTATCGGTGGTCGCCAAAGCTTTTCTGGAATTCCTGCAAAAGGAAAGCAAGCCTATGGCTGAACGTTATATGCAGGGTATGCCCGGCTTTCCAAGCCTTGAAAACGAGCCAGGAAAAAAGATCAAATCCAAATCGGGAAATAAAAAAAATTAATTTGAAGCCGTGGCCCACAAAGTATATTGATCTTGCCTACCTCGCCTGCACAACCCCTTTCAGCGGAACCGGCGTGGCCAGCCGCTCGGCCTCGGTTAACAAAAATTGCTTGAAGGCGCGGCCTGCAGTGGATAGTCGCTTGTTGGCGCGATGCACGATATGCCAGTGACGCATGATAGGAAAATTCGCTACGTCCAAAATAACGAGCCGGTTGGTTTCCAGCTTGAGCTCTATGCCGTGCAGCGAGGTGATACTCAGCCCCATCCCCGCCTGCACTGACTGCTTGATCGCCTCGTTGGTGTGCATTTCCATACTGCCGGGCATCGCCAGATGATTACCGGTAAAAAATCGCTCCATCACATCACGCGTACCTGAACCGCGCTCACGCAACAGGAACGTTTCATGGGCCAGTTGCCCCGGCTGAATATTTGTCGCCTTTGCCAATGGGTGGCTGGGCGCGGCAATTACCACAAGCGGGTTTTGCATAAACGATTCTGACACCATCTCCACACCTTCGGGCGGCTGCCCGGTAATTGCCAAGTCGGCCACGTTTTCCACCAGTTGTTTGATCACGGCATCGCGGTTCGCCACAAACAGGTTCACATGGATATTGGGGTGCATCTGGATAAACTTTGCCAGAAGCTTGGGCATAAAGTAATTTGCCGTGCTCACCAGCGAGATATTCAGCTGGCCCCGCTCCATGCCTTTCATTTCATCGAACACCGCATCCATCTCTTCCAGCTGTTGTGCGATATTACGGCTGTAAATCACCATCTCACGTCCGGCCTCGGTGAGATGGATTTGTTTTCCTACCTGTTCAAACAGGGGTAAACCGATGCTTAGTTCGAGCTGCTTGATCTGCATCGAAACGGCTGGCTGGCTCAGATGCAGCTCTTCTGCAGCACGCGAATGGCTTAAATGACGTGCCACTGCAGAAAAAACTTGCAGCTGGCGTAAGGTGAAATGGGACATAAAAGGCGCTAATACTGAAAAATAATTTAATTGTGCTTTGATTTATAAGGATAATAAATAAAAACCATGATCCATAAGGGGATTTTATACTAAAAATAAAAAACATTGAATGTTATTTATGATTGAGCAGCCCTATAGTGCGCTCCGTTGCAAGACACACCCCCTATTACTTATCAGGAGAGCACCATGGATCAGTCAGGTCGTTATGCCAATCTAGACTTAAAAGAAGCAGACCTTATCAAAGGCGGCAAGCATCTTTTAGTTGCGTACAAAATGAAGCCTAAAGCCGGTCACGGTTATCTGGAAGCAGCTGCTCACTTTGCAGCCGAATCCTCAACCGGTACCAACGTTGAAGTTTCAACAACCGACGATTTCACCAAGAGCATTGATGCGCTGGTTTACTTCATCGATGAAGCAACTGAAGATATGCGTATTGCATACCCTATCGACCTGTTCGACCGCAACATGACTGACGGCCGCATGATGATCGTTTCAGTATTGACGCTGATCATTGGTAACAACCAGGGTATGGGCGACATTGAGCACGCCAAGATTCATGACTTCTACGTGCCTGAGCGCGCGATCCAGTTGTTTGATGGTCCAGCAACTGACATCACCAATTTGTGGCGCATTCTAGGCCGCCCAATGGTTAACGGTGGTTACATCGCCGGAACAATTATCAAACCAAAATTAGGTCTGCGTCCTGAGCCCTTTGCAGCTGCTGCTTACCAGTTCTGGTTGGGTGGCGACTTCATCAAGAACGACGAGCCACAAGGTAACCAGACTTTCTGCCCAGCGAAGAAAGTATACCCACTCGTTTACGACGCAATGAAGCGCGCCCAGGACGAAACAGGCCAGGCTAAAATCTTCTCGGCAAACATCACTGCAGATGACCATTATGAAATGTTGCACCGTGCTGACTTCATCCTTGAAACTTTCGGACCGGATGCTGACAAAGTCGCTTTCCTGGTTGACGGTTTCGTAGGCGGTCCAGGCATGATTACAACTGCACGTCGTCAATACCCTGGCCAATACCTGCATTACCACCGCGCGGGGCACGGTATGATTACTTCACCTTCTGCTAAACGCGGTTACACAGCGTTCGTGCTGGGCAAGCTGTCACGTCTGCAAGGTGCTTCTGGTATCCACGTGGGTACGATGGGCTACGGCAAGATGGAAGGCGAAAACTCTGACAAAAACATTTGCTACATGCTTGAGCGTGATGAAGCACAAGGTCCGGTTTACTTCCAGAAGTGGTATGGCATGAAGCCAACAACCTCCATCATCTCAGGTGGTATGAACGCGTTGCGTCTGCCAGGCTTCTTTGAGAACCTGGGTCACGGTAACGTGATCAACACATCTGGCGGCGGCGCTTACGGTCATATCGACTCTCCTGCTGCTGGTGCGATCTCTCTGCGTCAGTCATACGAGTGCTGGAAAGCTAAAGCTGACCCTATCGAATTCGCGAAGTCACATAAAGAATTTGCTCGCGCATTTGAATCGTTCCCAGGCGACGCTGACAAGCTGTACCCAGGCTGGAGACAAAAGCTGGGCTCACATAAGTAAGCTGAGTTGCATTTCGGCTGAACATTAAAAAGCCCTGCCTGATGTTTGGCAGGGTTTTTTTTATTGCGACACGAGTAAATCACTTATCAAGCCGAATTATCGACAAAAGCAAACCCCCTCCAACTCCCCCTTAACAGGGGGAGAGTTGAGACCGCCCCTCCCCTGTTAAGGGGAGGTTGGGAGGGGTTAGAACCGTGAAGCAAGCTGCTAAAACCTTAACCCCATAAAGTGGAGAACACCATGAACACGTTCGACATCAATCAATACAAAATTAAAGAACAGCCGTTTTATCAGGCTCAGAAAAATGAAGTTGAGCTATACACGGCTGCCTATGCAGCGCGACTGCCCGTCATGCTTAAAGGCCCAACCGGTTGCGGTAAATCGCGCTTTGTTGAGCACATGGCATGGAAACTGGGCAAGCCGCTGATCACCGTCGCCTGCAACGAAGACATGACTGCTTCCGACCTGGTTGGACGTTATTTGCTCGATGCCAATGGTACACGCTGGCTCGATGGTCCGCTGACTTTGGCTGCGCGTCATGGCGCAATCTGCTATCTGGATGAAATCGTTGAAGCACGCCAGGACACCACCGTAGTGATACACCCGCTGACCGACCACAGACGCACCCTGCCGCTGGATAAAAAAGGTGAGTTGGTACAAGCTCACCCTGATTTTCAGCTGGTCATTTCCTACAACCCGGGTTACCAGAACCTGATGAAAGATTTGAAGCAATCTACCAAGCAACGTTTTGCCGGCATGGAGTTTGACTACGCCAGCGCTGAAACGGAAACTGCGATTGTGAGCAAGGAAGCAGGTATTGCATCTGATGTTGCAGCCAAACTGGTTAAAATCGGACTTACCGCGCGCAATCTTAAGGGACACGGTCTGGACGAAGGTATCTCCACGCGCCTGCTGGTTTACGCCGCAACATTGATGAATCATGGTATACCGGCACGCGATGCTTGCCGCATGGCCCTGGTCAGACCGATCACCGATGACGCTGATATACGTGACACGCTCGACCACGCAATTGACGCAGTGTTTGAGGCTTGAATCAAATCCGGATACTTGGACATTTAGGGCAATAACAAAATGACCGCCTATATCGAAGCATTTAAAAAACTCGATTGCAACTTGCCACGCGTGCAAGCCGTGTTTGATGATTGCATGGAGGATGCACGCAAGCATCTGAGCATTGCAGGTGTCGAAGCGTATATCACAGGCGCTTGTGCAATCTACAAAACAGGCCGCGGCGAAGAACCTGTACTGGTCTTTCTGGAAGAAATTCCCCAGGTAAGCGCGCGGCTGGGCGAAGGTGTTATAGCCGAAGTTGTGGAATTCACACGCAAGCTGGCGAAATCACCCAACAGCAAAGCGATCAAGCCTTTTCTGCAAAGTCTGGCTGCAGCTGCACGCGCACTGGAAAGCCGCGATCTGTTTACCGAATACTTGAATCTGGTGATTCAAACCGCAATACGCACCAGCCCCAAGGTACACGGCATCGACTCGATGTACACCAGCCCCTGCCTGCCGGATTTTCTCGATACGGCACCATTTTTGTTCACCCAGCTGTCGCTGGGTGGCATCAAAAACTGGGTTGATTATGGCGCCAATGCCTACCCGAATGATCCGGACACGCAACGCGAATATTTTCTGCTGAAAACTGCCGACAGCCGCGCTGTGATGCAACGCGAACGCCATGGCACATTATTCACCGATAGCGAGCGCAAGCTGGATGCCTATCTGCGAGGTTTGTGGCAAAGCGAAACCCAGTTTGTGCCCTACTCGCTGGCGTTTGACGAGATACGCAAACCGGTTCCTTATCTGAATAATCAGGGCATACACCTGCCCGATGTGTATGACGATTTTATCGTCCCTTCTCCTTCACGCGGGAAGAGCGTAGCGGGTGGCGAGTTCGAAAGCCCTCTCTCCAACTCTCTCCCGCAAGGCGGGCGAGAGAGCGAACGACTCCCTGCGGGAGGAAATATCGTACGTGGAATTGACCGCTATCGCGCCCTGCTGGCCCATCTCAGCGCCCATCAGCGCTGGACAAAGGCGATCGTCGCGGACAATTTAAGCCCGTTCCAGCGCATGTCCATCGAAGTGTTTGAAGATGCGCGTGTGGAATTTCTGACCATGCAGGAATATCCGGGCATGCGCCAGCTATGGTGCAAATTGCACCCTGTACCGGCAGAAAATATTGAGATTGAAGAAGGAAAATCCTACATCCGTCATCGCCTCGCGATACTGTCACGCGCCTTGCTCGATCCGCAGCATCCTTACAAAAATCCGGCGATTTTAAAATATGTAGCACGCTTCAATGAATTGATGCTGTCCGGTAAAACAAGCACGTCTGATATGCAGTCTATCGGTGTGCAATTTATCGTTGAAACACGACTGCCTGCCGATTTTTCCGCCAAAATTTATTTCACCGACACCGAGGTTGATTACCGCGATGACAATCGCATGATGTGGCAATTTATCGAGGAAGGTGATGAGGAAGTTTACGAAGAGCGTCCGCGTGCGCAGGTGGAAGAAGAAGATGAATTAAAGCTGCCACCACGCCTGTATCCAGAGTGGGACTATAGCGCCGAGCACTACCGCCCGGACTGGGTCAGCGTGTACGAGCATTTACAGCCCGCCGGCAATGCTGCCCATATTGACCAGTTACTGGTGAAGCACAGCGCCCTGGCCAAGCGCCTGAAGAAAATTATCGACCTGCTCAAACCGCAAAACAAGGTGCGCATACGCTACCAGGAAGAGGGATCGGAACTCGATCTGGATGTCGCAATACGCTCTTTAATCGATTTCAAGAGCGGTGCGCAGCCCGACAGCCGCATCAATATGAGCCACAAACATGATGGTCGCAGTGTTGCGGTTTCCCTGCTGCTTGACCTGTCTGCGTCACTCGGCGATGTGCCGGATGGTTGCACCCAGAGCAAGCTGGAAATCAGTCAGGAGGCTGTATCTCTATTGGCCTGGGCTATAGACCAAATGGGCGACCCGCTGGCCATCGGCGGCTTCCATTCCGATACCCGGCACAATGTGCGCTACTGGCATTTCAAGGGCTATACAGAAACATGGGGCGATGGAGTCAAGGGGCGTCTGGCGGGCATGGAAGCAAATTATTCCACACGCATGGGCGCTGCCATACGCCATGCCGGCCACTACCTGTCACATCAGCAGGCGGACAAAAAACTGTTGCTGATACTGACAGATGGCGAGCCTGCCGATATCGACACACACGATCCGAAGATACTGATTGATGATGCGCGCATGGCCGTACGCGAGCTCGACCAGGAAAATATCTACACCTACTGCATTAACCTTGACCCCAAGGCGGATGAATATGTCGCAGATATTTTTGGCAAGAATTATGCCGTGATCGACAACATCGCGCGTCTGCCAGAACGCCTGCCGCAACTGTTTATGTCGCTGGTCAAATAAAATAAACCCTCGAATTTCCAATTAGATGGAAGCTTGCCGCTGTTGATTCAACCAGTTTTTACCCGTGATAAAAACTCATGGACAGCTACTCAAAGACTGAATCCAGCTTGAAATCAGCGCGGCACCATCCGTATCCACAAGCGCGCTGGCAAACGGCGGCATCTGATCCGCTCCGCGTTTGTTCATGCGCAGATATACCACGGAAGCCGAAGGATTCCCTGGGGTAATGATATTCGCGCCCGTGACACCAAGATCACCCAAAAGTGGAGAGTTGCAAGCACCACTGCTGGAGAGTGCAGTGCCGTAACGCAAATCAATAGAAGCCGGTGTACCACCGCCGGGACGGTGACAATTGGAACAATTAGCATGCAGATAGGAACGGGCGCGTTCCGAAAGTGTTCGCGACGTATCGCTTGGAGACGGCAAGTTTGCCAGGCTGGCAGGTGCCGCAGGCAAAGACGACGCGAACAGATGCACTGCATCCAGCGTGGCAAGCTGGTTACGCGTGCGCCCGGTGCTGGGATAGTAAAAATTGCGATTCAACTGTGCGATCTCGGGGCCGAGTGCAAACACGGCACTGTCTGTATGGCAACGCAGACAATCGGCGCTTTCCGGGAAAGTCCAGGTCTGGCCGTTCACCGATTTTGTGGTGGTTGCAGTCACCAGAGTCGCATCTGTCTGACCCGCGTTCCATTCATAACTGTAACCCTCCCAGGCGCCATCGGGGTGATGCATGAGCAAACGCGTTTCAATAAGCGTACCGTTCTGACGAAAATTCTTCATCAACACTGACCCTGCAGGAAAATCGAAGCGACCTTCGCTGGTACGAGCGATTGTGCTCCCGTCCGGTATCGCAAAAAAACGTTCCTTGGTAAACCCGTCCGACCAGAACGGCGAGTTGATGTCGTATGGCACCAGTCCCGAAGCTGCTTGTTTTGGATTGCCGGAAACAACACAGCCAGTCTGTGATAGTTGCGTTGGCACGGGAGAACCCACGGGTGTTCCGCCGCTCGCCGTCAGTCGATAAACTCGCCCACCATGGTGCACCACATATATTTCACCCGCAGCATCTTCACCGAAAGAAGATATCGTATATGGACTGTCGAGCAACAGTTGCGGCGCAGGGTTGGCAGTAGCAGTTGGTATTGACCAGATTTCGCCTGTACAGTAGTCGCCATACAAATACTGACCCCTCAGGGCTGTATTGGAATTCCCGCGGTAAACGTGTCCGCCAGTCACCGAACAACGGCCACTGGCGTGGGCATATTCCACCACTGGATCGATTAAACCCGTTGTCTGACAACCACTAGACGGATTGTAGCAATGCAGGCCCTCGCGCAGGCGCCAGCCATAGTTGCCTCCGAGTGTAATTTTGTCGATCTCTTCCCACATGTCCTGTCCCACATCACCTGCCCACAATTCACCGGTCTGGCGATCGAAACTCCAGCGCCATGGATTGCGCATGCCGAGCGCATAAACCTCAGGCAAACCATTTACACCTGATGCGTAAGGGTTGTCGGCCGGAATTTTGTAATGCGTACCTGCATTCCATTCGGTGTCAGTCACATTTACATCGATGCGCAAAATCTTGCCTAACATGACCGTCGAAGTTTGCGCGCGATTTCCCGGATCACCACCATCGCCGCCATCACCAAACCCGATATACAGATAACCTTCTGTCGGATGGAAGACGATATGACCGCCGTTGTGATTTACGAAGGGCTGAGAAAGCGTAATGAGATTACGTTCACTCGCCATATCAAGCGAATTATGATCGGTCACTGCAGTAAAGCGCGAGATGCGGGAACGAAAATTGGGGCCATTCTCGGCAACTGGATTGTCGCTGGTGGTGTAAGACACGAACACAAATCCGTTGCTCGCGAACTTCGGGTGAAACGCCATGCCCAACAAACCTGCTTCGTTCGGCCCTGAATCGACAATATTACGCAGGTCGGCAAACAGAGTCTTGACAGCCGTTCCGCTCGTATTTACAGTAAATATCTGCCCGGACTGCTCGACCACGAACATACGGTTGGTCTCCCCGGGTGCCTGCAAGACGAGCACAGGGCTTGAAAAAGTGACCCCAGGAAAGGCATCGGTCAGCGCATATAAAACATTCTGTAACTGACGTGCCGGTGCAACACACAGTGGATTAGCCGGCCGAGTATCCAGACCCGAAACTCCGGAACCAACCGATGGCGCGGGGGAATAAGTTACACCCTTGGAACAAGCTACAAGCAGTAATAATATTGAAAAAATCGCGATTTGTTTCATTCCGTACCCCCTGTAACTGAATTAAAAAAATTCATTACCATGTTGTAACCAAACAGAAACACCGCTCTTCGCTTACGTTGCTTGTGTTTAAACCCACTCTCCACCTTAGTATGCTATTACAGAGTAAACGCATTAGACACAGGCCAAAACTAAGGGTTACCTCAACCAAGCAATCATTACCTTGAATCATTCTAATCTATATATTTGTATAAACCAACATTGACCCTGTGTCCAAAAACAAGGGCCCTGTTAAGCTCAAATTTTTTTGCATGGAGGGATATTTTGGAAAAAAGGGTAAAATGAGCGGCTTGCAAATTTAACGCGGTCGGGCAGACGCCAATCCACTCAATACAATTCGCCCCGACTCCCACATGCATAAGCACACCCCATGCTAAAACCAGAAATGCAAGCACAGATCGTCGCCGCTGCCGCCATCATTCGAAATGGTGGCGTTATTGCATTGCCCACCGAAACCGTTTACGGACTCGCTGCGGATGCCTCCAATCAGGTTGCGGTAAACCGTATTTTCGAGATCAAGGGACGGCCCGCGGATCATCCGCTGATTGTGCATATTGCGGATGAATCCCAACTCACGCACTGGGCGCGCGAGGTACCCAAATCAGCCAAACAGTTAGCCAGACAATTCTGGCCCGGTCCGCTGACGCTTATTCTGCCGCGTAGCCCGCAAGTGTCCGATAGTGTCACCGGCGGACAGGATACCGTCGGTTTGCGCGTACCTGACCACCCTGTGGCCCTCGCCCTGCTTCGGGCACTGGGGCCTGGCGGAGCCTTGGCAGCCCCCTCTGCCAATCGTTATGGCCGCATCAGCCCCACCACCGCCGCACATGTGCGCGATGAGCTTGGCGACAGCGTCGATATTATTCTTGATGGCGGACCTTGCCAGGTAGGGCTGGAAAGCACCATTGTGAGCTGTCTGGGGGATAGTGTTACCTTGCTGCGGCCGGGAGGAATTCCGCTACCTGCAATTGAAGCCGTGTTACAGCGCAAAGTTGACGTGGCTGATAGCACATCTGCCAAAATACGCGTATCCGGCAGCTTGCTATCGCACTATGCACCCCTTACGCCAACGGAACTGGTGTCGCGTGAGCGTTTTTGGCAACGCGCTAGCGAGCTTGAAGCTCAGGGTTTGCGTGTCGCCACACTGGAATGGTCTGCGCCAGATGAAGTACACTCTGAGCATGCCCTCATCGTCCGCACCGCCATGCCAGCCAACCCCGTTGCATATGGACACCTGTTGTACGCCACATTGCATCAGCTGGACAATGCGAAATTTGATCGTTTGCTGGCAGAAGACCCCCCGCACACGGCGGACTGGGCGGCGGTTAGAGATCGCTTGCAGCGCGCAAGCTATCGGGCCTGATTGATTATTTACGAAAGAAGCCAATTATTATGAGCACTCCACAGGTAGGTATCGTCATGGGCAGTTCAAGCGACTGGGAAGTGATGAAGCATGCAGCCGAAATGCTCAAGTCGCTGGGCGTTACTTTTGAAACCAAGGTTGTCTCCGCCCACCGCACACCTGACTTACTTTTTGACTATGCCGAAAAGGCCGCCAGCCGTGGCTTGGTCTGCATCATCGCCGGTGCCGGCGGTGCTGCGCATTTGCCCGGAATGCTTGCTGCCAAGACCACACTGCCCGTGCTGGGGGTACCAGTACCATCAAAGTACCTCAAAGGCATGGACTCCCTTCTGTCCATCGTGCAGATGCCCAAAGGCATACCGGTTGCCACGTTCGCGATAGGTGAAGCCGGCGCGGCGAATAGCGCACTGTTTGCCACTGCCATGATTGCAACACAAAACCCCGCTTTGACACGCAAGCTGGTTGAGTTCCGCGAAAAGCAGGAAGCCACCGTACTCGCAACGAACCTGCCGGGGGTGGAATAAAATGATTTTGCCGGAAGCAACTCTGGGTGTACTCGGTGGCGGACAGCTCGGCCGCATGTTTACGGTTGCCGCACGCACCATGGGCTATCGCGTGATTGTACTCGACCCGGACGCGAATAGCCCTGCAGCGGAGTTGGCCAACGAGCATATCTGTGCCGCTTTCGACGACCATACTGCACTGGAAAAAATTGGCCGCGCCTGCGCTGCCATCACCACAGAGTTTGAAAATGTCCCTGCAGACAGCCTGAATTTTATCGCCAAATTCTGCCCGGTCAGGCCCTCGGCCAAGGCAGTCGCCATCGCGCAAAATCGCATACGCGAAAAAACTTTTTTGCGAGACAGCGGCTTTGAAACCGCCGCCTTTGAGGCGGTGAATGCAATTGATGAACTCGCACCCGCACTGAAAAAAGTCGGCCCCTCGGCCCTGCTGAAAATCAGCCAATTTGGTTATGATGGCAAGGGACAGGCAAGCGTGAACACCCTGAGCGAAGCGGTAACCGCCTTCGAACAAATGGGGCGCAAACCCTGCGTACTGGAACAGCGCCTGCACCTGAAAACAGAAATTTCCGTGGTGGTTGCACGCAGCGCAACCGGAGAAACAATGGCCTATCCCGCTGCTGAAAACACTCATGTAAACGGCATTCTCGACCTCAGTGTGGTACCGGCACAGGTCAGCGAAAAACTGGCACAGCAGGCAACCCATGACGCGCGTGCCGTGGCCGACAAGCTGGATTATTGCGGCGTGATGGCTGTGGAATTTTTTGTGGTCGATAACGAGCGCCTGCTAATCAACGAAATCGCCCCGCGCCCGCACAACAGCGGCCACTACACCATAGATGCCTGTCTTACCTCGCAGTTTGACCAGCAGGTACGGGTGATGTGCGGCCTGCCGCTCGGAGATGCGAGATTACTTACACCGGTGGCGATGGTGAATATTCTGGGGGATGCTTGGAAAGGCGATACACCACCACCGTGGAATGCTGTGCTGGATGAACCGCGTGCGAAATTACATTTGTATGGCAAGCGCGAAGCAAGACCGGGGCGGAAGATGGGGCATTTTACCTGTATTGGGGAGAGTGTGCAGGAAGCCAGTTCACTGGCGCGTGCGTTGCAGCAGAAGTTGCAGGGATAATTACATTTATCCAACAGCTCTACGTCATAGTTAATGCGATATTGCTGTTTTATAGCAACATCATCTTATTACATTAGACAGCGACAATAAAGGGTTGCATGCGATCCATGATCTTTGACTTCGATATCAACTTTCTTAATGACGCTGCGACATTAGTCGACGCGCGCCTTGAACGTCTTGAAGGAGAGGCCAATGCAAGCTCTGATCCAGATGCATTTGGAATCTTCGATGAGATGGAATACATCACAGGGTTTGGCTTTGTCGCATGTCAAACGTATGCCACAGCAGTAGTGAGTCGGGGAATATTTAAGGGAAAGAAACATGACGCACTGGCTTTAGGCCCCAAGCATAGGACAGGCCGCTCATTTATCCAACTCATAAATGCTGCTGCCAACCATTGGAAACATAGTCCTGAATGGTCTTTCGATACACCCTCAACTCAAGCCAAGCAAACGATTGAAGTTATTTCAAGTCTCGGCATTGACATTAATCGTTCATATCCAGTAGGTAATATACTGCATAAATTACTTGCCCCACATCCAGCTCGTATCACAAATCTCATCCCGTTTTTAACACAGTGGCGCGATATACTCTCGCAATGAATAAGCAATGGCGTCAGGTCTTGCATCAATGTGCTGAACCTGTATCTCAAACTAAACCTATCCCTTTACCTTTAATCTGATCCTGTAATCGCACCGCACCCCATTTGCCGGGGGTAGCCCGGCGGCTAGTCACTTTCTTTTGCTTCGCCAAAAAGAAAGTAACCCAAGAAAAGGCGACCCCGGTTTACCGCCCCTGCGGGGTTCCCGAGAAAAATCGTAATCATGCGGGGCTGCGGAACTCGCACGATCTGCTGCGCAGCCACGTGCTCAGACAGTCCTCGCCTAAAGCTCCGCATGATTGCAATTTTTCTCGGCGGCGCACAGGGGTAATCAAGTCAACTGCAAAAGCAGTGTGCGCATAGCGCACACCAAAATCAAAAACATAAAACAAACCGTGTGGGCACAAAGTGCCCACACACGAACCACGCTTTTGAATCAGGTTTTGAATTTGTTGTTGTTTATGATTTCCGCTTTTACCTCCCCTCATCCGCCACCGAGTAGCACAGACTGGTCAGGGGATGTCGGCGAGGACTGTTTGAGCACGTGGACGCGCAGCGGATCGTGCGAGTTCCGCAGCCGCCTGACCAGGCGAGCAACGCAGGGAACCTCGAAGAGGTGGTGGATTGGGGTTCGCCTTCTTTTGGTTACTTTTAGTTCCGGCATAACATTCTACAAATGTTAGCCTGCACTGAAGCCGTAGGCTTTCTTGGCGAAGCAAGACAACGTAGTTGCGGTGGAGACTTACCTTCAGGTTAGTCGTAACCAAAAGTGACTAGCCGCCGGGCTACCCCCGGCAATCTTAAATACAAAAAAATACCCTTTAAATTCAATGTTTCCGTAACAACACACATGTAAAACGTATTGACAAATGCATTACATAATATAGAATTTGTCCATGGACATCGAATACGAACTGCATGGAATTCGCTTCAGATGGAACGACGACAAGGCCAGACTCAACATCAAAAATCATGATGGTGTTTCTTTTGAGCAGGCTGCGCAGGTTTTCTTCGATCCGTTTGTCCAGCATATTGACGCTGCTCGAAACCATGAAAAGCGAGTAGCCGCATTAGGATGCGACTTTAATTTTCGCCTGCTGTTTGTGGTACATCTTGAGATTGAAGACGATTTTATCCGCATCATTTCTGCGCGCAAAGCAGCACCATCCGAAAGGGACCATTATGAAAATTGAAACTATTAAAAAACGTTTATCGAAAAATCGCCCAATGACTTCTGTTACTTTGCGTATGCCAGAAGATGTAGTAAACGATTTAAAGAGGGTCGCACCGCTCAAAGGTTTTTCCGGGTATCAGGGATTGTTGCGCGCTTATGTCGGCGCAGGATTGCGTGAGGATTTAGAGCGTATGGAAGGTAATGCGGTTGCCCAGCTCATCGAGAAGCTTCGTGAGGATGGCGTGCCTGAAGCTACACTCAATAAAGCTGCGGCGAGTTTGAAACAAGCTGCTTAAAACGGTTTTCAATGACTTATCTGCAATTTTCAGCAAGCCACAAACCCCTCCCAACCTCCCCTTGACAGGGGAGGAGCGGCATTGGCTCTCCCCCTGTCAAGGGGGGGGTGAGGCTAAATAGATTTAAAAAAATAGCGTCTAATTTTTGTTCAAAATTAAAACAACTGAATCTGCACCACACTACCTTTTTCAACATTCCCCTGCTCCATCGGCAACACAATAAAACAGTTCGCATTGCTCATGGAACTAAGAATCCCCGACCCCTGCTCGCCGGTAGTCTGCACCTGCCAAACACCATCCTCACCCTGCGTCAAAATCCCGCGCTGAAACTCGGTACGCCCCGCAGCTTTCTTGATCGGCGTAGTACAAATCGCCTGGAAGCTGAACACCGGTTTCGGATGTTGACCCATCAGTTCCCACAGTGCATTGCGCACAAACTGCAGGAAGGTGACCATCACCGCAACAGGATTGCCGGGTAAGCCAAAGAAATGGCAATTGCCGACCTTGCCGTAAGCCAGCGGACGACCGGGTTTCATCGCGAGCTTCCAGAACACGACTTCGCCGAGCTCATCCAGCAATTCCTTGATGTAATCCGCATCACCCACCGACACACCTCCACTGGTGATGATCACATCAGCCTGACTGGAAGCCTTTTGCAGTGCGCTGCGCACAGCATTTTTGTCATCGCGGATATTGCCCATGTCGAGAATTTCCGCGCCCAGTTCAGTTAACAATCCGATCAGGGTAAAGCGGTTGCTGTCGTATATCTGCCCGCCGGCCAAAGGCTTTCCGGGTTGCACCAGTTCGTCACCGGTAGAAAATATCGCAATTTTAAGTTTGCGGAACACGCTGATTTCGGCAAAACCGAGCGACGCGAGCAAGCCCATTTCAGCCGCGTTAATACGCTGTCCCTGTGCCAGAACCACAGCGCCTTGCTGAATGTCTTCGCCAACCAAACGGATGTTTTGTCCGCGCTTGCAAGTAACGCTGAACTCGATTTGATCACCATCAACCTTGGTCTGCTCCTGCATCACCACGCTATCGCAGCCGGCAGGGATGGTTGCACCCGTCATGATGCGCACGCATTCACCCGCACCCACCGCACCCTCAAAACCATGTCCTGCAAAGGATGTGCCGATTTTTATCAGCTTGTTGCCACTGTCCGCCAGATCGGCGGCGCGAACCGCATAACCATCCATCGATGAATAGTCATGCGGCGGCACATTCAACGGCGACATTACGTCGCTTGCCAGGGTGCGATGGAATGCGTCTTGCACCTTGATCGACTCGTGTTCTGTGACGGGTGCCAGAAACTGTTTAATCAGCTGGCGCGCCTGCTCTACCGGCATCGAGTTGGGATCGTAATCCTCCATCGAAGCAAGGGTTGAGAGTGTGAGATGTTGAGATTCCATGAAGTGCTTTTGAAAAAAGTTTGATTGAGTTGGCTTGAAGGCGATCCACTACGGGGCCCTAAGCAGACATTAACGTCCTTCTATGCCCTTTTGCTCCACCGCATACAACACTGCCGCCTCCACCCTTGAAGTCAGGTGTAGCTTGGTCAGAATGTGTCGCACATGCTGTTTGACCGTGTCATTGCTGATGCCCAGGGTCTGCGCGATGGCCTTGTTACTCTCTGCACG
>Ga0315272_10000665_pt1 | contig 17325 bp, 12 predicted proteins | sample C3_middle_MG_FD_203918 | JGI IMG/M metagenome (GOLD analysis project Ga0315272, IMG submission 203918) | Sediment microbial communities from Yellowstone Lake, YNP, Wyoming, USA - C3_middle | ecosystem: Environmental > Aquatic > Freshwater > Lake > Sediment | place: USA: Wyoming | collected...
CGACGAGCAGTGGACGCGGGGGTATAGGCGTAGGGCCCCTCGGCCGTTTAGGCCGCGTTGTGTTGACTGCGGCGGGGATTAGTGTGAGACAAGTTTATAATGTGGTCATATCTGGGGCATATGCCAGCTAGGCCGGCTCGTTGCTACAAGAGGATAAAGGGGCCACCGTACACCCGGGAGGAGTACATACACGGCGCGCCTATGATTCAGATTCCCAAGTTCGACATGGGCACCACCAGCGCCGCGGCCAGGGCCGCGTTCCCCATGGTGGCTAAGCTGGTGGTTGAAGAGAGGGGCCAGATCAGAATGCAGGCGCTGGAGGCGGCGAGACAGATGGCGTCTAAATACCTCACGAAGTACGTGACAGACGCCAACTACTACATGCGTCTAAACGTGATCCCACACCACGTCCTGCGGGAAAACAGGATGTTGGCGATGGCCGGCGCAGACCGCCTCCAGGAGGGCATGAGACTGGCCTTCGGCTCCCCCGCCGGCAGGGCTGCCCGGGTGGAGCCCGGCCAGGTCATATTCTACGTAGAGTTCAAGCCAGAACACCTAGCCCACGTGAAGGAGGCGCTTAGACGCGCCGCCTCTAAGTTACCGCTACCCACGCGGATAATTATAGAGCCTAAGGGCGATGGAGACGGCAAGACAACTACACAAAGATAGGATAGAGGCAGCCCTCACACTGCTGGAGCGGGTCCTCACAGGCGCGGTAACCTCCCGCTCGGCCCTAGTGGCCGAGTTGCAGGCCCTATACGCCGCGAGGGGCATCGAGCCCTTCCGGGGGCTGTCCAAGGAGGGGGTCTACGACAAGGAGATAGCCACCGTATACCTCGTAGGCCTCTACGGCGCCGCGGTGCTGAGCCCCGGAGACTACGACAACATATTCTACATCGAGAACAAGGCGTTGGAGGCTGTGGAGATCATAAAATCGGTGACCGAGGTGGTCCCTCCCGAGACGAAGGAGGAGCTGAGGAAGAAGACCGAGGAGGTGAAAGGCAAATCTACAGAAGACAAAGTGTTTAGGGTCCTTAGGCTCGTCTTCACAGGAGCCGTGCTGGGCTACTACCCAGAGATCTTGATGGTCAAGGCAATAAAGACCTACGAAACAGTGTACCCAGACCTCTCTGAACGTCTCGTCAACTACGCCGCGTTCTACAGCGCCTACAAAATCGCCGAGGAGATAGCCCTCGGCAAGGTAAGAAACCCCGACGACCTGAAGATACTGAAATACACCTACTGCCTAAAGCTCGGGTTCCAGAAGTGCAAACCCTCCGACAAGCTGATCGCGGAGGTCGCGGGCTCGATATACAAAGTCAACAAAACCCTCCTCGCCAAGCTCCTCGCCAAAGGAGCCCTCCCCAAGCTGGGCTGACGTATCACCCAAATAAAACAAACCCACCGTTAATAACACGCGTAGACCATACAACGTCCCACGTCTTCCCACCGCCCCCGGGCCCAGCCCCAGGGGCCCCACCCCTGCGGACGCGGGGGATAAGCCGGCGGCGCTGGACGGGTCCACCCGCCTGGCGCTGCCGGCGAAATCGGCGCCGACGGTCGGGAGACGTGGGACTTCCTATTTACAGCTTTTAACGAAGCGGGCAACTGCCTCCGCGATTTTTCTAAGCTGCTCCTCTGTCTGCGGCGTGTGGCCCATCCCCGGCACCTCCACAACCTCCAGAGGGAAGTTGAACTTATCTGAGAGCCCCGCCAAGATGTCTATATGCGTCCTAGGGACCACGTGGTCTTCCGAACCTCTTATGTAGAGCACAGGAGGCATGTTGCTACCTATGTAGCGGGAGGGCGAGGTGAGCTCCAGCTTATTGCCGAGGGAGGCCAGGTGGTTAGCCAGCTTTCTGAGATAGAGGTCGTCAGACTGGAGGAGGTACTGCAACTGCAGCCTCCGGTCCACCGGCGCGGCCACAGCCACCACGCACTTCACAGAGCCGGGGTTCTTCGCCGCGAGGAGCAGAGCCACCGTGCCCCCCATGCTGTGACCCGCAGCCACCTCCACCGGCAGCTCCCTCAGACCCGCCTCGTAGCCGTCTTCCACGTCTCTAAAGGTGGGAGTCACCACCTCAAACCCCGCCTCCAAGAGGGGCTGAGTCAGCCACTGGATGTTCTGAGGAGAGCTCTTGTACCCATGAAACGCCACAGCCTTAGGCATAGGAGAGGCGTCTCCCTTATTTAAATACGTTCCCAGCGATAGACGCAGAACAGCTCCCAGCGCGTCTGCAATATTTATATATATTGGCGTAGGTGCGTATATGCGTCTTGAGGTCAAGATAAGCGGACTCCCCCGGGACAAGAGAAACATCCTGGTGCTGTCCTGCCCAGAGCCGTCGCTGGCGGGGGTCGTGGCCGTGGAGTACCTCATCGACGCCTTGAATATGGAGGAGATCGGCGCCATAAGAATCACCGAGATGCCCCCCATCATCGCGGTGGTAAACGGCGCCGCCAAGCTACCACACAGAATCTTCTACTCCCGGCAGACAGGCGTCGTGGCCGTCAGACAACACGTCCCCATCCCCCCGCAGATATACGCCGAGTTCATCCACAAAGTCCTAGACTGGGCCGAGGAGAATAAGGTAAAGCTCGTGGCCTGCCTCTCCGCCATGCCCGCAATGGGGGACAAGGAAAGCGAAAAAGTCTACTTCGTCACCGAGGAGGAACTGGTAGACAAATTCAAGCAATACGGATTCGAGCCCATAAAAGAAGCCACAGTGGCCGGGCTAGAGGGCGCCTACCTAGACGCGGTGCTAGACAGAAGCATAGACGGCGTCCTCCTAATCGCCGAATCCAAGCTACTCACCGCCATCAAAAGACTCGTAGACAGCGGCAAAGTCACAAACCACAGAGACGTAATGCTCATACTAAACGACCTCGTCGGCCGCGTAGGCCCCGACGTCGGCGCCGCCCTCAAGCTAGTAGACGCCGTAGCCAAACTCGCCGAAACCCAAATAGACACCTCAAAACTCCAAGAACACGCCTCCAAATACGCATTCCTCATAGAGAAAAACATAGAGGCATTATTCAAACCACCCACCGAAGCAATCGCCCAAACAAGAAAAGAAATACCACTAGTCTTCTGAACATCAGGACACAAAGCGTAAATGACCAGACCCGCAGGAAAGACCTGTAAGCTTCGGTCTCTAGGGAAGAGGCTCACTGGCCCGTCTCCCCGAGCCATTTCACTATGGCCACTGCGAACTTGGCGAAGCGGGCGAAGCCATCTAGATGCTCCCTGCCGCATACGACCTCTATGGCGCTGTCGCTCCTCTGGCGTAACCTTGGCCCCTCCCCATGAGGGCCTTTATTACGGCGGAAAACCTCTCGACATCCGCCTATCTGCCCGTAGCGGCCGTCCGCGGCGTACACGCTAGCCGAGGCCTGCCGCGAGAAGCGGTTGGAGGTGTACCACAGAATCGCTGAGGAGGTTGCGAAGGCAGTCACAAGGACGCCGGAGCTGGAGAGGCGGCTGTACCGTTGCGGCAAAACACAAGAGGACTCGAGACCCCCGCCTCGGGGAAGGCCCAGCCGCGGGTGGCGCCGCTAGAAGTGGAGGTAGTACAGCTTCAACAGAGCCATACTGCATCCCTCGCTGTTTAAGTCGCCGCAGTTCTCGTAGACGGCGCGGAAAAGCCGCCGAGGCAGAGGCTCCTTAACTCTCGCTGAGCCCCACAAGCCGTGTAGCCTAACCGCGTCGGCCCTACCCTCCACAGCCGCCAGTAACATGAAGGCAAACTGTGCCGGAGAGTATATAGGTGCCAGGACTTCCACAAGCGTTTTGCCGTCCGCCTTATCCAGCAAGAGACGCGCCTCAGGCACTACTTTCTCTATAACCGATCTCAACCTCTCGGCGGCTTCTCGATTGCCTGCGGCGGCCGCCACGATGATATCGCAGAGTTCGGCCTCGGGTGGTTGGGCGTTGGATAATTCGTCGCATTCATCAGGAACTTCGTCTATCTGCAAGCGGCCAGCCAGCATCAATAAAGCCGGCCGAAACACCGATGGAAGCTGCGGCTTAAATACCACCACGACTTCTTCCTGCCTCGCTCCCTCCCCCACGCCAAAAAGCCTAAGCATAAGCCGAGCGACCACAGAGACCTCTGGGTCGTAGTCCAGCAACCGCCGCTGCTCTTTCACCAGATCCTCCGCCCCCTCCTCGCCGGAGGCCGCCAGGTAGACTAAATAGTCGCCGAGTCTGCTGGCCGCCGTAACTAAATACTCGGCGGTTGGTTTAAGGCATTCCTCCGCCTCCCTCCACAGGTCCCGGAAGCCTTTAGCTCTTGCGAGAAGCTCTCCCCAGCTCACCGCGGCGAGGACGCGGGCCCTAAGAGCCCAACCGCGGCCAGCGAGGTAGTTTCTCCATCGCTTCAATTCTCTGTCTATCTCCGCCACCTTCTCGAACTCTTTTGCCGCCTCTTCCAGCTTCTTCTCGTCTAACTCGTCTCTCTCGTCAATGGCGTGACTCAGCTTGTAGCGGGCCAGCTCATGCGTGAACCAATACCTCAACATTTCAACAGCTCCCCCAGCGTCGCCTGTGGGGCTGTACGTTGCCGCCCACTCGGCGAAGCCCGCGTCGCTTTTCACGAATTTTCTCGGCTCGTCCGGACGGGCCGCCGCTTCGTCCAACACGCTTCTCACAGCCTCGGCCTCCTTTACCAGGTCGGCTAAGTCGCAGTACCTCTGTACATGTTGCGCCAAGACGTCACTTTCCAGAGCTACAGCCAGCACATGCGCCCTAGCCGCGGTATCGAAGAGACGATGTGCTGAGAGGCTACACTCAGGCGCCATTGTGGCGCTACGCCTTCTAACCTTGCTGTATAGCTCACACATATCAGCCGCCGCGTCTCCCCAGCGATCCCAGATATGTCCCAAGTGTTTTCTCAGCAGGTTTGAGTAGGCGCGGACAGCCTCCACCAGAGGCCAAATGCGCTCCGCCTTACTGAGGCGGTCTTCGAGTTGTTGCAAGGCGTCGTAGATGTACCGCACGGTTTCTTGACCTAGCGTCTCCAGCTCTGAGGCGGCGGCCAGTGCAACGACGTATCTATGCAGCGCCTTCTCGCCCAAAGGACGCAATGTAGCCAAAATCGGCAGCACGGCCACCGGATGGGCCACCCGTTGCACCGCGAAAGGCGCCGCGTAGAGCAGCAGCTCAGCCATCTCCTCATCCACTTCAGCCCCGGCGGCCAATGCGGCAAGGCCCAAGGCGTAAAAAGCCTCGGGTGGTGTGAACATTCCACTTCTCAACCTCGCCAACAGCCCCTCCGCCGTTTTCTTCGTGGCGTTTACAGCCTCCGCGTCTGCAAGGGGGGAGAGGACGCTTATCTTTTCCCTGATCCTCCGAATCTGCGAAAAATCTCTGGCGTACAGCGCTTCAACGTAATACGGAAACCTAACCACGAATACTGAAAGCGGCGGTATCTCGCCGTCTATCGTCAAGTAGTCATCCACAACGCAAGGTTCCAAGGTGTCTCCCAAAGTCTCTGCGCCGTCCTCCAGCGGCTTCGTCGTAGGCAACACGTCATGTTTAGCCAGCGCGTGGCCAGCGATGAAGGCCGCCCTACGCCAGCAACGCCTGACCTCGCCGCTCTTGAAAACAGCGGCGATCCTCCTGACGACAAAGGCCACCAGAGCCGTCTCGAATTCCCAGTCCTCCTTGGGAATGCCGAGCTCGGCGAGGATTTCGCCGACTTCTTTTAACGCCTCGTCGCGGGCCCAGTCCAGCGCCTTTATCAAGCCGCTTAAGGCTTCTTTGTAGGGCTCTCTCGCCTCTTCGCCGTTTAGGCCGGTTAGGTCTCTCAGCGCCTCTTCCACGAGGTCTTCATGCCGCTGGGCTAGCCATTTGGCTATGGACTCCAGCGCGTCTTCCCTCAGAGACTCCAAGGCGACATCTTCCAGCTCCTCCGGCTTTAAGAAGCGCCAGACTCCGTGGTATACCGCCTTTGTGATGTACGTCACGCCGACCGGCACCGGGCCGAAGACGGCGTGGAGGAGGAGCGGCACAGCGGTCTTCCCAGCCAAGTCGCCACTGCCACGAAGCAACACGTGCCAGATGTAAAACGCGAAGAAGAGCTTCGGCTCTCTCTTCGCCTCCTCCACAGCTCTCTCCACGTCGCCTGCATCGCATCCGCGCCCCCTCAGCCAGAGGCCGGCGTATTTGGCGATAAGAGTGTAGACCCCGTCTGGGTGGTGCTCCTTGATTATACGCGCCAACTTCTCAGCCTCATGGCAACTCTCTGTGCGTTCTCCCATGTAGTTCTTCACGACTTCGGCGAGGAACTCCACGTCGCTGAGGTCCACGCTATATACGGCGGCGGGGTCCAGCTTGACGTTAAGTGTCTTCAGCTCGTCGTCCGAAGCCGTCACCAAGACGCGGAGTCTGCCCACGGGGTCAAGCTCAGCCGCTGCAAGTAGAGAATTGACGGCTTTAACCGCCGCCTCAAGCGGCTTCTCCGCCCCCTCGACGGCTCCGGGGAGGAACTTCGGCGTGTAGACCTCGCGGGGGTGCACGTCGAAGAGAAGCAACACGCGCCTCTGCAACGAGGCGGCTGTTTGAAGAAGGTCGTTGACGTCTATAGGCCCCTCCGGGACTACTACGTAGTCCACCTGTTCCTGCATCAACATGGTGTAGGCTACGTATTTCGCCAGGGTGGACTTCCCAACTCCCCTAGGCCCCACCAAGGCCACCGCCCTATTGCTTCCCAGGAGGCGCATCGCCTCCCCGGCCTTATCCACAAACACCCTCTTGGCTAGGGGGTACCGCACGCCTGCCTCAACCACGTATTCATCTGTCACGCCGAGCTCCTCTGCGTTGTACCTGGCGTAGACCCTGCCGAAGTTGCCCAGAGAATCCACATGCCGGCCGTGCGCCAGCCAGTCCACGAGGGAGGGGTCGCCCAGCGCCTCGACAAGAGTCTTGAACCTCCCAGTCTCCATCCCCCACTCCAGAGCCACTGAGTCCACCAAAGCCTCAAACTCAAGCCGCCGGACGTATGTCCGCGCCTTCTCAGCCGCCTCGACGAATTTCAACAAGTCGGCGACCTCGCCGTATCTCTGCCGAGTCACGGCTTGGAAGAAGTCGTAGATCGCCTTCACGGCCGCAGCCAAGCCTCCGAAGGGGCTTATGATGCCAGCCGCCTCGAGCAACAGACGCAGGGCGGCCTCGCCGAGGTTTTTGTGCGACCTACGGAGCGCCTCCAGCGCCTCGACGCCAGCCTCCAGCTCCTCAGGCAACAACGACAACAAACCCGGCGCAGGCCCCTCACAAGCCCCACCCACGACGCGGCCTTCATACGCGGCGCAGAGCCCGTCGTGGCTGACCCAGGCGAGCCTCCTCCTGTCCCCCTCTACGAGTTCCCCATAAAGGGCGGGGAGGTAGACCAGCCTAAGTTGCCCATGCAGAGACGCGGCCAGCTCCACCGCCTCCCAAGAGCTACCCACCACCACGAAGACCAGCCCCCCGGCCCCCTCCAGCCGCCTCGTCAAATCCTCCACGTCTCTATACTCCTCAGCAGCCTCCACTCCGTAGCCCCTAGGGACAAACACCTTGAAACCCCGCTCAGCCAGACATCGAGCCAAGCCGCGCCTCCCAGACCCAGGAGGAGCCAAGACATAAACCCCATCCTCAAGCCGAGCCAGCCGGCCACAGACGACACTCAACGCCCCTTGCAAATCCACCAAATAAACAACGCAGAGGGGTTATATACCCACTCTCTCTCCGCGAGACATTCTCTCTGGATAGCTCCCGCCCAATCCCTCGACGCGCCTCCAGCCCCTCTTCCGGCCGCCAAGGAATATATGAGACACCCCTCTCCTAAGATGCGAGAGATTTCGCAAGATCTCCTAGAACTGGTCATAAGAAGATCCAAACATCTAAGAGACCAATACAGGCGAAGAATACCGCAAGCTACTCCGCATAAGGTTCGAAACGATAGTCTGGCTCTACAACCTATACAAAAGACTCACCTCCTAAAGCCCACCCTCAGTATAAACTCCCTCCCCCTGCCTACGTAGTGGTTGAAGCGGCCGCCGCAGTTTCTGCAGATGTAATGCATCACGTGGTACCCCATCTTCGGCATATCCCACTCCTTCACCCTCTCCACATTAGAAGAGCCGCAGAAGGGACACTTCATGACTAGATATAATATTCTGAAATTAATTAACATCAGTTGGGATAGTTACTTTTAAGGCGTAGTGATATACATGGAGATTCTTCTGGAGTGTGGCGTCCCGATAGACGCCGTTAATGAGTACTCTGTCACAGAAAAGAAGCCCAGCAGGTCACCACCGCATTGGGAGATGGTGTTTTGGTGGACGCGGAAGCCTCTGGCTGGGGCTAGGGCGGTGGTGGCGGCGTCACCGCTCTCGGCTGAGGCGTACCAGACGCCGGAGCAGTTCCTAAATTATTCCGAGAACATGTACGGCGAGGTTCGGTTCCTTTTGGTTACCTAATATGTCCTCTATCAATCACCAAATTGATATTGATGAGATATTAACATGCATCAGAAATGCCATTATTCAAGCTCATACCGAGGAAGATGTTAGAGTTAGAGTTTCGAATTGTATCGAGGAGAAGATACTGAGGCCGCTGGGCATAACCCAAGTGGGGAAATACGAGTACACGTTGATCTCAGGTGCAAGGGTCGACGCGTTGTATGGACATGTTGTAATTGAATATAAGGCTCCTGGCAAGCTTTCAAGAGACTCCGATATCCAGAAGGCTAAGGAGCAGGTCATAAAGTACATCACGAGCGAGGCTGGTAGCAAGGAATTGTGGGATAGGTACCTAGGCGTCATCATTAGCGACAAGATTGCCTTTGTTAAGTACGATAGGAGCAGCGGCGCGTGGATACTTAGGGGGCCTTATGAGGTTAGGCGCGAGGTAATCATAAAACTTATTGAAGCCCTAAGAGGACTTAAGAGGAAGAGCCTAAGCGTAAATAACATAGTCGCCGACTTCGGTCCCGATTCGCCAATAGCCAAGAGGACCATTAGGCTACTCTACACGAAGCTACTCAACGCCAAGAGCAAGAGGACTGACATACTCTTCGAGGACTGGATGAGGCTCTTCAAGCAAGCCACGGGTTATGACCCAAATAAACTTAAGGAGCTTAAGAAATTGGTAGAGGAGTATGACCTAAGCGAGTCTAGCGTCAACTACGACGCGCTCATATTTTCAGTACACACCTACTACGCATTGATAATGAAACTCCTGGCCGCCGAGGTGGCTTACCTATACGGCAGCGGCAAGTTCTACAGGTCGTACATTGCGGAGCTTGACGATGCATATGCCAAACACGGCGTTGAAGGAGTGGCGACCGTGTTAAAGGAACTGGAGGACGGCGGAATCTTCAAGAGGCTACTGAATATCGAGAACTTCCTAGAGGGCGACTACTTCTCTTGGTACCTAGAGGAGATCGATAGAGATTTGGCCGACGCCATCGCAGAAATTGCGAGGAGGCTCTCGGATTACGAGATAGCGACGCCACAGCTGGAGCCCGAGTCCGCCAGGGACTTGCTGAAGAGGCTCTATCAAAATCTCATGCCGAGGGATATAAGGCATAGCCTAGGTGAGTACTACACGCCCGACTGGCTCGCTGAGCTGATGCTCGACGAAGTTGGGTTAAGCCTAGAAAACCTAAACAAGATGGGCGAGAACGACCCACTAAAACCTCTCAAGGTCAAGATCCTGGACCCAGCCTGCGGCTCAGGCACATTCCTAGTGCTATACATCAGTAGGCTCAGAAGATACGCCGAGGAACACTTCCTAGTTGACGCTTTACCGAATTACATACTTGAGAACGTAGTTGGCTACGACTTAAACCCACTGGCCGTGTTAACCGCAAGGACGAATTACCTACTAGCCATCGCCGACCTACTTACATATGTTAGGGGGACTGTCGAAATCCCAATCTATCTAGCCGATTCGATAATGATAGAAGAGAGGTATGAGCTTAAAGGCGGCAAAGACGTGTATGTGCTAAGGACCGTAGCCGGTGAATTCAGGATACCAAAGGATATTGCGGGTAATCCCAACCTACTAAGGAAAGTACTAGACGAAGTAAGAACATGCCTAGAGAACATGTGCAGCCCCTCTGATTTCTCTCAAAGGCTTAGACTGTATAACTTAGACCCTGCTGAGGTTGAAATACTACTTGACCTCTACAATAAGCTATTGGACCTCGAGAGACAAGGTAAGGATAAGGTGTGGGTATCGATCCTCAGAAACGCCTTCGCGCCGATACTCAAGGGCAAATTCGACATTGTCGTCGGCAACCCGCCTTGGGTCAACTGGGAAAACCTACCTGAGCAGTACCGGGAAGTGAGTAAAAGCCTCTGGGAGAACTACGGTCTAGCCGAGATTACGGGAAAGACCGGACTAGGCAAGGTCAAGAAAGACTTAGCTATGCTATTTCTGGCAAGAAGCTTCGACCGCTACCTGAAGGAGGGCGGTAAGCTGGGCTTCCTAATAACATTCACGGTGTTCAAGACCCAAGCTGGAGCTGGCTTCAGAAGCTTCCTAGCCAGGAATACGAAGATACACGTTATTCATGACTTAGTGACCCTAATGCCCTTTGAAGACGCCACAAACAAGACAGGAGCTGTTGTTGTGGAAAAGATATGTGACCTAGATAGAATCAGAGGGAATACGTGCAAGGCGATTGTCGAAGTGCGGAAATCTAATATGAGCGGGGTGAGGAATGTTGTATGGGTCGGCAAACAAATAGACCCAGACACGCCGCTAGAGGAAGTCCTTAAGACAGTAAGACGTTACGAGATAGCCATGATACCATTAATGCTCAACGACCCAGCGTCGCCGTGGATGCAAGTTACACCTAACATTGCAAATGCGGCTAGGAAAGTAATAGGCGAGAGTCGGTACTACAAGGCATATGAAGGAGTGAACACAGCCCTTAATCAAGTTTATTACGTCAAGGTGCTTGAGAGGACCTCTGACGGCATGTTAATCATAACAAACCCGCCTGAAAGTGGACAAAAGAAAAAAGTCAAGCAAGTCGAGGCTAAGGTTGAGCCTGATCTCGTTTATCCGTTGATTAGGGGTGAGGATGTGAAGAAATGGTATGTGGAGTTTAAGGATAGGTACATTATCTTGCCTTCGGATTCTAAAGGCAATAGTTTAAGCCCTACTACTATGAGAATTAAATATCCTAATGCATACAGATATTTTTACCAGTTCTTTAATGATTTAATAAGCAGAGGAGGAGAACCTTACAAGTCTAAGCTAAAGCCGTATAAGAACTTGCCATTAGAAAGAGCCGAGAAGTTAGCACCACCATTCTACTGGGTTTTTAATGCTAGCACAAGTCTAGCACCTTATAAGGTTGTGTGGAAAGAAGTTTCTGCGAGGATGACGGTTGGTGGTTTTCATGTAGCTGTTATTGAGCCATTGCAAGATAAATACCTGGGGGAGAAAACGGTTATTCCGGATCACACGGTGGTGTTGATACCTGCTGGGAATAAAGATGAGGCGTATTACCTCGCTGGGATTCTTAATTCTATGCTTATAACGTTTGCTTTACAGTATGCTGTTGTTGAGAGCATAAGTAATCTCAAAATACCTAAATTTGATCCGAACAATGAGTTGCATAGGAGGATTGCTGAGCTTTCTAGGAGGGCTCATGAGTTGGCTAGGTGTGTTTACGCCAGTAGTAAGCCTAGTTATTGTGCCAGCATTAATGCTGAGGATGAACTTAGGAAGGTTGAGGATGAGCTTGACTTGGCTGTCGCTAGGCTGTATGGGGTTTCCGAGGGTGAGCTTAAGGAGTTTAGGAGGTTGATGGCTATACTTTCGGGTGAGGAGGTTCCTGTTGAGGATGTGGTTGAGGTTCCAAAGGATCCGGTTGTTAATGTTCTAAACACCTTGGTTAAGCCTGGTGTTGAGTCCTATATCGAGGTTGATGTGACTAATCCGTCGGGTGAAGAGGTGGAGCTTACGTATGAATTCCCGTGGGGTAAGGGCTCCTTTAGGGTTACTGAGGGGAAGTTTAGGATTAATCTTCCACCGCTTAAGCCAGGTAAGTATAGGGGTGTCGTTAGGTGGGTTTGGCGCGGCAGGGAGTATAGTAGGGAGGTCGAGGTGGAGGTTTCTGAGCCTGTGGGTCCTAGGAGGCCTAGGACTTTGCTGGACATCTAGGTTGTATGAGCGAGCTTAATAATAAGGTTCAGAGGTGTTTTGGTGATTATGCGGTGGATAAGAGGCTTGCCTATGAGCTTGAGTTGACTAAATTGCCGCGGTACGTGGCCGAGTACTTAATTTCTGAGTTCTTATCCAGCGGCGGTGATTGGCAGGACAAGTTGAGGAGGTTTGTTGAGGAGTATTACCATGAGCCCGAGGAGAAGGAGGTTGTTAAGCATAAGCTCGTAACCGAAGGCTCGGTGAAGGTTATTGACGAGCTGAGGGTTAATGTCGACGTGGCCACCGGCATCCACGTCGGCGTTCTTCAATCGCTTGACATATGGGTTGATGTGCCGGTGGACATTGTTGGGAGGAATAGAGCTATGCTCGTTAACGGGATGTGGGGGTTAATAACGCTGAAGAGGATTAGCCCAATCGAGGTTTGGGGTAGAGAGGTTTCAGTTGCAGTAACAGAGTTTAGGCCGTTCCAGGCGCCGGAAACCGACCCAGGCATTATTAGAGAGGCCAGGAGCTGTTTCACGCTCGACGAGTGGATTAACGTCTTAGTGACTACAGTGGGCCTGGATCCAGGCGTTTATAGCCCTAGGCAGAGGTTGCTCTTGTTGTCACGTCTAGTGCCTCTTGTTGAGGGCAATGTTAACATGATGGAGTTTGGCCCAAGGCAAACCGGCAAGACCTACCTATATAGAAATGTGAGTAATTATGTTAGGATAATATCTGGTGGGATGGTGACTCCAGCGACGCTTTTCTACAACTTGAGGACTCGTGTGCCGGGCGAGTTGGCTGTGAAGGATGTTGTGGTGTTCGACGAGGTTAGTAAGGTTAGGTTTCCTAATCCTGATGAGATTATGGGGAAGCTTAAGGATTTTATGGAGAGCGGACAGTATGAGAGGGGCGATAAGAAGGCTACGTCGGATGCGTCTCTGGTCTTCATGGGCAATGTTGAGGTTGAGAGAACCAACACAGTTGAGGAGAGTTACATGCCTGTGGAGGACTTGACATATGTACTCCCTATGCCGATGAGAGACTCGGCCTTTATCGACAGGATCCACGGCCTACTGCTTGGGTGGGAGTTGCCCAAGATATCCCAATCGAAGATACACCTAGCCAAGGGATATGGCGTGGCCTCAGACTACTTTTCAGAGGCCATCCACACGATGAGAAAAACATCTCTAATGGGCGAAGTCGGTAGGTATGTTGAATTCTCAAGTGAATTCAAGATTAGAGATGAGAAAGCTGTTAAGAAAATAATGAGTGGACTTATGAAACTCCTATTTCCAAATATGCAGTTTGACAAAAATGAACTTGAATCTGTGGCGAGACTGGCCCTAGAGTATAGGCAAAGGGTCAGGGATTGGCTCCACATACTAAGTCCGGGCGAATACCTAAAAGAGAAGCTAAACATAGAGGTAAAAGGCTAGACGTGATATTATGAGGAGGTTTGGTTCAAGGCGATATGTAGTCACAGCTGGTAATTCAACTTTTTACGCTTAGGCGGCTTCCTCAGCTTCATCACGGCCGAGAGAAGTTCTAGGGCGCTAAAGCTGGCGGCGTAGGGTCTTGGCCGTTGGCTAGACGATAGACGAGACGGCCGAAAAGAGCGCTAGAGGGATCGCGACTTTTTCATGTGTCGAGGTTGTTGCATAGATTGGCAGAGACATAAGCTATTTTACTGTAGACGACGAGTGTATTTATTAACTAATGAGGCGCCGAAGCGCCGGCATGCCGTTTCGCCGAGTCGTCTAGATAGAGTTACCTGAAACTACGGCGACAATTCCGTGCGTCGTCTCTATTCTAGGTATATCAGTTCTACCTCTTCGTCTGTGTAGGGTAGCTCGACGGCCCAGTGGCCGTCTACGTAATCCACCCAGGCCTCGCCTACGTATAGCTGGCGGCCCCTCTTGACGGCCACCTTGGCGGGTCTGGCCGGGTTGTCCGGCTTGAACGGGAGTAGGTAGTAGCCGTATTGATCCTCCCGTCTGAGGAGGCGGATCTTCACGTCGTTGGGCATGTACGCAGTTTTTTGCCCTTTTTATATCATACTTAAAATATAAGTAACTATAGAACGTATATTGTGGCTGTAGACGGGTTTAGGGTTCTTGCCGAGTATCTGGCCTCGGCCAGGAGGGCTCTTAAGCCTCTGCGTACCCGCGAGGCGGAGGACTCCCGGCCCTACGCGGTCAGGCCCTTGGAGGGTGCGTTGGTGAGGAAGGTGGAGGGCGGCGCCTGGCGTTTCGCCCCGGTCGCCGTGGACGGCTCTACGCGGAAGTTGGCGGGGCCCCACTTCTCGGCTTACGTGGTTGGCGTAGCCGTGTACGGCCTCGGCGAGAAGGCCGTGGACTTCATCCCAGGCGGGCTGGGGCGGAGGTTCCTGGCGCTTAGGGCGCCGCGGGAGGTGTTGACGCAGGTGGAGCGTGACGAGAGGCTGGACTTTTTAATCGTCAGGAGGAGCGACGGGGCGTATCTAGACGAAGACTGCGACTGCACGGACGAGGACATCTTCGACGAGGTCAGAGTCTCCGCGGAGAGCGAGGCGCTACTCCGCGTGGCGGAGCGGGGCGGAGGCGGCTTGGCTGTGGTTGATGGGCCGATATATTTCGACCACTGGGCCAAGACGCATCTCTTGAAAATCCGCATGGACGCCGTGGAGAGGCTGAGGGAGGCGGGCTTCGCCGCGGTGGGCGTGGTGAAGCGTGTGGACAAGTCGCAGAAGCTCTGCACGCAGGAGGTCCTCGACGCGTTTTCCGTCGAAGTGGACCGCCGCTACTGCAACGACGCCTACGTGGTCTCCAACGTAGCGCCTAAATCCGGCATATACCTCATGGGGCCCTTCCGCCTCACATACGCTGGGAGAGACATCAGATACTACGCCTTTCCAGACAAGGTGTTTTGGTACGCCTCTGTTTACGGCTCGGTCTTTAGGGTGGAGATGCTCTACGACGACTTCAAGCGGCTGGGGGGCGAGGCGGAGGAGGTCGCGGCTTGGCTCGCCTGGACCGCCACCAGTAAGTGGATCCCCTACGTCATCGACATGGTGGACGCCCACGCCAGGAGACTCACGGCCGACCTCTTAATCGCCCTCAGACACGCGGTGAAGAGCAGGGACATCCCCCTCACCTACGACTCGGAGCTGGAGTTCCTCGACGCGTTGCGGGATCATGTCGGGGTTAGAACTTAAGCAACGGGTAGAGGCCATTAGACAGAAGGTGGAGGAGAGAGTACTGGGCGAGGTGTTGGGAAGAGTGTCGCCCGGCGAGGTGGCCTCCGTGGGGGCCGACGAGCGGAGAGTCGTCATCGACGTGGATTTCGACACGTACCTCAGGGCGGGGGCAAGGATAGGCGAGTACCTGGGGGTGGCCACCATCCTGGGGTCTGTCATGTTGGGGAGGGTGGTAGAGGTGAGGAGGCGGCATGTGGCCCACATAGCCCACATCCAGACTCTCTACGCCCCCGTGGAAGATCTCGAGGGGCTGAAGACCCCCGCCCAGATAGTGCTGGAGCCTTTGACCGAGTGCCCCATAGACTTCTTGGATAACTGCGAGCCGACTCCCGTCTACACGCCGGTGGACCCCCTCAGCGTTGTGTTTAGGCCGTCGCCGGAGTTCATAGCCAAGATGCTGGGGCTCCCCAGAGAGGGAATACTCCTGGGGATGCTGTATGCGGGGGGCTTCGAGCTGCCCGTGGAGGTTCGTCTGCCGGAGAGGGCGATGTATCAACACGTCCTGGTGGTGGGCACCACCGGCGCCGGGAAGACCGTCCTTCTGAAGAACATGGCGCTGTCGGCCATCTACACGGTGAGAAACGCCACCGTCCTCGCGCTCGACCTGCAGGGCGACTACCTCCTCACAGTCCTCCCGCCCGAGGCGCCCGGCGTCTACCAGCCGCTCGACGAAATAACCGTTTTAATGCCGGTGACGCGGCACCTCATAGACAAACATAGAGAAGACATCCAACGCATCGCCGCCAGAAACCTCGGCGAAGAGTACAGCCTCCTAGACGTGAAAGATGAGAGAGAGGCGGCGGAGCATGTGGGCCGCGCCTTGGCTGAACTCTTCGTAGAGGAGACGTATCCAGGCGCCAAGGTCCTAAACGCAGAGACTAAGACGGAGGACAAACGGCTTGTGGAGGTGGTGGCCAAGGTCGACGCCGGGGGCCGGGTCTTTACGCTTCGGCTCCTGCCATGGGCCATGAGGTTTAGAGAGGTATACCCGGAGATCCCGCGGTTCTTCCCCTTCTTCAGTGAGCGGGTGTCTATGCTGTTCCGCAGACTGGTGGACGCGTTGGCGGGGAGGGACTGGCAGGATATAGACACAGTAATGAAGACACTGGATGAAGTGGTGGCTAAGGATAAGAATATTTGGAAGAAACTTAAGCTTCACCCAAGCCAGGGGGAGAACTTCATGAGGGGTATGTATATAATCTACGAGACGGGCCTCTTCGACGTCTCCTACGCCGTTGCCGAGGGCAACAGCCAGAGGGTCTTCGCCACGTTCGGCGAGCCTGACCACATGGAGCTGGGTGGCCTCGTGGTGGTCGACCTCCGCGGGTTTAGGGAGGCGCCGTCGGTGGCGTCGGCTGTGGTGTATAGGGTGCTGTCTAGGGTGTTTGAGGCGCGGGATGAGGAGCTGGCGAGAGGCGCCGCGCCTCTGCCCACCTTCATCTTCATCGACGAGGCCCACTACTACTTCCCGCAGGAGGGCGCCCGGGAGGACTTCAACAAAGGGGTGGTGGAGGCTGTGATAAACAAGCTCACCAGGCTGGGGAGGGTGAGGAGGATGGGCGTGGTCTTCGCCACACACAGCCCCGCCGACCTCAACGACTTGGTGATTCAACTCACCAACACTAAAATAGCCATGAGGAGCGAGCCCAAGGTGCTTGAACGCGTAGACATGGCTGAATACGCCGGGGAGCTCGCCTACGCCCAGAGCGGAGTCGCCGTAGCGAAGAGCTTTATCTACAGGACCCACGCCGTGACCTTCAAAACTCTGCCGCCCCAGACGCGGCACAGAGAGCTATAGCCTAGACGCCCCGTCTCTAAAGACTCGGCCGTATTCTCCCGCCGCGTCGCCTATACTTCTGGAAGGCTCCGGCAGACTTGCGACAGCCTCTGGATGTGGCGGCATCTGAGGGATATAGCGTCGTATCGCCTACCTTTCTCG
>Ga0315272_10000666_pt1 | contig 17325 bp, 16 predicted proteins | sample C3_middle_MG_FD_203918 | JGI IMG/M metagenome (GOLD analysis project Ga0315272, IMG submission 203918) | Sediment microbial communities from Yellowstone Lake, YNP, Wyoming, USA - C3_middle | ecosystem: Environmental > Aquatic > Freshwater > Lake > Sediment | place: USA: Wyoming | collected...
TGTGGTGAATGAGGAGCGAATACACGAGTATTACGAAAAAAATTATGCACAGAAAATGAAGGAAGACGCCTATCATGTTCTGCAGATGGGTTTTGTCTGGAAGGATGACAGCCAGACGGCCAAAGATGATGCCAGGCGGCGGGCTGAAGAGACTCGGCAGAAGGCTCTTGCCGGACAGGATTTTCGCACCCTGGCGCGGCAGTCTTCCGATTTGCCATCGGCCAAGGACGGTGGGGATATCGGGGTTTTCAAAAAATCGGAAATGGCGGCCTACATGAAGGCAAGTATTCTCGGTCTACAGGTGGGGCAGATCAGCACCATTCAGGAGACTCCGGCCGGGTACCAGTTTTTTAAACTTCTTTCCGACAAGGGGGATGCCAGCCTTCAGGCATCGTACGAGACCGTGAAAGAGCAGATCAGGCAACGTCTGTATGAGGAGACGTTGAACAGCCAGTTTCAGAAATGGGTAAAAGAACTTCGCGATCAGGCGTATATCAAAAAAATACTTTAGTCTAGTCTGTCCCCATAACCTCTGGATAAGGGATGTCTCTCATGACCAAGGACTCACCATCTACTGATGATGCAACCGGCCAAACTACCGCCTTATCACGATCCGATGAAACCCTTGGCAGCTTTCTGAAAAGGCATCGACAAAACCAGGGGAAAGACCTCGATGAAATCGCGCAAAAGACGCGCATCCATGCCTCAACTCTTCGGGCCATTGAGGAGGACAATCCCAAGGCTCTGCCTGCGGAGGTTTTTGCCCGTGGCTTTGTGAAGAATTATGCGCAGTATCTTGGCCTTGATCCCAACGAGGCCTTGGCCTGGTATATCGAACAGAATAATGGAGAGGCCAGGCCAACGGAAAAAATCAATGTTCAGGAGGTTCTTGCCGGCGAGGTCATGGCCGAAGTTCAAACTTTTCCGGTGGGACGTTTCATCGTTTTTTTTATTGTCGCAGGCGTCCTTTTTCTTGCCGGGTATCTGGTCCTTAGTTTTTTGAATTCTTCTGCCCCTCCCGCCAATATCTCCACGAAAGACACGCCCCCCCCAGTCCAGGTTGAACAACAACCGTCTCCGCCCGCCGCGCCGGTGACCGGCGAGCCAGGCACAGAGCCCGCCGTTAGTAATGCGGCGCCAGAGCAGGCACCGCCTGTGGCGCAGAATGGAACACAAGCCCCGGCTCTTTCTCTGCCTGGGGCCGACGCCGTAAAAACAGGACAAGAAGAGAAGAAACCTTTAGTGGAACCCCAAAGAGTTGAAGGAGATCAGGGTCCCGGACTTAAAAAAAAAACAAATGACGGAAAGCCCATAATTTATCCGCAGGCCATCAAGGAGAGACCGGGACAGAACCCGGAGTCTCAGGAAGTTGCCAAGCCCGCGCCTGTATCGGCTGTTTCGTCACCGCCTTCCACGGTGAAAGCCCCAGGGATGAATTATGTCCTGGAGGCTAAGTTCACTGAGTCGACCTGGCTTTCCGTGCAGATAGACAAGGAAAAGAAGAAGTCTGCCATTTACCAGCCTGGAGATCACCTGGTCTGGCAGGCGGAAAAAAAGATTTCCCTTTTTGTCGGAAATGCCGGCGGCATAATTCTCACCTTGAACGGCAAACCGGTGCCTTCCCTTGGCAAGTCAATGGACAGCGCCCGGATTTCCTTTCCGACTGAATAGTCACAGCGAGAGCAGATGTCCTTGCAGCAAAGCCTGGCCATTGTGCTCCAGGTTAAAGATCACGGGGATTCTGACAAGATCGTCACCCTATACACCTTGGAGCACGGCAAAATCGTGCTTATCGCCAAAGGCGCCAAGCGAAGCAAGAAGCGTTTTGTCAATAAGCTCGAATTGTTTTCCCTCCTTGTCATCCATTTTGCCCCAAGTCGACACAGTTCGCTCATGCGCCTGGATCAGGCAGATTTGCAGGATCCCTTCCCCAGGTTGCGGGAAAATTATGAAATGTACATCGCCGCCTCCCTCCTCTGCGAACTTGTCCTGCACTGGACCAGGGAGCATGACAGTGACGAAATGCTTTTTCGGTTGCTTGTATGGGCATTGGAGGGGCTGTCTACAGCAGGGGGGGCAGCCAATCGGACGATCATTTTTTTTCACGTCAAGATGCTGGATATCCTCGGGTATCGTCCCGATCTGACAGGCTGTCTCGATTGCCATGTCCTGGGCGCACCTGGGGTCTTGCATCGCTTCAGTCCCTTGCGTAACGGGCTGGTGTGCAGCCGTTGCGAGCCCCAGGCGACGGCGAACTCCCAGCCGCTTTCCATCCAGACCATCCAATTATTGCGCAGGGTTCAGGACATGGAACAAGGCAAATTGGAACGGCTCCATTTTTCCTTGGCGGCTACGCGGGAAGCCATTGCCCTGCTGAAACGGTACGACAACCATTTGTTGCAGCGGGAGGTGCAGTCCTGGGGGTTTCTGGGCTGATTGCTTATTTCTCCGTAGTTATCCAGCTTGGGGCCGAGAAGGAGCGTAACCCAGGAAATGTAACTGTTCAGCAGTGCCGCAGGTGCGCGAAAGAGCTCTGCAAAGTCTGCTATTGCACATGAGCAGGCCGATGACAAAGCAGATGTGGTGCTGCTGGGCAGTTATTCTTCCGCTTTGATTTTCTGGAGGAGCCAGGCCATGTTGCGTCCCAGGTCGTGCATGGTTTTCATGCCTTCCTCGTCGTTGGCCACCTCGCCCGATTCCCTGCCGATACCGATGTTCCAGTAAGAAGAACCCACCACGATCATCTGACCGATCAGGAAAAAGGCGTTGAGGGAGTTAAACACTTGAATGGCCCCTGCCCGACGGACCGCGACCACTCCGGCCCCGGCTTTGCGTTTGAACAGATCGCCGTTTGCCCGGGAAACCATGCCACACCGCTCAATGAGAGCCTTCATTCCTGCGGAGACATCGGCGAAGTAGGTGGGTGAACCCAGGAGAATGCCATCCGCCGCAATCATTTTGGAAAGGCAATCGTTGACGATGTCTTTTTTTATGGCGCAGCGATTGTCTTTGTTCTTGAAGCACTTAAAGCAGGCGGTGCAGCCGGAGATCGGTTGGCCTGACAATTCCACCAGTTCCGTATCGATCCCTTGCAGGGCCAGCTCTTCCAAGGCGGTATTCAATAATTTTGCGGTATTCCCGCCCTTGCGGGCGCTTCCGTTAAAAGCGACTACTTTCATGGCAATATCTCCTCATGTGTTCCCTGTTCACGCTATCGGGGCGTTTTGCGGCGTTTGAGTGCGTGTCTGCTATGATATTGTAATCGAGATTGGAAAAGACAGGAAGGGTTTAGAGAAAAAACCAGCCGGTGGAGGGCCCGGCTGGTTTTATGGGAAAAAGTTATTTCCAGCAATAGGACATTTCTGTTTCGGTTTGCCAGCTGTCCCAGAGATAGGCTTCCTCCCGTTGTTGTGCGATTATGCGGAAGGCATGGCGGACCTGCTCCTCAAAGAAACTACAGTAGGGGCTCGGTGCATTGATATCGCCGGACACCTTGTAGATCTCGGCAGGACAGGGTGCTCCACAGAAATGTCGAATGGCGCATCCTGCACAGGGGACAATTTTTTCTACCTTCCTGTTTGTTACTTCCTGGAAGGGCTTGCTGGCAAGAATGTCGGCAGGATCATCACGAAAGATGTTTCCGCCGGAAAACTCGTTCATGCCGATGAATTCACTGCACGGCACGACCTCGCCGTCTGCGGAAACGGCAAAGAAACAACGACCGCCTCCACAGGGAGAGATGTCGCACATCAGTCTGCGACCGGTCGGGCCGATGACTCCGGCCAGAACATTGGCAAAGTTGGCGATGACGAGCTTTCTGCCGGTTTGTTTAAAAAGCTCAAAAGAACGGTCCAGCGCCTTAAAGAAAGCCTCGGCCAGCACATGGTTGTCCGGTTTTAGGTCCATTCCGCCTTGGCGGGTGCAGCGCACCGGATTGAGCATTACCACTCGCACCCCCAGTCCGTGATAAAAGTCCACCATTTCGGTCAGGGTATGCACGTTGGCTTGGGTTACGGTGGTTATGACATTCAGGGCTGGGTAATCAACGAGTTTTTTTATCACCGACACGACCGTATCGTAATATCCGTTGCCCTGCCAGTTTTTCCTGGTGCGGTTGGCGATTTCTGCGGTGGGGGCATCCAGGGATAGGCCGATGCCGACCCTGTGCTCCCTTAAAAAACTGATTGCCGTGTCGTCAAGCAGAGTGGCGTTGGTCTGGATGCCGAAATGGAAGTCGTTTTTAAATCTCGAAATTGCGGCAAACACGGCATCTCGAGCCACCATGGGTTCACTGCCGTGAAAGATAAGCTGGGGCTTTACACCCTCGGGCAAAATCTTCCGGAAGTGTTGCAGCAACCGCTCAAGGGCAAGCGTCAGCTTTTCCTCGCCCATATCGATGCCGTTTTTGCGCATCTCTTCTGGGAGGTAGCAGTAGCTGCAATTCAGGTTGCAGCGTTCCGTGGGGTTCACATACGCGGCGGAAAGCTGCAAGCCCGTGCGCAGGTGATCCATTTCCGCATGAAACTCCGGTGCGCGGGCTATGAAGTCTTCGACCATGGAACCAGCCAGGGCCTGGGGCAAGTCATGGCGGTCAACCAGAGCCCAATAGGCCGTATTTGCTTCAACAACAGCAACCCGGTCAGGGTCGCCGATCTCCAGCAGGGAAAAATTCGGGCCAAGGCCGGTGTTGGCGAAAATGGCCGTTGCGGTTTGTTTGTCTGTTTGTGCCATTAGTTGCTGCCGTCCTCTGATTTTGTGTCCGCGCTGGGGGCGAGCAGGATATAATGGGAAAGCCCGGTTCCTTGGCCGATCAGATTGCAGCGCCGACGGTATGAAATAATCTGTTTCTGTGTTTTCATGGTGTTCTCCTCGTGGTTGTTGACCTGCGTGCATAAAAAAACCCGGAGCAACCCCTATAGGAGTCACTCCGGGTTCTGTTTCCATTAGAATACCCAGACGAACAGTAATACATACGTGAGAAACATTATCACCAGGTCTTCTGACTTTCGGATCGTCTGCTGGTCTGCGGTCTTCCCCCCAGAGTGATACGCTCTGGGAGTGACCGGGAATTTCCCTGTGCCGACCAGCATCCCCGATTACAGCGGCGGGACCGCCACGGATTTACACCGTGTTCCGGGATGATGAAATGTTTATTCTTTTTTGCTTTTAAACCCTGTTTCGCCTGGTTTGTCAAGTGGGTCTGTGCAGAACTTCACAAAGGGAAATGCGGTAAAAAGTATGCGTGTTTGAAAAGGTTTTGGTTATCCGCCCGCGGGGAAAGGCGGCCTGTTTCCTTTTGTGTCGAGGGATTGGCTTTTAATCGGGATAAAATCGCAAGCCGTCCTTGACTGTGGCCCGAAAGTTGGTTATTTTTCACTGTTCAAGCGAGAGTGGCGGAATTGGTAGACGCACTGGTCTTAGGAACCAGCGCCTTTGGTATGGGGGTTCGACTCCCCCCTCTCGCACCAAGAGAAAACAGCTCTGGCTCGAAGGCCTGGGTATAGGCAAATATCTTATCCATACCGTGGAAAGAACCTCGAAAACGTTCTTTCACTGTATGACTGTGTTGTTGAAAATGTTTGAAACAAGGAAGGTGTTGCATGCAGATCAATGTCGAAGATGTAAGTTCGCTTACCAAAAAAATGATCATAACCTTGCCGGAAACGCAGGTTGTTCAGGAGTTGGAGTCCGCCTATAAGAAACTGAACTCTGAAGTTTCGTTGAAAGGGTTTCGGAAGGGGAAGATTCCCCGTCAGGTGCTGGAGAAAAATTATCGGCCCAAGGTTGAGTATGACGTGGCGGAGAAGTTGATTCAGGGCACCTATTTTGACGCTCTGGAGAAAAGCAAAATCGATGCGGTTGTGCATCCTGATATCCGAGAACAGAAATTTGCTGAAAACGGCACCTTTGTCTACACTGCCGAAGTGGATGTTCGGCCCCAGTTTGAACTGACTGAGTACAAGGGGGTGGAGATTGAACAGGCCGCCCTTGAGGTGACGGACGAGGAAATTTTCCAGGAACTTGAGGTGTTGCGCAAGCAGATGGCTCCCCTGCAAAGCGTTGAAGGCCGCGCCATTGAAAAGGGGCATCTGGCCGTGGTCGATTTTCAGGGCTATCATAACGGCAATCCCATCAAACAGGTGATTGGGGAAAATTATTCGGTTGACGTGGGGTCCGGTCAGAACGGAAACGAGTTTGAGGAGAAACTTCTTGGCCTGAAGAAAGGCGAGGAAACTTCTCAGGAAATAGATTTTCCGGCAAACTTCGCCAATCCGATCCTGGCAGGAAAAAAGGTGGAATTCAAGCTCAATGTCAAGGATGTCAAGGAACGGCTGCTGCCCGCGCTTGATGATGAATTTGCCAAGGAAGTGGGCGAGGACTTCGCCAGTTTGGATGCGCTTAAAGCCCATATCCGTGAAAAGAAGCTGCAGGCCAAGAAGGATGCTCAACGGGGCGACCTTACCGACAAACTGATGCGGGTGCTGATCGAAAACCATGATTTTGAGATTCCACCCCGATTGGTGGCCTATGAAATCGAGGCAATGATCAAGGAACTGGAAAGCAATCTGGAGCGGCAGGGGATGACCCTGGAAGCTGCCGGGTTCAACAGGGATGCTTTGGTCGAACAGTATAAGCTCGCGGCGCAGTCACGGGTCAAGGGCGATTTCCTTTTGAAGAAGATTGCGGAAAAGGAAGGGCTTAAGCTGGAAAATGAAGACATCGAGAAAGGCTTTAAGCGCATCTCCGAACAGTACAACATGCCGGTCAGTGAAGTGAAGAAATATTTTTCCAGCCGGGATGACTTGCTGCCTTTCATGGCGGAGTTGTTGAATGAAAAAATATTGAGTTTCCTGCTTGACGCAGCCAAGATGAAAATTGTAGCTGCTGTTGCCTAAGGTGTGAGTGATTCCCCTGTAATTTTTTGAAGGAGTATGTTTATGAATCTCGTCCCCATGGTTGTTGAGCAGAGCCCCCGCGGAGAGCGGGCCTATGATATCTATTCCCGGTTGTTGAAAGAGAGGATTATTTTTTTGGGCTCGGCCATTAATGACGATATAGCCAATATAATCATCGCCCAGATTCTTTTTTTGGAAGCCGATGACCCGGACAAGGATATTACTTTTTATATCAACTCTCCCGGGGGCGTCGTGACGGCTGGCATGGCAATTTATGATACAATGCACTATGTGAAGTGTGACATCGCCACCCTGTGCATGGGGCAGGCGGCCAGCATGGGCGCGGTGCTCCTAGCCGCAGGTACGGAAGGGAAGCGGTATGCGCTGCCGAACTCCCGGATTATGCTGCATCAACCCATGGGTGGTTTCCAGGGGCAGGCCAGTGATATTGATATCCACGCTAAGGAGATTCTACGGATGCGACAGGCCTTAAACTCCATTTTGGCGCATCATACCAAGCAAAAGATCAAGAAAATTCAAGTTGATACAGATCGGGATTTTTTTATGGGCGCCGAGGAAGCCAAGGCCTATGGCGTGATTGACAAGGTGCTTGTGAAGCGGACGAATCCTGAAGAGGAGAAGGGTCATGGCAAAAGATCATAACGGCGAAGTGGAAGTCACCTGTTCCTTTTGCGGCAAAAGCCAGGATGAGGTCAAGAAGCTGATCGCTGGGCCGACGGTGTATATCTGTAACGAGTGCATAGATTTGTGCAATGAGATCGTCACCGAGGACCGGCAGCAGGCGCTGGAATCGCAACTGGAGGCTTCGACCCTCAAGCCCCATGACATCAAGGCTCATCTTGATGAGTATGTGATCGGTCAGGAACAGGCCAAGAAGGTCCTTGCGGTGGCGGTGCACAATCATTACAAGCGCATTGAGGCCCAGGGAAGCAATGACGGCAGCGATGTCGAATTGCAAAAAAGCAATATCCTGCTGGTCGGCCCGACCGGCTGTGGAAAGACGCTTCTGGCTCAAACCCTGGCGAAGATTCTCAATGTCCCCTTTGCCATGGCCGACGCCACCACCCTGACCGAAGCGGGTTATGTTGGTGAAGATGTGGAGAACATCCTGGTCAATCTGCTCCAGGCTGCGGATCATGACATTCAGCGGGCCAGTCGCGGCATTATCTATATCGATGAAATCGACAAGATCGCCCGAAAATCGGACAGTGCTTCCATCACTCGCGATGTTTCCGGCGAAGGGGTGCAGCAGGCTCTGCTGAAGATCATCGAAGGAACCGTGGCCAGTGTTCCCCCCAAGGGTGGGCGCAAGCATCCGCAGCAGGAATATATCAAGATTGATACCACCAATATTCTTTTTATCTGCGGCGGGGCCTTTGTCGGGCTTGATGGCGTGATTAAGCAGCGGACCGGTACTAAGTCCATGGGATTTGGGGCCAAGGTTGTTGGCAAGCCGAAGAAGACGGTGGGGGATATCCTTGCTCAGGTCCAGTCGGAAGATCTCCTGCGTTTCGGGCTGATTCCCGAGTTGGTTGGCCGCCTGCCCGTGGTGGCGACCATGGAAGAACTGGATGAAGAAGATATGATCCGTGTTCTGCGTACGCCAAAGAATGCGCTGACCAAGCAATATGAGCGCCTTTTTGCCTTTGACAATATTCGTTTGCGCTTCACCGAGGGCGCGCTCAAGGCCATCGCCCAGCAGGCGATCAAGAGAAAGTCCGGCGCTCGAGGTTTGAGAACGGTCATGGAACAGGCAATGCTTGATATCATGTACGAATTGCCTTCCAAGGAAAATGTGCGGGAATGCGTGATCAGCGAGCAGGTGGTGCTGAACGGAGATTATCCGGTGATTCTGTACGATAATGAAGCGGAATCAAAGAAAAGCGCTTGATCCGCCTAGCGGTTAATTAAACCCATCAAGGGTGTGTTGATTATTATGGTTGAGTCTGATTCCGAACAGAAAATTGCCTATCCGATGATGCCTTTGCGGGACATCGTGATCTTCCCTTATATGGTGGCGCCGTTGGTGGTTGGACGGGAGCGTTCCATAAAGGCATTGGAAGAGGCAATGGCCAAGCGTTCCGAGATCTTTCTCGTAACGCAAAAAGATGCGGCCGAAGATGATCCAACCGAGGAGAGCGTGCATACGGTGGGGACCGTGGCCACGGTTATGCAGCTGCTCCGTTTGCCCGATGGCACGATCAAGGCTCTTGTTGAAGGTAAAAGAAGGGGCAGGATTATAAAGCACCTGCCCAATTCCGATTATTTTGTTGTACAGCTTGCAGGCGAGGAGGCCGAGGACGAGGGCGGCCTGGAAGCAACCGCCTATGTGCGGGAGATTCAGACAAGCTTCAAGGAGTATGTCAAATACAACAAAAAGGTGCCGGCCGAGGTTATCAAATCCTTGGCCCGCATTGAGAGGCCCGCAAAATTTGTGGATGTCCTGGCCGCGCATCTGCCCCTGAATGTGCAGGAAAAACAGGGAATTCTCGCGAATTTTTCGGTGGTTGAACGGCTGGAACAGGTTTTGTCCCTTATCCATAAGGAAATTGAGATCGCTGAGCTTGAGGAGATTATCCGAGCCAGGGTCAAGAAGAAAATGGATAAGACCCAGAAGGATTACTTTCTGGCGGAGCAGCTTCGCGCCATCCAGAAAGAGATGGGGGGCGCCGAGGATGCTTCTTCCGAGCTTGAGGCGCTGGATAAAACGATTCAGGAGAAGAATCTGCCCGAAGCGGCTCGCGCTAAGCTGGAGCAGGAATTCAAGAAGCTGAAGATGATGCCCGCCATGTCGGCAGAGGCCACGGTGGTCCGCAATTATATCGACTGCATTCTCAGTCTGCCCTGGCGGGAAAAAACCGAAGAGAAAATCGATATTCTGGAGGCGGAGGAAATCCTTGCCCAGGATCACCATGGTCTTTTGAAGCCCAAGGAGCGAATTCTCGAATATCTTGCCGTGCAGGCCCAGGTTGAAAAAATCAAAGGGCCGATTCTCTGCCTGGTTGGTCCGCCTGGAGTTGGGAAGACCTCATTGTGCAAGTCGTTAGCCCGCGCCATGGGGCGCAAGTTTGTCCGCCTCTCCCTCGGCGGCGTCCGTGACGAGGCAGAAATCCGAGGGCACCGACGTACTTATATCGGGGCCTTGCCAGGCAAGATTATCCAGTCCATGCAAAAGGCGAAGGTTGTGAATCCTGTTATCTGCCTCGATGAGGTGGACAAGATGAGCATGGATTTCCGGGGAGATCCTTCTTCAGCCCTGCTGGAGGTGCTGGACCCGGAGCAGAACGTCGCATTCAACGATCATTATCTTGATCTCGATTATGACCTGTCCGGGGTTTTTTTTGTGACCACCGCCAACAATTTGCATGCAATCCCTGCCCCGCTTCAAGACCGGATGGAGGTGATCAAGCTCAATGGCTACACGGAAGAGGATAAGCTGAACATCGCCCAGGGTTTTCTGGTGCCCAAGCAATTGGAGGCCAACGGCTTCGGGCGGGAAGACATTACCTTCAACGATGGCGCGATTCTTGAGATTATCCGGAGATACACCCGGGAGGCGGGGGTCCGAAATCTTGAGCGCAGCATTGCCTCGGTCTGTCGCAAGGTGGCCCGGGATCGGCAAAAGAAAAAGACGGACAAACGATATCGGTTGAACGATGCGGCCATTGCCAAGTATCTGGGTGGAGTCAGGTACCGTTTCGGTCTGGCCGAGGAGCGGGATAAAATCGGCCTCACCACCGGTCTGGCTTGGACCGAGGTGGGAGGCGAGTTGCTACAGATCGAAACGGCCTTGATGCCAGGGAAAGGGAATCTGACCGTGACCGGGAAGCTTGGCGACGTTATGCAGGAATCAGCCCAGGCGGCTTTGAGCTATGTGCGGACCCGGGCCTTGCAGCTTGGCTTGTTGCCTGATTTTTATCAGAAGCTTGATATCCATATCCATGTGCCGGAAGGGGCTATCCCAAAGGATGGGCCATCTGCCGGGATTACCATGGCGACCTCGATGGTTTCCGCCTTGCTCAAACTCCCGGTCCGGAGGGATATTGCCATGACCGGCGAGATTACCCTGCGTGGCAGGATCTTGCCCATTGGGGGCCTCACCGAAAAACTCCTTGCTGCGCGGCGGGGGAATATTAAGCATGTTTTGATTCCTCGGGAGAACGAAGCGGATCTCAACGAAATACCGGCGAAAATACTCAAAGGGCTCACCGTGGAACTGGTTGAGCATGTGGACGAAGTGCTGGCTAAGGCCTTGGTGCTCCAGAAAGGAGATATCCTTTTTAAGGAGATTCCTTTTGGCGGTCTTGGTGTGGAAGGAGTGCTTCCCTCAAGTAATGTGGCTCATTAACAGAGGTTTTTTTGTCCCCATGCGGAAGAAGGATTTGGCGCCGCCTGTGGGTTTTTTATTTTTGGAATGCGGTAAGTTTTTTGCTTGACGGATGAGGGGTGGCAAGGGTATATCTTGCCACACTTCATGTGGGGCGAATAGCTCAGCTGGGAGAGCATCGGCCTTACAAGCCGAGGGTCACAGGTTCGATCCCTGTTTCGCCCACCACAAGAGGAGTGGTAGTTCAGTTGGTTAGAATACCGGCCTGTCACGCCGGGGGTCGCGGGTTCGAGCCCCGTCCACTCCGCCATACAAAAGAATCAAGGGATTAGCCATCACAGCTAATCCCTTTTTTTTTAATCTGTTGCTCCAGATTTTCGGTTTTCCATGGAGCAAATGCTTGACACCGCCTGTGTCCCATGAGTAACATCTCTCAATTCTTGTTGAGATGTTACAAGCCGAATAACCGGCTGAAGCATGAAGTTTGCATAATGGTTTGCTGGGAAACGTGTTGTTGCACAAACCCCTGCCCGAGGAGTCTATGATCCGTTACCTGGAAAAAATTGGAAGCAATACCATATGGCTCCTGGAAGATTTGGGCCGAATGGGGTCGTTTTTGGTTTTTGGTCTTGGCGGCGCCTTTAAGAGGCCGTTTCGATTTTCCGCCATGATTCGTCAGGTTCGCTTGATCGGTGCCAATTCTTTCTGGGTTATATTTTTTGTCGCAGGATTCACCGGGATGGTCCTTGGATTGCAGGGATATTATACCTTGCGTAAATTCGGGTCGGAAGGCGCCTTGGGATCGGCGGTTTCCCTGTCCTTGCTCCGTGAGCTTGGTCCGGTTTTGACGGCCCTGATGGTTACCGGGCGTGCCGGGTCGGCCATGTGTGCCGAAATCGGGATCATGCGCAATAGCGAACAGCTTGATGCCCTCGAATGTATGGCCATCGATCCTTTCCGTTATCTCATCACGCCAAAGTTTCTTGCCACGCTCATCTCGGTTCCGATTCTCACCGTTTTTTTTAATGTTGTTGGTATCTTCGGCGGGTATCTGGCCGGGTGCGGCTTGTTGGGAGTCAATCCCGGGGCGTATTGGTCTGGCATGGAGCAGAGTGTTGTGAATCAGGATATAAACATGGGCATCATAAAATCTTTTGTTTTTGCCTTGGTGATCGTCTGGGTGTGTGCGGGGCGAGGGTATTTTGTTCACGTTATCCGGGGGGCCGGTTTTGGCGCTGAGGGTGTGAGCAAGGTGACCACGCAGGCTGTTGTTCTTTCTTCCGTCGCGATTCTTATCTGGGACTATCTGCTTACGGCGATACTGTTATGAGCCAGGCTGTTATTCAGTTTAAAGATGTCGTAAAATCCTTTGGTCAGCAGACCATTCTTGACAGGGTTAACCTGACGATCAATTTCGGCAAAACCACGGTTATAGCCGGACCGAGTGGCCAGGGAAAAAGTGTGACCATGAAGCTCATCCTTGGGCTTTTGCGACCGGATTCCGGGCAGATTCTGGTGGGTGGGCAGGATATCTCCAGGATGCGCGGCAAGGCGCTGAACGAGATTCGGACGAAATTTGGCGTCCTTTTTCAGGGGTCGGCGCTTCTGGATTCCTTGACGGTTTTTGCCAATGTGGCTTTGCCCCTTGAAGAGCGGACACGACTGGAGCGTGAGGAGATTCGGACGCGGGTGCTTGCCACCCTGGCGCAACTTGGTCTCACGGGGCATGAGGATAAATATCCGGCCCAGTTGAGCGGCGGTATGAGAAAAAGGGTGGGGCTTGCAAGGGCGTTGATGTTGCAGCCGGAAATAATGCTTTTTGATGAGCCGACCACGGGCCTTGATCCCGAGAAATCCCTCGAAATTTATCAGCTTTTTCTGGAGACCCAGAAGAAATTCGGATATACCTCAATTATCGTCAGTCACGATATCCCTAAAATTTTCAATTTGGCTGATCAGGTTATTTTGGTTAATAAGGGCAAGTTCAACACATTTGCCAGCCCTGAGGATATTCAACAGAGTGAACTTCCAGAGATTCAGGCCTTTGTGCAGAGCACTATGGGGAAGGTTTATTTAAGCAGGGAGATGGAATAAAGGGTATGAAAAAAATAAATTTTGATGCGATTGTTGGGCTCTTTGTTCTGACAGGTTTTCTGGCATTTGCTTATATGTCTTTGCAATTGGGCGAGTTCTCGGTGTTCTCGTTGGAGAAGACATACTCAGTTCGGGCGAATTTTGGCAATGTTTCAGGCCTTAAGCGCGGAGCTCTGGTTGAAATGGCGGGGGTTAATGTCGGTAAGGTAAGCAATATCTCGTTGGGCGAAAATGATCAGGCCCAAGTACAGCTGCAGATCAATCACGGGGTAAAGATTACCGATGATGCAGTCGCCTCAATTAAAACCCAGGGGATTATCGGGGATAAATATATTAAAATTTCCCAAGGCGGCTCGGAAGATTTGCTGGCTGATGGTGGTTTTATTACGGAAACAGAGTCTGCTGTTGATCTTGAAGAGCTGGTGAGTAAATATATTTTCGGCAAGGTCTGAGGACTTGCTTGGTTTCGGATTGTGAATGGGTTGTTTTTAATTTCTTTTAAAAAACCGGCGTATCTGGCATAAATAACTAGGTACGCTTTTTTTTAGTATCACACATCTTATGTGTCCTGCTCAGTTGGGCTTGGCGATAAGAAAATTTTCAGTTTTCAGCAACAAGGGTTACAAAGGGCGACCATGAAAAATCGTGACAGCTTTTTTCCGCAACTATGCAGAATATGTTTCTGTTGTCTGGCAATCTGGTTGGGATCGATGTCCGTGGTTTTTGGGCAGGGCGTTACGGGTAATGATGACCCGGCTTTTGGGGAAGAGCAGGACATTGGCCTGGTCTCGGATCCGTTGGAGCCGATTAATCGAGCTTTCTATCATTTTAACGACAAGCTTTATTTTTGGGCGGTCAAGCCAGTATCCCAGGGATATGCTTATCTCATAGCCGAAGACGTGCGCATGTGCGTGCGGAGCTTTTTGAAAAATCTTCTGGCGCCGGTTCGGATTGTGAACAATCTTCTACAGGGAAAAGTTGCGAACAGCGGGGTTGAAACCGCCCGTTTTGTTATCAACTCTACTCTTGGTATTGCCGGTCTTGCCGATCCTGCCAAAAACGAGTTTGGCCTGTCTCCCAAAGATGAGGATCTTGGGCAAACCTTGGGGGTGTATGGGGTTGGAGAAGGCATCTATATCTGTTGGCCTTTCTTCGGACCGTCGAATGTGCGTGATACCATTGGTCTGGCAGGGGATTTTTTCTTGAGCCCAGTGTCCTATCTGGCCATGTCTGACGCTGGTGCGGGAGTGGCTGTAGAGGCTGGCAGGGAAGTAAATAACACCTCCCTCACGCTGGGGGATTACGAAGATTTCAAGGAGTCCGCCATTGATCCTTATGTGTCCTTACGCGATGCATATCGTCAGTATCGGCAAAAGAAAATACGTGATGTTGCCGTGGGCAGCGACTCCGTGTATATCTCTTCATCTGATAGGATTGAAAAAATATACGTCCAGAATATGCCTGTGCCGGTTTCTTCAGAATTGGACTCAGCGCCAGTTTTGGTTGACGATTTTTTTGTCCAGGTTGGAACCTCGGTTGACGCAGAGCAGGTTCTGGCTATGCGTCAAAAATTACTTGCCATGGATACAGAGGCGGTTGTCAAAGTGTATGACCGGGGAGATTATAAATTTTATGCTCTCCAGGTTCCTGTAGGAAAGAAGTTTGAGATTGCCAAACAAGAGGAACAAAGACTCTGTGCCGCTGGATTCAGCGAAGCCAGGGTTGTTCAATGATATTGGTAAAACACGGAAGGATTGTAGAGGCGAAAATGAAAAACAGTAATAAATGGCACCTGAAGTTTCTCTCGGTAATTATTCTGGTAATCGCTGTCTCTGTTTTGCATCAGGGGATTTCTCGCGCTGCGGCAGCTGATCCTGTTGTTTTTGTAAAGGATGCAGTTGACGAAATCATTTCAATTCTTCAGGATGAGAAACTCGCTGGGCCCTCTCGCAAGGCGGAGAGGAAAAGTCGTGTGGTGACTATTATCGAAAAGAAGTTTGATTTTCGAGAGATGTCCATGCGTGCGTTGGCGAGGCACTGGAAGGATAGAAATCCTCAGGAGCAGGATCGATTTGTCTCCTTGTTTAAGAAACTGCTAGAGAACACATATATTGCCAAAATAGATACCTACTCTGGGGAAAAAGTCGTATTTAAGAAAGCGGCCTTACAGGGGAGCAAGGCCATCGTTTACAGTGAGTTGGTCCGCAAGAACGTGGAAACCCCGGTTAATTATATGCTCAAAAACAGCGATGACCACTGGATGGTTTATGATGTGGAAGTGGAGGGAGTGAGTCTGGTGAATAATTACCGGACCCAGTTTGCCAGTATTCTGAGTAAGGAGGATTTTGCCGGACTTATTGCCAGACTTGAAGAAAAAGTCAATAAGGGGGCTGCTGAATAAGCGCAAATGGTTCCCGTTCAAGAAAAGCTTTTTGGGAGATACAGTCCTGAAGAGTTGAAAGATATATTTTCTTTTTTATCCACAGAAGAGATGGGTGAGTTGTGTACCTATCTTGAGTTCCGAGAGTGGCAGTCTGCGGAAATTGTGATGGAAAATGGGGCTCCCGGCGATTTTCTGGGGTTTCTCGTCAAGGGGAAACTTGCCGTCAAGATGGAGGGGATTTTCCCCGGTAGACCCATCCTGGTTGCCGTGTTTGAGCGGGGAAGCTTGGTTGGTGAGATTTCCGTTATTGACGGGGGGCGTCGGCATGCCACCGTTGTTGCTACGGAAAAAAGTGATCTCTTGGTCCTCTCTCAGAAAAATATGGAATTGATGTTGAGGCAGGCGCCTGCTCTTGGCTCAAAATTTCTTCGACGGATCATTCATGTGCTTGGTCATCGCCTGTGCAAGGCGAGCGACCGTCTCTCCCGGTTGTTGTAACTTTTTGTAACCCCTCTTTTTGTTCAAATCATGGTGCCTGTGCGTCGAAGACGCCGACTCCATTGGGCGTGTACGCAATGAGAAAAAAAGGTCTAGTGGCGAATTTACTTGACAATGAGCCGTGTTTATTTATATTGATCTGTTCTATTTTTCGCATTGTGAACAGGTGATATGTGCGGATCAGGTGGGACGAAATACCGGCAGACGGTCTTTTTCTTAGTATTGACGATGATTCTTGGGTTCCTGGTCATGAAGTAGTCTGTCAAGGTCCGGGAGTGTGTACCGTTTCTCTAAGAAAAGAGAGCGGGCGGATTCTGCTTGCTGGCATCATGCGCCTTTCCGTTGTTCTTGAATGCGATCGTTGCCTTGAGTCTTTTGCTCATCCCTTGGCCGAAGAATTTAAGATTGTTTTTGAATTGCTTGCCAAAGAGGAAAAAGCGGATCTTGCTTCGGAATATTTTTGCAAGGGCAGCGATTTGGATGTCGTTTATCTTGCGGAGCCTGTTGTGGATGTTTTTTCTGTGCTTGCGCAGCAGGTGTATCTTGGCTTGCCAGCGAAAAGACTCTGCAGTGACAAGTGTCAGGGGCTGTGTCCGGAGTGCGGGGCGAACCTGAGTCGTTGTCCGTGTGATTGTGCCAGAGGGGCAGGCACATCTCCATTCAACGTATTGGCAAAGTTGTAAGGATCAGTGAAGGGTGATTTTTGGGAGCTGTCTCTGCGAAAACGTGCCTGGCCATTGCCGTGGCCCATTGGCATCGCAGTGCAAAAAAACGTGTTATTTGTGCTGAACCTGTTGAGTTTTTTTGAGAAACCCGTTACAGACAACAAGCTGTAATCGAGATCTTTCCATTTGGAGGAATAGTAATGGCCTTACCGAAAAGAAGACATTCCCATACTCGTACCAGAATACGTCGTTCTCACGATGCTCTGTGTGGCGTAACTGTTTCCACCTGTTCCGAGTGTGGCGAGCCGAAGCTTCCGCATCGTCTTTGTCCTGGCTGCGGGTCATACAAGGGCCGTACTGTTGTCAAATTGACCGCAGAGTAATCGAGTTACGCCATGGCGTTGCATATTGCCTTGGATGCCATGGGCGGGGATCGAGGCC
>Ga0315272_10000667_pt1 | contig 17322 bp, 14 predicted proteins | sample C3_middle_MG_FD_203918 | JGI IMG/M metagenome (GOLD analysis project Ga0315272, IMG submission 203918) | Sediment microbial communities from Yellowstone Lake, YNP, Wyoming, USA - C3_middle | ecosystem: Environmental > Aquatic > Freshwater > Lake > Sediment | place: USA: Wyoming | collected...
CATATCCAGGTTGCCCGGGTGGCTCCAGTGGCGGCGGAAGGGTCGCCTTCGGTGTCGGTCATTGTTCCTGCCCGCAATGAGGCGGGCAACATTGATGATGTGGTGCGGAGGCTTCCGAATATGGGTCCCGACGACGAACTAATATTTATAGAGGGGCATTCCACCGATGAAACCTGGCAGGCCATCCAGGAAGCCGTGGCGAAACAGGCCGGGGGGAGGAGAATTCTGGCGGCCCGGCAGGATGGAAAGGGGAAGGGGGATGCGGTACGCAAGGGATTCGGCATGGCGACCCGCGATATCCTCATGATTCTTGATGCCGACCTGACGGTACCACCCGAGATTTTGCCCGAGTTTTACCGGGCCATCGCCGGGGGGAAGGGGGAGTTTATAAACGGGTGCCGGCTGGTTTATCCCATGGATGAAAAGGCCATGCGGTTTTTCAACATGCTGGGAAACAAGTTTTTTGCCCTGGCTTTTTCCTTCGTCCTGGGCCAGAGGTTCAAGGACACCCTGTGCGGGACCAAGGTCCTGACCCGGGCGGACTACCTGAAAATCGCCCGCCATCGGGGATTTTTCGGGGAGTTTGATCCCTTCGGGGATTTTGACCTGATTTTCGGGGCTGCCCGGCTGGGTCTCCGGACGGTGGAGATTCCCGTCCGTTACCGGGAGAGAACCTACGGGACGACCAATATCCAGCGCTGGCGCCATGGCCTTATCCTCCTGCGGATGGTCCTGTTTGCCGCGCGCAAGTTCAGGTTTGTTTAAGGATGAATCTGCCTGATGGACGGCTGGAGCATGAAATAGAGCACGGCCGGTTTTTGGCTGCCAATGGGGCGGGCGAAGTCTGGAACTGGGCCACTCCGGCGGGAATAATCAGGAAGATGCGCCGGGTTGGCATGCTGTCGGCGGGACTGGCTCCCGGATTGGATGTCCTGGAATTGGGGTGCGGGACGGGACTGTTTACGCGGGAGTTTGCCCGTTCCGGCGCCCGGTTGACCGCCATTGATATTTCCCCGGACCTGCTCGCGCTGGCAAAAAAAGAGGTGCCGGCTGCCAATGTCGAATTTGTGGAAGGCAATGCCTATTCGATGGGATTTCCCGGAAACAGGTTCGACTGTGTTGTGGGCAGTTCGGTCCTGCACCATCTTGACGCGGTCCGGGCGCTCTCGGAATGTTTCCGGGTCCTGAAGCCGGGTGGAACACTGGCATTTACCGAGCCGAACATGTTGAATCCCCAGATTGCCTTGGAGAAAAATATTCCGTGGCTCAAGAAACGGCTTGGTGATTCCCCTGACGAGACGGCATTTTTCCGGTGGAAGATTGTCCGCCTTTTGGCTGACACCGGCTTCCGGTTTATCCGGGTAGTTCCGTTTGATTTTCTCCATCCGGCCATACCGGGGCCGCTTCTTCCGGTGGTCCGTCCCTTTACCGATTTCCTTGAGAAGGTGCCCTTACTGGCTGAAATTGCCGGCTCATTACATATCCGGGCAATAAAATAGGAATCGGATGTTTTCCCCGGTTTTACTAACGGATAATTTAGCCGCATGAGTGAAACCTTGGGATTTTATATCGGCGGATTGCCGATCTTTGCCGGTAATATCCTCAAGCTGGGAGGGTTGGCATTTATTCTGGCCGAATATTATTCCCGGGTTGGGTGCGGATTCCTCGTATTCATGGGATTCACCCCCTGTGGCGGGTTTGAACGGTTTGGTTCGGGGATGCTTTCAGGAATTTGCCTGGTGGGGGCGGTGTTTCTGGGGCTCGCCTGCACCGGACTGTTTTCACCGGCTGGAATAATACTGGCATTGTTGGCCGTGGCAGCGGGGACCCGGGGCATTTTACGCTCCAGGATGATTTTGTTGGAAGCGGGCGGGGAATGGATAAAGGGCGGAAGAGCGGGCTTGTTTCTTTTATTGCTGGGTATTGCCCCGGTTATTTATTTTCTTTTTGTGCCCAGCCTGGAACAGGACGGGTATATGTATCATCTGGGGGCACCGGCCCAGTTCCTGAATTCGCACCGGATAATAATAGACCTGATACCGCTGACATTTCACTATGCCCTGTCGATTGAGATGACCCATGCGATTCCGCTCCTGTTAGGCGATGACCGTCTCGCCTCTTTTATGATTTTCCTGTCTTTTGTAGCGGCCTGTACATTTTTTCGGGCCATGTATGGAAGGAAGCAGGTGGGATTGCCTGCAGCATCATTGGGGGAGGATGCCGGGAAACCGGCTGCTGGCGGGATTGAACGGTGGACCCGGCAATGCAGGAACCTTCTTGAAGGGGATTTAATGTGGGCGGGAATCCTGCTGGCCTTTTCGTCCTCGATAGTTTTAAGTTTTATTGGAACCAGTAAGACGGATGTGGCCGCCACCTCGGTATTTATTGCCGGCATCCTGCTTTGGGAGGCGAGGAAATGGCCCGCCGCCGCCGTATTGTTTGGTTTTTGTATAGCTGCCAAGGTTGCCTATGCCCCCTTTGTGGCGGTCTGGATGCTGTTCCGTTTCCGGTCCTTCAAAGTGTTTTTCTTGGCAGGGTTGTTGGCGGCTCTACCTATACTTCCCTGGTGGTTCAAGTCATATATTGCGGTGGGAAATCCCCTTTTCCCGGTAGCCCAGGGGTTGTTCCACATGTGGAACTGGGGGATTGAAAATATGGGAGCCTACGACACTTATTGCGCCGGCCTGGTTTGGAAAGACACATTCAGCATGGGGGGAGTTCTGGGGGCGTGGTTCAGGAGCATGCGGACGGAACACCTGCCAGTCCTTCTGATTCTGCCCGGTCTGATTATTATCCGTGGCACCCGGTGGGCGGTGCTGGCGCTGATATTGGCCCAGCTGATAATTCTTCGCACAGGGCACATCTCGCGCTACTACATCCCGGCGATAATTTTCTTTTCCCTGATTGCCGCCCGGGAGTTGCCGAGGGCGCTCCGGGGCGGGAGGGTGATTGTGCTGCTGATGGCATTGATATCGGTTATCCGGGTCTGGTCGCACCCCGGATTCAATGCGGAGCATGCTCGCAATGCATTTACCCCCGTGGAGGCGGGGTTCAAGGTATGGATGAGTTCTTACTGGTCCGCTGTGGTGAAAACCCGGGAGTTGAATCCCGGCCGGATCCTGTCTGTCGGCGAATTGCGGACTTACCGCCTGCCGGGGCGGATTATATACAACGGATTCCTGGGTGAAACCCCGTTTGTCTGGAAGGCCGTCCGGGATTCCCGGGACCAAAATGAATTTGCCAGGAAAGTGAGGCAAACCGGGGCAAAGTATCTTTTATACAACTATGTGTCGGCCGAGTGGACGCAGAAATACTCCGGGGACTATTTCGGGTGGGATAAGCGGATGATCGATGTTTACCGGGAATATTGCCGAAGCCGGCTGGAATATAACTGGGACAGCGGCGCCTGCGATTACATTAATGGCGGTTTTTATATATACCGCATTTTGCCCCGGCCGATACTCCGCCCGCCAAAGCGGATTCTCCAGGTGCCCGGCGCGGAAGCATGTTTCCAAAACGCCTACAACTGGGGCCTGCGGAACAACTTTGACCTGGCGATTGCCTTCATGGCCAAGGTGGTGGAGGAGGAGCCCGACATCATGATGTTTCGGGGTGAACTGGCATATTTTTACTCGAAGAAGGGTGATTGGCCCTCGGCTTACCAATGGATCAGGATGCCCTATGAGGCTGGACTGCGGGACATGGTTTGTACGGCGACCTATGGGCTCAGTGCTGCTGCGCTGGGCAAATACGAGGAGGCATACCCGGTACTAAAAGACACCATGAAAAATTTCGTATTTGCCGGAAATGTCGTGCCGATAACCATGTCGCTGGTCTGTTTCGGCCGGGCCATCGAGGCTTCCCGCCGGAGTGATGCGATTGGAGTGGAGAAATATCTTGATGAGGGGGAACAGGCCCTGGTTAAGTTGCCTTTTCCCGTGACCAAGACGGACCAGCGCGACATGGATATCCGGCTGGCCCTGCTGCGCGGCCTGCGTGGCGACCTGCTGGCATGGCGGGGCGAGTGCGACAAGGCCGCCGTTATGTATCGGGATGCCCTGCGGTTGGGTTCCGGTTTGCCCAGCTCTGATGCCTGGCGGAACCTTGCTGCTGACCCTTGCCGGGGCCGGGGTCGGGCCAGGCCAGCCATTGTTCCGTCGGTTTTTCCCCGCCCGTAAACGGCTATTTGACCGGCCCAAAGGGGAAAAAAGAGATTGCGGCGAATTATTTCCTGTTGACGCTTCCCATTGCTGTTCGCTAATGTAGGTATCCTTATGCCCAACAAACATTTCACCATTGAGAAAACCGGGGGAATTTGGTGGCTCAAGTCCCCCTCTGGCCAGCGGATGTTCTACCCCTCGGTACAGTGTGTGGGTCCCAAGCACGGATCCGCTGTTCCCGGGGCCCCGGTATTTGACGGGATAAAGTCCTGCGGGGGAAGCCTGGGCAAGTGGCTTATTCAGACGGAAGAGCGCATCCGGTCATGGGGATTCAAGGGGCTGGGCGCATGGAATGACGGAATATTTCACCGGACTTCCCTTCCCTTCACCGAGAGCCTGAATATATTCAAGTCGTGGCAGGGCCTCAAGACGGTTTTTGATGCCGACTGGGAAAAAACCGTTGATGGATTCGTGAAGCCCCAGATTGAGAAGGGACGACGGAACCAGAATCTCGTTGGCTGGTTTCTGGACAATGAAATTCCGTGGAATATCGGCTGGATGTTTGATTATTTCAACGGCAAGAAGAGGGACAATCCCGGCCGGCGCGCCGTGGTCGCGTTCCTGCGCGGGAAATATCATTCCATTTCCGCGCTCAACCGCGCCTGGGGAACCAGCCTGTCCGGATGGAAGGCCCTGGAAAAATCCGCAAAACTCCCCGTCTCCAGGGATGTAGCCCATGCCGACATGAACGGTTTTCTTGGCCTGGTTGCCGACAGGTTTTTCGAGACCACCTGCCGGGCGGTCCGTAAATACGACCCCAAGCGCCTGATTCTGGGTGTCCGCTATGCCGGCCTGCCGCTTCCCGTAGTCGCGGCAGCCCAGAAGAACCGCACCGATGTCATGTCCATGAACCTCTATATTCCGGAAGCAATATTTCCGGTCAAGGATACCTATGAGGCGCATGTCCTTTCCGGCGGCCAGCCGGTCTGGGTTACCGAGTTTTCCTTCCATTCCCCCTATAACAACCGCAGTGGCGACCGTAACACAATCGGTTTTGGCGCGCGGGTCCGTGAGCAGGCTACGCGGGGGAAGTGCTATACGCAGTTTGTTTCGCAGATGGCTGCCCTGCCTTATGTAATCGGATGCGACTGGTTTCAGTGGCCGGATGAGTCGCCAATGGGTCGCGGGGGCGACGGCGAGGATGTCAATTTCGGGATAGTCGACATCCATAACCGTCCCTACGAGGACCTGACCCGGGCAATGCGCCGGACCAATCTGGCAGTTGACCGCATCCATGCCCGGACCGGCAAATGGAAGTATGTCCCCAAGCCGGCGCCGGATGTTCCTGCTATTTCCCTGGGAAGCCTCGAAGCCCGGCCTGTGCCTGGTTCCCGGGCCGCCGCGACAGTGGGAACACTACTGCCCGGTCTTAAGTATCGTCCGTCGCAGGATCCGATGCCGGCAAAGATTCCTGTTGCCGTGCGCGCTGGGTGGAGGGCTGAAGGCCTATGGGTGTCATTCACCGCGAAGGACCCGGTCCGGACAGTGGAGATCGAGAAGACCAAAAAGATGATTGAATGGTTTTGGATGACCGATTTTGCGGAGGTTTTTATAAGGCCCGGCGGCGAGGACCACAAATTCTTCGACGCCAAATCGGTGAAGATATGGGCAGTGCCGGACGGGACAGGGAAGAACCGGCCTTTTGTCGGCGCCCTTATCAGTCACAAGACGGTGCTGGGCCGGGCGACCGGAGCAACCGTTAAACAGGTCCGCATACCGGGCGGATACCGGATGGATTTCTGGATTCCGGCAAAAATAATCCAGGTGGGTCCGTTAAAACCATGGCAGGTGCTCAGGTTCAATATCCTCGCCGATGACAATGACCGGGTGCAGGAAGTCTGCTGGAGCGCGCATCAGGGCGATTGGACGACCCAGCGCCCGAACACATGGGGAAGAATGGTCCTGGTCCCATGAAAATTCTGGCTGTTCATGCCGGAGGGTTCCCGCGAATCGGGGACACGCGTGAACAGCAGAGGTTAAGGGTGGCCCGGGAAGCCCTGGACCGCGGGGATATGTCGGAAGATATATTCATCGATGTTGAAAACGACATGGTTCGTGAGGCGCTGTCCGAGCAGTCCAAGGCGGGCCTCGACCTGGTAAGCGACGGCCAAATCCGGTGGCAGGATCCCGTGTCGCACATCATGGGTAAGCTCGAGGGCGTAAGAATTGGCGGTCTGCTCCGGTATTTTGATACCAACACCTACTTCCGCCAGCCCCAGGTAACCGGGGAAATATCAGCGAAAGGTCCGCTCATGGCCGATGAATACAGGTTTGCCCGGGCGATTAGTCCGCGCCCGGTTATCGCCACCCTGCCCGGCCCCTTCACCCTGTCGCGCCTCTCCATTCCGGGAGGACCGTATCCGAAATGCAACGACATTATGAAGGCACTTATCCCGGTAATTGCCGGGGAGGTGGGCGCACTGGCCGCCGCCGGGGCGGGGAACATTATTGTTGACGAATCTTTCCTGTTTCGGGAACCGCAGTCCCTGTCCCGGGTGGAGGATTCATTGGAAGTGCTTGGTGGCCGGAAGGGTTCCGCCAGATTGTGGCTCAGGCTTTCCTTCGGGGATTATGCCCCGCTATATGCGGCGCTCCAAATACTTCCCATCGACGGCCTCATCCTTGATTTCACCTATTCACCCCGGATGGCGGATGCGTTGACCTTATCCGGCAGTGATTTACCAATTGGCCTCGGCCTGGTCGACTCCCGCAATTCCCGGATGGAAAACCCGTTGAAGATGGCCCGTTCGGCGGAAAAAATGTTGAAGCGGGTACATGGAGGGGAGGCATGGCTAATCGCCTCGAACGGGGTCGATTTCCTTCCCCGCGCCCGCGCGGTTGAGAAGCTGGTCCTGCTGGCAAAAATACGGGATTTATTGACCGGAAAGGGCAAAGCAAAATCGTCACCCAAAAAACGGAAATCCGCCCCGAGGGCCAGGCCCGGCAGGAAGAATAAAAAGATGAAACGGCGGGGGAAGCGTTAGGCCATGAGAAAGAAGTTGCTGGAAATGGGACTAGAGCTTCCCCTTCTGCCGACATCGGCGGTGGGCAGTTTTCCCAAGCCTCCCGAACTGCTGGTGGCCCGTGCCCAGGCGCGCCGTGGGGAGATTTCCGCGGAGGAATTGGATTCCCTGACCCGCCAGGCGACGGAGTTTTGGATCAGGAAACAGGAGGAAATCGGGCTCGACATCCTTGTTGACGGGGAGATGTATCGGGGCGACATGGTCGCCTATTTCGGTGAGCATATCAAGGGTTTCAAGGAGGGAGGCCTAGTCCGCTCCTACGGCAACCGGTATTACCATAAGCCGGTTATCCTTGGCCCCGTGCATTGGACCGGACCGATAACAGTTGAGTGGTGGAAGTATGCCCAATCACTGACCAAGAGGCCGGTTAAGGGGATGCTCACCGGTGCCTATACGATAATGGACTGGTCTTTTAATGAGCATTATCCGGGGCGCAAAGCCGCCGCCATCGCCGTAGCCCGGGAGTTGCGCAAGGAGGTGGAGGCGCTCGTGCAGGCTGGGTGCCGGATAATCCAGATAGACGAACCCGCCCTTTCGGTGCGTCCGGAGGAGTTGCCAATCGCCATTGACGCCATGCGGATAGTAACCGAAAAGCTTCCGGCATATTTCCTCACCCATGTTTGTTACGGGGCGCTGGAGTTTATTTATCCGGCCATGCTGGAAATGCCGGTGCATAATTTTGACCTGGAATTATCCAATAGTGAGCTGGACCTGCTTGACCTTTTTTCGAAGGATCCGTTCACGAAGGACCTTTCATTTGGGGTGGCGGATGTTCATACCCGCAAGATGCCCACTACTGATCTGGTGCGTAAACGCCTGAAAAGGGCCCTGGCCGTGCTCAACCCGGAACAGATTTGGGTTGACCCCGATTGCGGGCTTAAGACCCGGACGGTGGAGGAGGCGATTGAAGTACTCAAGGTTATCCAGGGAACTGTTGAGGGGATAAGGGAGGACTTGTGAGCGGGGCGGCATTTTCCTGCTACAAATGCGGCCGACCGGCGGGGGAAGGACGGGTGGAGTTCCGGGCCCTTTGCCCGGGTTGCTCGTCTTACCTGCACTGCTGTTTGAACTGTAAACACTATGATGCGGCGATTCACCATGAATGCCGGGCATCCGCCACCACCGAATATTGTGCAGTTAAGGACATTGGCAACTTTTGCGAGGAATTCCTTCCCGGCTCAGGGCGGGCCCAGGGCGGAAAAACCAAGTCCCGCGCTGAAATTGAGAAACTTTTCCCCGACCTGCCTTGAACACCCTTCCCGCAAGTGCTATGATCCGTCAAGTAAATAGATGCGCTTAAGGGATGTCCTTAAAGAATCTGCTATCAAGGTCGGCCTGAAAGCCGGGACGAAGAAGGCTGTCCTGGAAGAACTGGTCGCCCTCCTTAATGAAGATGGTGCCCTCACCGACAAGAATAAGCTGATCGATGTCCTGCTGGCCCGGGAAAGCCTTGGTTCCACCGGGATTGGCCAGGGAATAGCGATACCCCACGGTAAAACCGCTGCAGCGAAAACGCTGGTGGCTGCCTGCGGGATTTCCAGGGGTGGCGTGGATTTCGATGCGCTTGATGATGAAAAGGTTCATGTAATTTTTCTTTTGGCCGCCCCGGAGGAGCAGCATCCAATGCTGCTAAAGGCGTTGGCGCGGGTGTCGGCCCTGCTCAAGGACAAATACTTCCGTAAGGCGCTAGTTAACGCTGAAACTCCTCAGGATGTTCTCCGGGTGCTGGACCAAGAGGAGAAAGCCAGAAAGCTGTAATACCTGCCGGGATTCCGGCGGGTGGAGGAGAGACATGGGACTGCGAATTGAAACCCTTTTGGAGGAGCTCTCCAGCCGTTTGTCCCTCCGCCTTATTTGCGGGGAGGAGGGCCTCAAGCGGGAATTAAGTGTTCCCGACATAAACCGTCCCGGGCTTGCCATGACCGGCTTTTTTGAATACTTCCCGTCTGAGCGCCTTCAAGTCATCGGCAAGACCGAGATTACCTACTGGAATACCCTTTCGAGTGAAGTCCGGGAAAAACGGCTGGCGCAGATTTTTGATTCACGCCCGGCCGGTTTTGTAATCAGCAATGAGCAGATTCCCCCCCCTGAACTTATTGCCATGGGCAGGAAAACCGGAGTTCCCGTTATGGCCACCCCGATGCCTACGGCCAATTTCGTTACCGCCCTGACCGTTTATCTTGAGGACAAGATGGCGCCCACCGTGATTATGCACGGTACCCTTGTGGATGTGTTCGGCGCGGGTGTGCTGATTCTGGGGGAAAGCGGAATCGGAAAGAGCGAGGCCGCCCTGGCGCTTTTGGACAAGGGGCACCGTTTATGTGCGGATGATGTGGTGGATATCCGGAGAACCCCGGAAAAACTTCTCATCGGGACGGGTGTCGCCAGTTTGCGCTACCACATGGAAATCCGGGGCCTGGGGATTATCGATATCAACAGCCTCTATGGCGCCCGGGCTATCCGCGACCGCAAGATTATTGAGCTGGTCATCATACTGGTTGACTGGGAAATGGGCAGGCATTATGACCGGTCGGGGCTGGAGGACAAAACCTACCGCATCCTGGATGTGGCCCTGCCGATGCATGAATTGCCGGTGCAGACCGGCAAGAATATCGCGGTCTTGATCGAGGTGGCGGCGATGAACTGGCGCCTGCGCCAGATGGGCGTCCACCCGGCGGAGAAACTGGACCAGCGCATCAAGGATGGTTTGGCCAAGCGCAGCCAGGATCAGGGCGACCTGACGGGAATGGGGGGCGAGCCCGACCGGGGCAGTCGATGAGGTTTCCGCGGCTTCCCAACACCTTCCACCATTTTCTTTATCCGGGAATAAAACTTAAGCGCTGGTTTTTTCTGCTCCTTTTCAGTGCGGTGATTTTCTCTTTTGGGCTGGGCGGCATGATGGGAAAGGCCCTGAAGGGGTATCGCTTCCATATTGAGCCCCTGCGCAAGGTTGAAAGGCAGGTCAGGCTATATTTCGTCGGCTTGCGCTCCATGGACCAGTGGCTGGTAATAATTGGCGGGATTGGTGTCCTGTTTGCCATTCGGCGGGGATATTACGCCATCCTGACGGTTTTTGTTCCCGGGCGGGAAGGAAAGTTCGGCCGGATGGCGTTTGAGCGCGCGCGGCGCCGGCGCGGACCCCGGGTGGTGTTGATAGGCGGTGGTACGGGATTGCCAAACCTTCTTGTGGGTATGAAGGAATATTCCGATAATCTGTCGGCAATTGTTACGGTTGCCGATGATGGTGGTTCTTCCGGCCGGCTTCGCAAGCAGTTCCGTATGCTCCCGCCGGGGGACATCAGGAACTGCCTGGTGGCGCTTGCCGATACGGAACCACTTATTGGAAAGCTGTTCCAGCACCGGTTCGGGGCCAAGGATGGCGACCTTAAAGGACATGCTTTCGGCAACCTGTTTTTAACCGCCATGGCCGAGGTTACCGGGGATTTTTCGCGGGCAATCGCCGAATCAAGCCGGGTATTAGCGGTGCGGGGCCGGGTTATTCCGGTTACCCTTGACCTGGTCAATCTTGAAGCAAAACTGAAGAACGGGAAAACAGTCAGGGGGGAGAGCAAGCTGGCTTTTGCCGGTTCGCCGATAGAGAGACTACATCTGATCCCGTCAAATGTTAAGCCGAATCCTGATGCGCTTCAGGCGCTTGCGCAGGCGGAAATCATTGTGTTTACGCCCGGGAGCCTTTATACCAGCGTGGTTCCGAACCTGCTCGTTCCCGGCATCCGGCAGGCGGTCAATGCCGCCCGGGGGCTGAAGGTATATGCCTGTAATGTCATGACCGAGCCGGGAGAGACGGATGGTTTCAGTGCGGCAGACCACCTGGAAATAGTGCACTCATATCTGGGCGGAACAGTTGATGCGGTGGTCGTAAACAGTGAGAAGGCTCCCACATCCATTCTGGACCGGTATCGCCGGGATAGCGCCTTCCCGGTGGCGGCCGATGTGGACCGCCTTAAGCACATGGGGGTGCGGGTGCGGGCAACCCGGCTTATTAACCTTAAGGAAGGCTATATTCGGCATGACGCCGTTCGTTTGGCCCGGGCGGTCATGAGGCTCGCCATAATCTAGTCAGGCGGGGTTGATTTAAGCTTGGATGCCAGCAGCGGGTTTTTTCCGTCGTGCCACCGGACAGAGGTTTCAGCTGTTTTCCCGTCCCCAGTGCCCATTTTCCTGTGATAAACTTAAAAAAGAGGGTAATTAATAAATGCCGAGCAGGGAAGTCGAAGTCTGCAACAAGCAGGGAATGCATCTGCGAGCCGCGGCCGCTTTTGTCCAGCTGGCCGAGGGATTTCCGTGCAAGGTGAAGGTTACCAAGGATGGCCAGGTTTCCAACGGTAAGAGCATTCTGAGCCTGCTTTCTTTGGAGGCGCCACGCGGGACGAAGGTGCTGGTGGAAACTGCGGGTGACCGGGCTGCCGAGGCGCTGGATACATTGGCCGGTTTTATTTCTGCCAGATTCGGCGAACCTGAGTAGCGCACCAATTATATTTCCATGAAGATACTCAAGGGAATACCTGTCGCCAGCGGCATCGCCATCGCCATGCCCTTTGTGCTCGAGAGCGAGGGGCGCTCGGTTCCTCTCCGCCAAACCGTTACCGGCGCGGACCTGGAAAAGGAAATCAAGTCATTTTATGAGGCCATAGAAAAGGCCAGGGAAAACATCCTCAGGTCGCGCGATAAGTTGGAGGCCACACTGGGAAAGGGGCATGGCGCCATTTTTGAGGCGCATCTGATGATTTTGAAGGATCCCCTCCTGGTGGAGTCCACCATTGAGGAGGCCCGGGCCAGCAAGGTGAAGGTCGGCTACGCCTTTGCCCGCAATGTGCAGAAACTTTCCCAGACTATCGCGGGCTTGCGCGACCCTTACCTGCAGGAGCGGTTCAAGGACATAGAAGATGTAGGGTGGCAGGTCATGACCTACCTGACCGGGCGTGAGCGGCGGAGCCTGAAAAATATTAAGGATAAAGTAATTGTGCTGGCAGAGGATATTTCCCCTGCCGAGACTGCCGACATGCCCAAGGGCCGGATCATGGGTTTCGCCACAATAACCGGAAGCCGAACTTCGCACACCGCCATTGTTGCGCAGGCTCTGGAGCTTCCCGCCCTGGTGGGTGTGAAGGAATTACGCGACATTATCGTGGGCGAAAAGCCCATAATTCTTGACGCCGTTGAAGGCGTCCTGATTGTGGATCCCGATGACGCCACGCTGGCCTACTACAAGCGCCAGCAGGTAATCGCCGAACAGCGGACCATAGAGCTTCGGAAGATGAAGACTTTGACAGCGGAAACCCCGGACGGACATCGGGTCCGCCTGATGGTCAATCTGGAGCTTCCTCTTGAGGTTGCCGCCGCAGTTTCTACCGGAGCTGAGGGAATCGGTTTATACCGTACCGAGTTTATGTTCCTGAACCGGACCGACCTGCCTAATGAGGAAGAGCAGTATAAGTGGTATTCGCAGGTGGTGAAGGCGATGGGGCAGCGGGTGGTTGTCATACGGACTGTTGACCTGGGCGGGGACAAGTTCCTGTCCGAGGAAAGCGAGATGCCGGAAATGAATCCCTTCCTGGGGCTCCGGGGCATCAGGATGTCACTGGCCCATCAGGACATGTTCCGGACCCAGTTGCGCGCAATTTTGCGGACCGGCGCCCTAGGCAAGGTCCACTTGATGTTCCCGATGATTTCCTCGGTGGAGGAGTTCCGCAAGGCGCGGGTTTGCGTGGATGAGGTAAAGGCGGAACTGCGGGCGGCCCATATCAAGTTTGATGAAAAAATGCCGGTTGGGGCGATGATTGAGACCCCGGCGGCGGCTCTGGTGGCAGACAAGCTGGCGCGGGAAGCCGACTTCTTTTCCATCGGGTCGAACGACCTGATCCAGTATTCCATTGCGGTTGACCGGGGCAATCCCGGCACTAACCATTTATACGAGCCCCTGCACCCCGCCATTCTGCGCCTTATCCAGATGACGATAAACATGGCCCACGCGGCGCAGATTCCTGTTTCGGTCTGCGGGGAGATAGCGGCCGACCCGTTTGCTGCGGTGCTTTTGCTGGGCCTCGGTCTGGATACATTCAGCGTATCCCCGGTGTCCTACAACGAGTCCAAGCGGATTATCCGCTCGATTACCTTTGTGGAGGCCCGGGAGCTCGCGCTGGAGGCGGTAACATTGGCGACGGCGCAGGCTGTAAAGGAGCTGGTACGCGGGCGCGTGGGCGATCGCGTCATGCGAAACAGCTGAAAAAGGCCCCAGGAGTTTTCTCTCGCCGCCCGGGGCACGCCAAAAGCGGTCCGGTGGTTGTCCTGCCAAAGAAAGCCATTACCAACTCTCCCCGGGAAACCGAAGCATTAGGAGCTTCGCTGTCCCGGTTCTTGAAGTTGGGCGATTGTGTTTGTCTTTCCGGCCCGCTCGGAGCCGGGAAAACCTGTTTCGTGCGCGGGGCGGTTCGCGCGCTGGGCGGTCGTGGTCCGGTTCTGTCCCCAACTTTTACCCTGGCCCGCGAAGCCAAGGGACGGTTTCCCATGGCCCACCTGGATTTTTACCGGCTGGAGGTTACGGCGGAGGAGCGCGGCCTGCTGGATTATCTTGATGGTAAACACATCGTCTTTGTAGAGTGGGCAGAACGGGACCGGACATTCTGGCCGCGACGGGTTGTCCGGGTGACCATCGACCGTATGCCCGGTAGCCGGAGGCGGATAACCATCCGCATGCCGGAATGAAAAAGCGCGTCGTCCTGGGAATTGAGACATCCGGAGAAACATGCCGGGTGGCGCGCCTGGAAGTCACAGGCAATCCGCAGACTGCCGCCGAGATTTTGTTGAAATCGGTGATAACCGAAAGGAATTATTCCGGTGATGCCTCCCGCCATTCGGAAATGCTCTGGTCGCTGCTGGAGGGGGTATTGTCCGGGCAGGGGAATCCCAAAAGCCGCCGCGAAAAAAAGGGAATGGCTCCGCTTTCTGCTGTTGACCTCATTGCGGTGTCCATTGGCCCCGGTTCGTTTACCGGTCTTCGGGTTGGACTGGCCACAGCCAAGGTGTTTGCCCATTTTGGGAATATCCCGCTGGTGGGTGTCCCCACAATGGAAGCCGCCGCGGAGGATGCCTCAATCCGGACCGGCCAGAGGGAAGTGCTTTGTGCTCTTGACGCCCGCCGGGGCGAAGTCTATGCATCCCGGTTCCGGCGGTCGGGCATGTTCCTGCGGGCATCCGGCGGAATACGGATATGCCAGATGGAAGAGGCGCGCCGCGGATTGCCTGAAGATGTCCTGGTGGCAACCGAGCCGCCCCGGGCTGCGGTTATTGCAGCATTAGGACTGGCCCGGTTTGTCGCAGGCAAGAGAGATGACTCCCGCACACTCATTCCCGTATATATCCGCCGGCCAGCGGCGGTTGAGCGGAGGTTGCGGGAAGTAAAGAGAAATAAGAACATTAAGAAATGATGACCCCATTCCAAGAGACCCCATTTCCAGTCCAGGACTCTTAATAGATACGCAAATAGCAGGCACGACCCCCAATGCCCAAATCCCCCCGGAGGAAAGGTTGATGGCAGCCGCTTATATGTGTGTTAGTATGTTTATGGATGTAGTCTCTTTTGAGACTACAATAACTGGAGGCAAAAGATGAGTGTGGCGGGACTGCTTAAGGCAAAACATGTCGGTGTGCGGGAGTTAAAGGAGCACCTGTCAGGGTTCTTAAAGGGGGGCCAACCACTCGTTGCCACTGACCACGGCACCCCCACGCATTTCGTCGTTCCCTACGGAGAAATGATTGAAATCGTGGAAATGCTTGAGGAACTCTCCGATCCTGAACTGGTCAGGCGGGTCCAGGAGGCCAGATCAGCCCAGCAGAAGGGCGGGTGGGTCCCGGCATCCCGCCTGTTTGCGAAGTTGAGGCGGCGGCCGGGGAAACGGGAATGACCGGGAATCGCGGCTAGTTAGTCCGTGCTATTTACAATCGGGTTTGCCAGTGAGGCTATAGAGAAACGCTTTGAGAAAGACCTGGATAGGATCGACCGGGTAGCGCAGGAACGGATTATGTCGGCTATTGAGGGCCTGTCAACCGAACCCCGGCCCCCGGGGAAGAAATTCAAGCTGTTGAAACCTCCTGTCGCGATTTTCAGCTTTGTGGCTGAATACCGGCTTCGGGTTGGTGGCTGGAGGATTCTATACAACCTCGACGACAAGGCTGGCCGGATATTCCTGATTGCCATCAGGCGACGGTCCGAAAAGACCTATGGATAAAATAGGAATGGGTCAAATAGGAATGGGGTCATGCATAATATTATAAGATTCTCGGTAAGAGTTATTAATGGAGGGATTCTGTCATTTCAATCTCTATAGAACGGTTAACCCGCGAAAATATTGACCAGGTTACCGAACTGGAACGAATCGTGTTTTCCGGTCGTGACCCGTGGCCCCGACCCGCCTTTCTTACAGAACTCCGCAATCCCGATTCGGTTTGGTTTGTGGCGCTGGAGGGGGAAATGGTTGTTGGATATGGCGGGGGCTGGTGTGTTCCTCCCGAATTTCACCTGCTCAATCTGGGGGTTCATCCGGATTTTCGCCGTATGGGCCTGGCCCGGGACATCCTGAAGGCGGTATTTTCAGCGGGAGAAAGCCGTAAGTGCGGGACCGTGGTTTTGGAGGTCCGGCACGACAATGCGGAAGCAATACGGCTTTATGAAAAACTGGGGTTTGTGAAAGTCGCCTCCCGGGCCAAATATTACACCGCCGGGGAGGATGCCCTCGTGTATATCAGGAATCAGAGTGCTGGAGGATTTCCTCCAGCGTAGTTGCTCCCGCCAGCATCTTCTGGATTGCATCTTCGTATATTCCGACCATTCCCGCCCTGAGGGCGGCCTGCCGGATAATTGGGGCGGGACGGCGTTCCACCACCATGTCCCTCATTTCATCATTCATTTCAAGGACCTCGGCGATAACCATGCGGCCCCGGTATCCGGTATTGAAGCAGTTCCGGCATCCCTTGCCCCGGGCGGAATGAACCATGCCCTGGCGCATCTGGGGTGGCAGTCCCTCGATATCAGTTCCCGAGAATGAAATGGGTTCTTTGCATTTAGGACAGATAGTGCGCACCAGCCTCTGGGCAACGATGCACCGGAGTGTTGAGGCGATGAGGGCGGGGTCGGCTCCCAGGTCGAGCAGGCGCGCCACGGCAGAGGGGGCATCGTTGGTGTGGAGGGTGGAAAAGACCAAGTGACCCGTCAGTGAGGCGCGGATGGCTATCTGTGCCGTCTCGAGATCGCGGATTTCTCCGATCATTATGATGTCGGGATCCTGCCGCATTATTGAGCGCAGCAGGGCGCCAAAGGTCAGGTCGATTTCGGCGTTCACCTGATGCTGGGAAATGCCGTCCAACTGATATTCAACCGGGTCTTCGACGGTTACCACATTCTTTTCCCGGACATTGAGTGAAGACAGGGCGCTGTATAGGGTGGTTGTTTTACCGGAACCTGTCGGTCCGGTGAGGATTACGATGCCATGGGGCCGGGTAATATGGCGCCTGATGCTGGCCAGATCGCGCTGGGAAAAGCCGAGCTGGGGCAGGTCTAAAACAACTGCTCCCTTATCCAGTATCCGCATTACCACCTTTTCCCCGTAATAACCGGGGTTGGTGGCGACACGGAAATCGATTTCCCTTCCTTCAACCTTGATGTGGAAACTGCCGTCCTGCGGCATGCGTTTTTCGGTGATGTCGAGTTTGCACATTATCTTTATGCGCGAAATGACGCCCGGAGCCAGGGCAAAAGGAATCTGCTGCATTTCATGGAGGATGCCGTCGATGCGGTAACGCACATTAAGGTTGGCCTTGGTGTATTCCAGGTGGATGTCGGATACCCGGCGCTGGAGGGCCTGAAGTATCAGCAGATTTACGGCCTTCACGGCGGGCGCCTGTTCGGCGACCTCATCGAGGCTTTCGATTTCCAGGCCGAGTTTCCTGGTCAGTTGCAGCCCCTGATCGGTTACTCCCGTCATAAGGCGCTGAATCATCTGTTCGCGCCAGTATTCGTGGTATTCCGCAAGGGTCTTGCGTATGGCGCCCCGGGCGCCCAG
>Ga0315272_10000669_pt1 | contig 17306 bp, 18 predicted proteins | sample C3_middle_MG_FD_203918 | JGI IMG/M metagenome (GOLD analysis project Ga0315272, IMG submission 203918) | Sediment microbial communities from Yellowstone Lake, YNP, Wyoming, USA - C3_middle | ecosystem: Environmental > Aquatic > Freshwater > Lake > Sediment | place: USA: Wyoming | collected...
CCATCGTGAAGACTCCTCTTCGTGCGCTTGGCGGCTCACGTCTTGGAGTTTTCCGATGGACTGCCGGAAATGTCAAACTGCTACTGCCACCCCGGCAAAGCCGGGGGATCTCCTATGGTTTTTTAGTCCCATCCACCGTTCCCTGGCGGTCGCCGCTCCGCGTGTGGAGCGCTGGTATCAGGCGCAGGATGGCGATGTCCCGCTGAAAGCGTACGTGCCCGGGCGGCGTGAACCAGCACGTCCCCGCCGAGTCGCCGCTGACGCGGCGATGAAGTTACGGGCCGATCTGGAGATCGGCGTTCCCAGGCGTTGCCGACCGATCTGGAGCTGGGCGGTCCCGGAAGCCGTGTCACTGCGGCCCGGTTTGGGCATCCAAAAGGAAAGGGAACTACGGCAAGCCCTTTTGTCGTAGTAAACTACGGGGAAGTCGGAATGGCCTTTTGCACACAATGCGGCAGCCGGGTGGACGACCGCGATCTGTTCTGCGCGGAGTGCGGCGCCGCCCAGGGTGGCCGCGCCACGGGCACCCGTCCGGCGGGGCCTCCGCCTGCGGCCAGTTCCTCGTTTTCGCCTCCTCCTCCGAGGCCTGCCGGTGCGCTGCATTCCACGCCCGAGTTCATGTCCGGTTGGGAAGATAACAAGGTAGCCGGGCTGTGCTACATTCCTTTCGTCGGTTGGATCTTTGCGATTGTCGTCCTCGCCGCCGAACGCTTCCGGAACGCCACCGAAGTCCGGTTCCACGCTTTCCAGGGCCTTTATCTTTTTGTCGTTTTTCTGATCTTGAAGTGGGTCTTCGATCCAATCGCCTCCCATAACAGATCCATGGAACAGATCAACGACCTCATTCAGCTATTGGTCATCGGCGGCGGGATCTTCATGCTCGTCAAGACCAATCAGGGGAGCCTGATCCGTCTGCCGTTCCTGGGAGAGCTTGCCGATAAGTCAGTTTCCGAGCAGCGCTAGACGGGCAGCGAAGCGACGTCGTTTTGAGACCATCGTGGTATAATTATTCATCGGATTGAATAATTAGTCTTTCTCGCCAGGAGGGCCTCGTAGCCATGCCAACGCATTCCCAATCTGCACTCCCGAAGTCGATCAAGGCCGGTATCGTGGGATTCCGCGGCTACAGCGGGATGGAGTTGCAACGCCTGCTTGGCGCGCATGCCCGGGTGGATCCGTGGCTTCTGGAGCACCGGCAGGACGCGGCTCCGGAGGTTCATCCGGTCGGCCGCCCCGGGCCTCCCAGGATTCCCGCCAACGCCGAGGCGGCTTCCGAGGCCGGGCTCTCGGTGGTCTTCCTGGCGACTCCGCCGGAGGTATCGCTGGAACTGGTTCCCGCCCTGCTCGCCCGCGACATTCGCGTAGTGGACCTGAGTGGAGCGTTTCGTCTCCGTACGGCGGAGAACTATCAGACCTGGTACAAGGAGACGCACACGCAGCCGGCGCTGCTGGCCGAAGCCGTCTACGGATTGCCGGAGTTCTACCGGAGCCTCGTGCCCGGCGCGCGCCTGGTTTCCAATCCGGGCTGCTACCCGACCGCCGCAAACCTGGCCATCCGGCCGCTGGTGAAGGCAGGCGTGGCGGATCTCGCCCGGGGCATCGTCTGCGACGCCAAGTCGGGGGTCAGTGGGGCGGGGCGGAAACCGAGCCTCAAGACCAGTTTTTGCGAAATCACCGAAAATTTCTCGGCGTACTCGATCCTCAACCATCGCCACGTGCCCGAGGTGCTGATGAATTCGGGTCTGGACGAAGGGGATTTCAGCTTCACGGCGCACCTGCTGCCCATCGACCGGGGGATTCTCGAAACCGTGTACTTCCGCGCTCAGGGCATCGCTTCGGTGGAGGAGTTAGCCGCCGTCTACCACAAAGCCTACGCGCACGAGCCGTTCGTACGTCTGTATGCTCCTGGCATAATGCCCGATTTGCACGGTGTAAATCGTACAAATTATTGCGATATCGGCGTTTCATTTGACGCAAAAACGGGTCGCGCAGTGGTGGTGGCGGCAATCGACAACCTGGGCAAGGGCGCGGCCGGCCAAGCCATACAAAACATGAATCTCATGCTCGGCTTTCCGGAGACGGAGGGCCTGCTGTGAGGGTGCTGGTCAAGCTCGGCGGGACCTTGCTCGACGATCCCGCCGCACGGGCCTCGTTGGCCCTGCAGATTGCCGCGGCGTGCCGGGAGGCCTCCGTGGTGGTGGTTCATGGGGGCGGCAAGCAAATGACGCGGTTCCTGGCCGAGCGCGGCGTGCAAAGCCGCTTCGTGGGCGGACTGCGGGTGACTACGCCCGAGGTGGTCGACGCGGTTCTGAAAGTCTTCGCGGGCAGCGTGAACAAGCAACTGGTCGGCGCGCTGCGCGCTGCCGGCGCACCGTCGGCCGGGCTCAGCGGCATTGACGGCGGCCTGGCCGTGGCCGAGCAGATGAACCCGGATCTGGGCGCCGTGGGACGCATCGTGCGCGCCGACGCGCGCATTCTCGACACGCTGCTCGACGGCGGATTTCTGCCCGTGGTCGCCTGCGTGGCAGGCGGAGAGCCGGGTTCCGAAGCCGTCTACAACGTCAACGCGGACCAGATGGCCGTAGCTTGTGCAGCCGCCTGGGGAGCCGACCGGCTGCTCTTCCTGACCGATGTTCCCGGCGTCAAAGGCGCCAATGATTCCGTTATCGCCAGACTGACGCCGGCGGGCGCACGCGAGCTGATCCAGAGCGGCGTGGCCACGGGCGGCATGCAGGCCAAGCTCGAGTCCGCGTGCGCGGCGCTCGAGCAGGGCGTAGGCGAGGTGCGAATTGCGCCAGGCGCGGAACCGGGCATTCTCGGACGGTTGCTCCGAGGAGAAGCTCCGGGCACCGCACTTGTGGCCGAGGCGGCCGCCCCATGACTTTGCGGAAGGCGAAGATGGGCGATATTCCCGCGCTGACGGCGCTGATTAACGGCTTCGCCCGGGCTGGCTCGATGCTGCCCCGCACCGAGTTCGAGCTTTCCGAGGGCATTCGCGATTTCACCGTCGCGCTCGAGGACGACCGGATTGTCGGCTGCGCGGGACTGCACTTCTACGGACCAACCCTGGCCGAGGTTCGCTCGCTGGCGGTGGATCCGTCACGGCAAAAGACGGGTGCGGGCCAGGCCCTGATGGAGGCGCTGGAGCGGGAAGCCCGCGAGTTCGACCTCGATGCCGTGTTCGCATTCACGTACGTGCCGGGATTCTTCGCGAAGATGGGCTACCACGAGGTCGAACGCGGTGACCTTCCGCTCAAGGCATGGAAGGACTGCCTGCGCTGTCCGAAATTCCAGGCCTGCGACGAAATTGCGGTTCTGAAGGTGCTGAAGCCCGGAGTATCCCTAGTTCATTCCGGGTTAAACCCGGGGCTTCCCTCCGAGCTGCGACCGGAGCTCCACGCCGCGCCCATCGAACAAAAGCTGATCCAGCTCTCCGCTCTGCGCCGGAACTGAAGGCGGCAGACGCTCCGCCTTCGCGCTGCCCCACCGAAGTCGTGAAATTTTCTCAATAATCGTACCTCCTATTACCACACTCTGAAGCAGATTTAACGGGACATTATTCGCACTTAGCCCAATTTACGGACGGCTTTGCCGTCCCCTGTCTAATGGGTTGAGAGTTTTTGAACGATGCCACACCTAATTGGTAGAAGGGTAGGGTAGAAGCCGCCATGCGAGCCCTGACAGTCGAGATCCAGAATGCGAGAGGGCGCATCCTGTGCAGCACAATCTTTCGTCCATGTGGCAAGAAGTTGCTGGCAAAAGGCCATCAGCTTACGGACGACGACGTCCTCCTGCTCCAAACGGAGGGACTGGATCAGGTTTGGGTGACCGAGTTGGAGGAGGGTGAGGTCTCCGAGGACGATGCTGTCATTCAGATTGCAGGCGCCGTCGGGTGCGGGTCGCTCGAACTGCGATTCGCGCCCGGAGGGCGTGCGAACCTGTTCACGACGGAACCCTCGTGCGTTTTGGTGGACGACGAACTGCTTCGCCAATTGAACTGCACCGCCAGCGTCGTCATCGCCACTCTGACAAATTACACGTACGCCGCCGCCGGGGTCCGGATTGCCACGGTGAAGAGCGCCCCATTCGCTGTTCCTTCACTTCAGATTGAGGCGCTGCTCTCGATGCTCAAAGAGCGCGGTCCCCTGCTCCAGGCGCGGCCGGTACGCTCGCCGTCGCTTGGGGTGCTCTATACCGACCCGGCCAATGGCGACAAGGCCCGTCAACAATTGGAGAGCGTTGTGCGGCAGAAGGTCGAGCGATTTGCCGGCCTGCGGCGGTTTGCGGCTACTTGCGTTGAGGAGGAAGCCGCGGCGGCGCGCGCACTGGACGCCATGCTGCGCTACCGGCCCACGGCCATCCTGGTAGCCTCCACCACCGCACCTTCCGGACCCGACGACGCCGTCGGCCGGGCCATGTTGCGGATTGGCTGCCACATTGAGCGCTTCATGGCGCCAGTGGAGCCCGGCAATCTGCTCCTGCTCGGTTACAAAGACGAGACTCCGATTGTCTCTGCACCAGCTTGTTTCCGATCTCCGAAGATCAATATCGTGGACCAGGTCCTGCCGCCCATCCTGTCCCGCTACAGAGTGTCCGGCTGGGAAATCGCCTGCCTGGGACACGGAGGACTGCTGGCCTGAGCGGCGAAGCCACCGCTCCCTGACGGCTGCGGTGTTTGTTGCGCCGGGGCGCGCGCGAGGGGTAGCCTCGAAACGAAGAGGATCATCCAGAGGATTCGCCCGGACGCGCAGTGGTGCGTGCGAATCCGCATTCCAAGAGATCTTCGCGGAGGCCTGTCATCAGCTACGCTCAGGGTGTCTGGCGCGACATCGAACTCATCCGGCAGCAAGCGCCGCTGGTCCACAACATCACGAATTTCGTCGTCATGAACTCGACCGCCAACGCGCTGCTGGCGCTTGGCGCTTCGCCTGTGATGGCGCACGCCTTGGAAGAAGTGGAAGAGATGGCCGGCATTGCCGGCGCGCTGGTACTGAACATCGGAACGCTCAGCGCGGCCTGGGTGGACGCGATGGTCCTGGCCGGGCGGCAGGCCAATCGCAAAGGCGTGCCAGTGGTGATTGACCCGGTGGGCGCGGGGGCGACCAGCCTGCGCAACCAGACGATGAAGCGACTGCTCGCGGAAGTGCGGCCCGCCGTCATTCGCGGCAACGCGTCGGAGATCCGCGCGCTGTACTACGTCGAACGCGGGACCAAGGGCGTGGACAGCAGGCACACTCCGGAGCAGGCCCTCACCGCGGCCAGGGCCCTCGCGGGGGCGCTTCAATGCGTCGTTTGCACCAGCGGCGAGACCGACGTGATTGTTTCCACGCAAGGCGCGATTCGCATCTCGAACGGTCATCCGATGATGTCCCGCGTCACGGGTCTGGGGTGCACGGCAACGGCCTTGATTGGCGCCTTCGCCGCGGTGAATCGATCGCCATTGCAGGCCACGGCGCACGCCATGGTCGTGATGGGCGTCGCGGGAGAGATCGCCGCCGCGCATTCGCCCGGACCGGGCAGCCTGCAAGTCAATTTCCTCGACGCGCTCTACCAACTCGAAGCCGCGGATATCGAGGGCCGCCTCAAGCTCAGCGTCGAGTGACACGGCCGGGCCATGAAGCGAAGCATCGACTGGAGCCTCTATCTCGTGACAGACCGCCCGCTCTCGCTCGGGCGTCCGATTGAGGAGATCGTCGCAGCGGCGGTCGATGGCGGCGTGACGGCGGTTCAACTGCGGGAAAAGGAATGCTCCGCACGCGAATTCGTCGCGCTGGCCCGCCATCTGAAGAAACTGCTCACTCCGCGCGGCGTGCCGCTGCTCATCAACGACCGCATCGACGTGGCGCTCGCCGCCGGAGCCGACGGCGTGCACATCGGCCAATCCGACATGGCCTATCGAGACGCGCGTGCGCTGCTGGGCGTAGATGCGTTGATCGGATTGTCCGTCGAGACGCCCATGCAAGCCGCCGAGGCCGAAGACTGGGACTGCGACTATCTTGGCGTCGGGCCCATCTTCCCGACCGCTACGAAGTCCGACGCTGCGCCCGCCTGGGGACTCGTTCAATTGGCCGAATTGCGCAGGACGTCCCGGCGCCGGCTGGTCGCCATCGGGGGCATCAACGCGTCGAATGCCGCCCTGGTCGCCTCGGCGGGCGCGGACGGACTGGCCGTGGTCTCCGCCATTTGTTCGGCGCCGGACCCGCGCGCCGCCGCCGCCAACCTGCGCAGGCTGATTGAAGACGCCCGTGTCCGCAACTCTCGCTGATCCCGTTATGCGCCTCCGCGCAGAGCTATAATCGAACCAACTTCGAGTTGGATCAGAGGGATGCAATGGCAGTATCGTTTACGACGGAGCTCGCCTCGCCCGGCGGAATCGCCACGGAACGGGTGAACGACTTCAGCATTCAAGTGGCTACCGTGAATGGTTCCGGCAGCCAAACCGCCAACACAGTGCTCATGCGCACCATCTTCCAGATGGGCGTGCCGGTCTCGGGCAAGAACCTTTTCCCATCGAACATCGCCGGGCTGCCGACATGGTTCACCATTCGCGCCAGCCGGCGGGGCTACATCGGGCGCAAGAAGGAAATCGACTTTCTTGTGGCGATGAACGCCGAGACGGCGAATGAGGACGTCGACGAACTCGCGCCGGGCTCGGCCGTGGTCTACGACGAGCCGCTGCGGCTGAACGAGCGCAGGAGCGACCTGCACTTCTACCCGGTGCCGTTCGACAAACTCGTCGGGCCGGTCTGCCCGGAAGCGAAATTGCGCAAGCTCGTGCGCAACATGATTTACGACGGCGTGGTAGCGCAGCTGCTCGGCCTCGATCTGGAAGAGGTGCACATCGCGCTCAAGCGCCAGTTCGGCGCGCGTAAGCAGAAGGCCGCGGAACTGAATTGGAACGCTGTTCTTGCCGGAGAGGAGTACGCGCGCGCGCACCTCGTCAAAAGCGATCCATTCCGCATCCAAAGGATGAACGAGAACGCCGGCAAGATCATTATCGACGGCAACTCGGCGGCGGCCATGGGCTGCATGTTCGCCGGCGTCACGGTGGTGACCTGGTATCCCATCACGCCGTCCTCGTCTCTGGTGGAGACGCTGATCTCCTACATGAAGCGCTACCGCATAGACAAGGAGACGGAGAAGGCGACCTATGCCGTTGTGCAGGCCGAAGACGAACTCGCGGCCATCGGCATGGTGATCGGCGCGTCGTGGGCGGGCGCGCGGGCGATGACGGCCACGTCAGGGCCGGGCATCTCGTTGATGTCGGAATTCGTAGGGCTGGCCTACTATGCCGAGATTCCGGCCGTGATCTGGGACATCCAGCGTGTCGGGCCGTCCACCGGATTGCCCACGCGCACGCAACAGTGCGACATCCTCAAGAACGCGGTGCTCTCGCATGGCGACACGCGCCATCCCGTGCTCTTCCCTTCCTCGCCCGAGGAGTGTTTCTCGATGGCGACCACGGCGTTCGACCTGGCCGAGCAGTTCCAGACGCCCGTGTTTGTGAACTCCGATCTCGACCTGGGCATGAACAACTGGATGTCGGACGCCTTCGAATATCCCGAGGCGCCGCAGAAGCGCGGCAAGGTTCTGACCAAGGAGGACCTCGACCGCCTGGGCGGCTTCGGGCGCTACACCGACGTCGATGGAGACGGGGTCGGCTGGCGCACGCTGCCCGGCACGGCCCATCCGGCGGCGGCGTATTTCACGCGCGGCAGCGGGCACGACGGCAAAGCGGCGTACACGGAAAAACCCGCGGAGTACGTGGCGAACGTGGACCGGCTGTTGCGCAAGTTCGAATCGATCCGCGCCGCCCTTCCCCGCCCCATCGTGGACGAGCGCGAGGGCGCGAAGATCGGGATCGTTTACTGCGGCACTTCGAAGTACGGCTGCGAAGAGAGCCGCGATGAGTTGCGGGAGGAACTCGGCATCGAGACGAGTTCCCTGCGGCTGCGCGCCTATCCGTTCCATCCCGATCTTCGGGATTTTATCGAGCGGCACGAACGCGTCTACGTCGTGGATCAGAATCGCGACGGCCAGTTGCATGGTTTGATGCGGCTCGATCTCGATCCAGCGCTGACTGCTAAACTGCGCGGCGTCCGGCACTACAATGGCCTGCCGTTGGATGCGCGCAGCGTGACCGAAGAGATCGTCCGTCAGGAGGGAATATGAGCACCATTCCAGCAACGCCTCCCAGGAAGACGAACCGCATCGGGCTGGAAGTCCTCAACTATCGCGGGTCGAAGACTACGCTGTGCGCCGGTTGCGGTCACAACTCCGTCTCCGAACGCCTGGTGGAGTGTTTCTTCGAGATGGGCATCGAGCCGTGGCGCGTGGCGAAGTTCTCGGGTATCGGATGCTCCTCGAAGTCACCCGCGTACTTCCTGAGCATGTCGCACGGATTCAACAGCGTGCACGGGCGCGCGCCGGCAGTATCTACGGGCGCCATGCTCGCCAATAAATTCCTACTGGGCATTGTTGTCACTGGCGACGGCGACACAGCGTCGATCGGCATCGGCCAGTACATCCACATGCTGCGCCGCAATGTCCCGCTCGTTTACATCATCGAGAACAACGGTGTCTACGGTCTGACCAAGGGGCAGTTCTCCGCCACGTCGGACTCCGGCGCGAAGTCGAAGAGCGGCGTCATCAACGAATTGCAGCCGGTGGACTGCTGCGTCGAGGCGATTCAGATCGGCGCCACATTTGTCGCGCGCTCGTTTTCGGGCGATAAGAAGCAGTTGCAGGCGCTGCTCAAGACGGCCATCGCGCATCGCGGACTGTCGGTGATCGACGTGATCTCGCCCTGCGTGACCTTCAACGACCACGAAGGCTCCACCAAGAGTTACAGCTACATGAAGGACCACGAAGAGCCGCTGCAAGAGCTCGATTTCGTGCCGTACTTCCAGGACATCGAGGTGGAGATCGAAGAGGGCGCGGTGCAGGAGATTGAGATGTACGACGGCTCGCGTCTGCTGCTCCACAAACTGGGGCACGACTACGATCCGACCGACCGGCTCAAGGCGCTCAGCACCATTCAGGCGTCCAAGGATGCCAAGGAAGTACTCACCGGCGTGCTGTACCTGGACGCCGGGCGAGAGAACTTCCTGGAGATGCTGAACACCGTGGACGAGCCGCTGGTGACGCTGCCGCAATCCAAAACTCGGCCGCCGCGCGCGGTACTCGATGAACTGATGGAGGAGTTGCGCTGACCTGGCTTCCATCGGCCGTTGTGCTGACGGCCGCTCTCTGTGCGGCCGACGCATTTGCCGCCAGCCCCGTGTTCTTCCAGCGCGGGATCAGCTTCACGGCGGAGGGTCCAGACGGATACGGCAACGCCGAAGTTGCCGCGCACTTCTTCGACGAGTTTCGCAGCAAGGGTGTCAACTCGATTGCGCTGGTGCCGTACGGCTTCTCGCCTCCCGGCACCACGCACATCCGCTTCAACATGGGCATGGAGCGCAGCGAAGACGTTGCGAAGCTGGTCGCGCTGGCCCATCAAAAAGGCTTGAAGGTGATGTGGAAGCCCCAACTCTGGGTGCCGCGCGGCTTTCCGGGCGACCTCGCCTTCGAGCGACCCGCCGAGCGCGCCGAGTGGTTCGCCGAGTACGGCCGCTTCCTGCATCACCACGCCGAATATGCGCAACGCTCGGGCGCCGATGTCCTTTGCATCGGTCTTGAGTTCGTCAAACTCAGCTGCTATACGGCGGAGTGGCGCAAGCTGATTGCGGAAACGCGGGTCACATTCAAGGGCCTGCTTACCTACGGCGCTGCGCAGGGTAAAGAAGTCGAGGGCGTGGCATTCTGGGACGCCCTGGACTTCATCGGGATCAGCGAGTATTACCCCTTACCCGACAGTCTGGACACAACCGAAGTCGTCAGGAAGATCGAGACCATCCAGAGACGCTGGGGCAAGCCCGTTGTGTTCGTCGAGTCGGGCTTCCCGGCCGTGCGGAACGCCCAGCGCGCGCCGTGGGAAGATTCGAGCGCACCAGCGTCTCCGCAGGCGCAGGCGCGTTGTTACGAGGCGATTCTGAAAGCCTTTTACTACAAACCCTGGTTCGAGGGCGTGTATTGGTGGAAGGTGGGAACGAACGGGAATGCGGGCGCGCACTCCCCGTGGGGTTTGCCGGCCATGGACGTGGTCGAGCGCTGGTACAAGCGTGGACGTTGATCCAACCGCCAATCTCACAGATTTATTGTGTTGAAATGCTGGATTTCCGCCACGCAGGTCAATCGCGCCGCATCCAACAACCAAGATCTCGGAGCGAGACGCCGGACAGCCTCCAGTGCGAGGCGCAACAGGAGGTCCGATGGCGAAGGTGTTGGTAATTGGAGGAACGGGGACGGTCGGAAGCGCGACCGTTCGCGAGTTGCTCAAGCGGGGCGAGGCTGTTCGGGTCATGACCCGGACAGTGGAGAAAACGCGCGCGCTGCCGCCAGGGGTGGAGGGCGTCGTCGGGAGCATGAAGGAGCCCGAGACGTTACCTGGCGTGCTGCGCGGCGTGGAGCGGCTGTTTCTGATTACGCCCCTGGACCGCGATGAAACGCAGCAGGGCATCGAAGCCGTGGACGCGGCCGTCGCGGCCGGTGTCGAGCGCATTGTGTACCTGAGCGTGCACCGCGCGGATGCGGGCGTGCGGATCCCGCACTTTGCGTCGAAGCTGCCGGTGGAAGGCGTCATTCAGTCCAGCGGCGTGGGCTATACCATCCTCCGTCCGAATAATTTCTATCAGAACGATCTGGGATTGCTGGACGCCATCCGCGCAGGTTACTATCCGCAACCGATGGGCGGCGTGGGATTGCATCGCGTCGACGTGCAGGACATCGCCGAGGCCGCGGCTATCGCACTCACGGAGACCGGCCATGCGGGCCGCACCTATTCGCTCGTCGGCCCCGAGGCATTCACCGGCGAGCGGACCGCCGAAATTTATGCTCGTCATCTCGGACGGCCGGTGCACTATACAGGCGACGATCTGAAGGCTTTCAGCGCCGCCATGCAGGGCGCGATGCCGGGCTGGCTGGTGCGCGATCTCACCATCATGTACGACTATTTTCAACGCGAGGGATTGCTCGCGACCCAGGCGGAGATCGACGAACTGACGACGCTGCTGCGTCACGCTCCGAGGCGCTTTGACGATTTCGTTCAGGCCGCGCTCACGGCCCGGTAGAGGCTCTTCCTAAATGGAGAAACCGGACTGGCGGCCGCCAACTCAGCGTCAGCCGTAAGCGACCGGGTTGTGCTCGAGCCACTGTTCGTCGCGGGTGACTTTGACGTTCCGCACCGCGCCGCTTGCAGCCGCCGCGATGAGACGGCGGGAACCCCACGCCATCAGCCCGCCCAAAGCCAGGGCTCCACCAACCAGCGCACCCGCCAGGGCGCTCTGAATGGGCTTTTCTTCTTCCACGAGAAAGCCCCCGATGGACCCGACGCACGCTCCGATCGCGGCCGCGCGCCAGGCGTTATGCGCCGCGAGCGTAAGGTCCGACTGAACCTCCTCCGCGTGCAGAATGCTGGTCACGGCGCGATGCGCGCCGGCATATCCGGAGTCCAGCAATTCCTTGCCGTCAGATACGTTCGATTTCAGCCACTTGTCGACTTTCATAACAGGCCTGTCTTCATTATCACCAGATTCCGGCCACCCTGGACCGATTCTTCGTCTCCGGCGCCGCGCAAGTTACATTGCAGGCGGGCGGCAGACGGCACGAAGCCGGCGCTCACACTTGGGATTGCCGTCTTTCTGCCCGGAGGGAAGCGGCGTGAGCGGCCAGCCCTGTTGACGGGAAACGGTACGCTCGCGGCCTGCGTCCATGAGACATCTCTGAAGACTGGGATGACGACGGGCAGGTTTTCCTGCCGGTCCATTCCGGCTTGCTCTACTTCCGGTTACCATCAAAGGACAGTCTGCCTCGTTCCATGGTCTTAACGACACCCATTTTGTTTGCTTTCCTCGCCTTCGCGCCTCCATCCGCCACGAACCCGCAGGCGCACCCGGCGGAGACGCCGATCGAGTTGGGCTACAGGCAAATGTATGACCTGGAGTTCGATGCGGCGCGTCAGACCTTCGCGGCGTACAAGTCGCAGAACCCGGACGATCCTGTCGGGCCTGTCTCCATGGCGGCGGCGTATCTTTTCGCCGAATTCGACAGGCTCCGCATTCTGCAGTCCGCGTTCTTCGTCCACGACGAGAATTTTCGTGGAGAGCATAGCCCGCTGGGCCCCTCGCAAGGAATGCGAGCCGCCTTCGACCGGGAGATTGATCTGGCGCAACGGATCGCCTCGCGCCGGCTGGCATCGAACCCGAGGGACACCAATGCGCTGTTTGCGAGCGTCCTCGCGCTCGGGCTGAGTTCCGACTATGCGGGATTGATTGAGAAGCGGGACCTCGCCGCACTGTCCGCGATGAAGCAAAGCCGCCAGTTGTCGGAAAAGCTGCTGAGCATCGATCCGCACTACTACGACGCTTATATCGCCGGCGGCGTCGAGAACTACATACTCAGCCAGAAGGGTCTGGCGCTGCGCTGGCTGCTGCGCCTCGGTGGCGCGGAGACCGACAAGGCGGAAGGCCTGCGGCGCGTCAAGCTCACGGCCGAGAAGGGCCACTACCTGAAGCCCTTCGCCCGCCTGCTCGTCGCAGTGGCTGCGCTCCGGGATGGAGACATCGCGACGGCGAAGAACATCCTGGGCGATCTCTCCCAACAATTCCCGCACAATCGTCTATACTCCGAAGAGCTTTCCAGGCTTCGATAGAATACAACCCACATCATGCATATCGCCAGCGTCGCCAGCGCATTCCCTGAATATGAATACAGCCAGGAGGTTCTGCTCAATGCGTTTCTCGCGCATTGGGGCCACCGGCTGGAGAACCCGCTCTTCCTGCAGCGCCTGCACGGCGCCGTGGGTGTGGAGACACGCCACCTTGCATTGCCGGTGGAAGAGTACCCGGGGCTGACCAGTTGGGGCACGGCGAACAATCATTGGATCCGGGTCGCCGTCGATCTGGCCGAGAAGTGCCTGGGCCAGGCGCTCGAACGCGCCGGCATCGACAAGAGCGCGCTGGGCGCGATCTATTTCGTTTCGGTGACGGGTATTTCGAGCCCCTCCGTGGAGGCGCGACTCATCAACCGGATGCGCCTGCCGGTGAACGTGAAGCGCGTTCCGATCTTCGGCCTGGGATGCGTGGCGGGAGCGGCGGGTATCGCCCGTTGCGCCGATTACGTGAAGGCGTATCCAGGTCAGGTGGCGGCGCTGATCTCCGTGGAACTCTGCTCGCTGACTTTGCAACATGACGACTTTTCGGCTGCGAACCTGATCTCGACGGGCCTGTTCGGCGATGGCGCGGCGGCGGTGCTGGTGGCCGGGGCGGATGTGCCCACGAACGGGCCGAAAATCCTCGCAACCAAGTCGATTTTCTATCCGGACTCCGAGCACGTGATGGGCTGGGATATCTCCGAGAAGGGCTTCAAAATCGTGCTCTCGAAAGAGGTGCCGTACGTTGTCGAGAAGCACCTGTGCGAGGATGTCGATGCGTTCCTCGCGGAACATGCCTTAACGCGCGCCGACATCGGCTGCTGGGTGGTGCATACCGGCGGGCCGGCGGTGCTGGAAGCGACCCAGAAGGCGCTCGACCTACCTGATGGCGCTCTGGACCCGTCCTGGACTTGTCTGAAGCGCATGGGTAACCTGTCGTCGGCCTCGGTGCTCTGCGTGCTCGAAGAGATCATGCAGAACCGCCGGCCGAAATCGGGCACCTGGAGCGTGCTGGCGGCCATGGGACCGGCATTTTGCTCGGAACTGCTGCTGTTGAAGTGGTGAGGTCCGGGATGAAGGAAGAAGGTGGTGCTGGAGGAGGGGGTCGAACCCTCATGACCGTAAAGGCCGCGGGATTTTGAGTCCCGTGCGTCTGCCAGTTCCGCCACTCCAGCCCGAAGAAAGCAGACTCGTTTCGAGTATAACATTCGGTGGCGCCCTGGCTCTTTGCTAGAACAGTTCTCAGGAGGTGTTCGTGGAAAAACGTAAGCTGGGCAACAGCGATCTGATGATCACGCCCGTGGGCGTGGGCTCCTGGGCCATCGGCGGCGGAGGGTGGGCTTTCGCCTGGGGGCCCCAGGACGACAGTCAGTCGATTGCCGCGATTCGCGCGGCGCTCGAAGCCGGATTCAACTGGATCGACACCGCGGCTGTTTACGGCCTGGGCCATTCCGAAGAAATTGTCGCGCAGGCGCTCGAAGGTATCTCGCCCAAACCCTATGTCTTCACCAAGTGCGAACGCGCGTGGGATGAGCAGCGCAAGATCACGCCCCGGTTGAAGCGCGATTCCATCCGGTTGGAATGTGAGAACAGCCTGCGGCGCCTCAAGGTGGACGTAATCGACCTCTACCAGATCCATTGGCCGGAACCCGACGAAGACATCGAAGAGGGTTGGGAGACGATGCTCCGCCTCAAGGAAGAGGGCAAGGTGCGCTGGGTGGGCGTATCGAACTTCAACGTCAGCCAGTTGAAGCGAATTCAGGCCCTCGGCCCCGTCACATCACTGCAGCCGCCGTATTCGATCATTTCGCCCGAGATCGAGACCGAGTTGCTGCCCTTCTGCAAGCAGAACAATATCGGCGTCATCGTCTACAGCCCGATGAAATCCGGCCTGCTGACGGGCAAGATGACCCGCGAGCGGATTGCCGCGATGCCCGAGGACGATTTCCGCAAACGCGTGGCGCAGTTCCATGAGCCGAAGCTGACGCGCAACCTGAATCTGGCGGAACTGCTTCGCACGATCGGCAGCCGTCACGGCCGGACGACGGGCGAGGTCGCGATTGCGTGGACCCTGCGGCACCCGGCTGTCACAGGCGCCATCGTGGGGCTCCGCTCCGCCGAGCAGCTCGAAGGCGTGCGGGGCTCGCTGGAGTTCCGGCTCAGCGCGGACGAGGTCACCGAAATCACGAAATTCATGGCCGCGAATCCCGCCTGATCGGGCTTTGGGCTGGCTCAGGCTCTGCCCAGAAGCAGCGTTGCCGCGTGGTGGGGCAGGCCTTCAGCCTGCGCACCGGTTTCAACCGGGGCAGTCCGGAGCGGGGCTGAATGCCCCGCGCAGACTGAAAGTCTGCCCCACCACACGCCAGTACCGCTCCCCCACTCGCGAGGTTGGTTATTTCCTGACAGCGCTTCGCGACTATCGGAAACTGCCGCCTCAGCGTCCGGAAGATCCGAAGCCGCCGTGGCCTCGCGTTGACTCGCCGAGATCGCTCTCTTCCCATTCGATGGACTCGTAACGGGCGATCACCATTTGCGCGATCCGGTCGCCCGCGTGGACCTGATAGGGCTGCTTGCCGAGATTGAGCAGGATCACTTTCAGTTCGCCCCGGTAACCCGGATCGATGGTCGCCGGAGCGTTCGGCAGCGTGATGGCATGCTTCAACGCCAGGCCGCTGCGAGGCCGGATCTGCGCCTCGTAGCCGGGAGAAATCTCGAGCGCTAAGCCCGTAGCCACCGCGTGCGGCACGTTCGGCTCAAGTAACGCAGCTTCGACGGCGCAAATGTCGAGCCCTGCGTCTTCGGCGGGACCATGGGCGTAGGCGGGCAATTGTGCCGCGGGGTGGAGGAGCTTGACGCGAATCTTCATGGGAACCCGTTATGATAACGGTTTGGCCGAACCAACTTCACCTACTCGCGTTTTCACGGTCGGGCCCCTGCCGCCGGAGAAGCTCGCCTACGCGCTGGCCCGCTACAGCCGCTCGCCCGATTCCATTCGCAACTCGCTGGCCTGGGTGCGCGATCACGATTCGTCGAAGTTCCTGGAGAGCTTCTACTTTCAATACGGGCACGCCTCCATCGCGGACTTGGGGCATATGGCCGTCTGCTTTGAGGGCGTCTCCGAGGTCGCCGCCATCGAAATCGAGGACGAAGCGCTGTGGGATGGGCAGGCCCGCTCGTCGCGATACCAGGATTTTTCGCGGTCGGGCTTCGTCGTGCCGCCCGAGTTGCCCGAGGCGGAAGCGGCGCTTTACCGCGATGCGGGCGCCAGGCTGATATCCGCCTATCGCTCCACGCACGAGAAGGTCGCCGCGTATCTGACGGAGAAACTGCCGCGTCCCGACTCGATGAAGCCCGAGGCGTACAAGCGCAATATCGCCGCGCGGGCGTTCGACGTGGCCCGCTATCTGCTATTTCTCGGCATTCCGACAGGCGTCGGCCAAGTCACCAGCATTCGCACCATGGAGCGGCAGATCCGGCGTTGGAAGGCCTCGCCGTACGCCGAACTGCGCGATCTCGGGCGGGAAACCGCCGAGGCCTGTGCAAGGCCTCCCTATGTATCTTTGCGAGAGGACGAGGCTGGCGAGCCCGTCGCTCCGACTCTGGCAAAATACGTGGACCCCGATCCCTATCCCGCCCAGGCGCGGGCCGCTGTGAAGCTCTGGGCGGAGCAGAACCTGCCCGCGCCCGCCGGCCTGACCGTGCGTGCGGTGGATCTGGTGAAGGTCACGGACACGCTGGCCGACATCGTCGCGACGCTGCTCTATACCGTGACGACGCGATCGTACCGCGAGCTCTATGATTTGGCCTGTTCGTGGCCGCGCCCACGTCTCGAAGAAGTGCTCGGCGTGGCGCTCGCCGGACGGTCGCGGCGCGACGAACTGCTGCGGGAGTTTCGCGGCGGTCCCTACGTCTACGACATGACCATCGACATCGGCTCCTACCGCGACATGCACCGCCACCGCCGCTGCCAGCAATTCCGGCAGGACTACACGTGGGCCCACGGATGGGAGACGCCCGCCGTGATTGTCGAGTCTGGCGCGAATGACTTGTTCCAGCAGGCCATGTGGGACGCCGCGGGTACCGCGAAACGCATCAGCGCGCCTGGATGCGAGTACCTGACGGCGTTCGGAGCGCGTTCGCGATTCCTGTTCAAGATGGACTTCGCCGAGGCGGAGTATATTTCGAAATTGCGCAGCGGCGTGAAGGGCCACTTCAGCTACCGCGAAATCGCGTGGCAGATGAAGCTGCGCATGGAGGAAGTGGACCCGGAACTCGGCCGGTTAATCGACGCCACGCCGCCGTGGATAGAAGATCCGCTGGTTCGCTGAGCCCCGGGGTGGCGGCCTCAGGTCCGGCGCATTCTACACGACAACAGGAGCAGTTCGATGGGCGTTGCCGCCGGACCCTCGCAGATAGAACCAGGAATGTTCCGCCGGTGGCGGTAAGTCTTCTAAGACAGCGATTCCGCAACCGATTTCTGTGGGCTGCCAAGACATCTGATTCTATTGTTGTTTTGACTTGAGGCCGACTCCAGTGCACATTCGCATTGTGTTTT